>Ga0247758_1000538_pt1 | contig 33183 bp, 36 predicted proteins | sample UWRJL156409C4_FD_180950 | JGI IMG/M metagenome (GOLD analysis project Ga0247758, IMG submission 180950) | Plant litter microbial communities from Arlington Agricultural Research Station in Wisconsin, United States - UWRJ-L156-409C-4 | ecosystem: Environmental > Terrestrial > Plant litter >... | reverse complement strand
CCGGAAGCAAATGCGAATGAGAAGGGCCAATGTAGTAACTCGCCCTGGCAAAAGCTGACTCAGTCAGGCCGACAGAAAGTTCTGCAAGGCAATAGCAAAGCGATACAGTGTATGCTCTCCTCAATGAAACTCGGATGCAAATACTAGTATTTGGGGAATTGCTGGGTACCTTAGGTAAAGCATTCACGGACTCCCTCGGACTTAACTGCGGGTGGCAGCAGTCCTGCAGCGAATCCTTCTGCACGACAGAGCCCAAAGCCCAAACACAAGCGCTGGCGGCGTGGAATTCCCGTCCCGTTTGGAATTTCGGCTCGGTTTGTCATTGCGCGCCCACGCGTCGAATCGGATGAATCTAACCTCCGACCACCTAACCTAATCAGATCAAAGACCAACGACAGGTCCGCGGCCTTACACTGCAGCCCCTCCAAGTGCGCGGACCGAGCGGTGTAAACGAATGAGAATTCCAGCAACTTGCGCAAGTATTTTACGCGTACGGGACTCGTCCCAGCATTTGGTCCGTTTGTGCAAGACTTCTCCGGCCAACCCCGTCGCTCCGTGTTAATGTTGAGGGCCGAGCCGAGTGGGTGCTCACTGGCCAATCGGGGCTAGTCTTTGGGCCTGACTGCTGAGTTGACGTTATGCTTGGGTGTAAGGCTTCAGGGTAAGCTTCCGGTGGAATTCCAACAACCACAATAGTGGTAAGCCATCTTCCGAGTTTTCGTTTTCTCAAACTAGAATACGTACCTACAGACACTTTCGCCCGATCGTCTAACCACATTTCGACCACTCGCGATTCGAAAAGGGGAGCCTGAAAAGACGAGAAGCATCTCCGAGCCCATGGCACCAAAGTCTGAGGTTTGTCGCTCGGGCTAATAGGTATGGTGTTTGTGCGGACCTAATCGCCAATCTGCGCACTCATTCATCAACCGGACTTCGCCATATTCCATCCTGGAATTACGAAGGCCCGCCGAGGGGACCCGTTGACCGTTCGCGCCGGCCCCGCGGAGTTGAAATCGGGGCCAACATGAGGCAAAAATGTTCTTAAGAAGCTGTGAGCAAGGAATCAATCTCATTATCATTACTATGGATGGAAGGAAGCCAAGGGAAGTTAGACCACCCATGGAAAAAGGCTGGCCTCTACTATGAAGGAAGACGGCGTGGACCAGCCAGTGCATTTAGACCCAATAGGCCCTGGTCAACAACACCACACTTTCGTTGCAAAATTACCTTACCTGCCCATGAACACTGACATTACACCAGTTTCACTCCGGTTCTAGTTGGAGTCTGTCGTTACCACTGCGTTGCAATCGCCCATCAACTTGAACCCCGCCGTAAATGGCCCCTGCCGAGCTCTTGCAAAACGAAGCAACTTGTTTGGCCGGGCCTGACGTCTTACTCGTGCCGCCAAATTCGCGCGAGCCATCGGGATTGATCTTGGCGTGAAAGTTGAAGTCGACAGTCATGTGGTCCGCTGAGCTACTCTTTTCGAACGGGCGCTTGTTGTTGTATGATGTGAATGGGGCGAGCCGGTCCTCACCTGAGACAGGTTCCCATTCGAAATGGTCCAGCGGGTCAAGGACAGGAGCAGCAGTAGGGGCGCGAGCAGCAGTGGGAGTAGGCGTAGGAACAGGAGAAGAAGTGGGGGCGCTGGTGTACTTGTAAGGTGTGTAATGCCTGGGGGCAGTAGTGTAAGGGTGTGGGGTGTTGCCAAAGTCCGGATACCCGCCATAGCCTTGCGCCAGCGCCGGCACGTCGTTGATTTCCGGCTCGGGGAGCACCGCTTCGGGCAGAATACCAGCGGCGCGCATCCTCTCTTCCAACCACGACAGCGTGGCCTCAAATATGTCATCAATCGAGCGCTCCTGCGGCGCCGAGACGGCCGAATCTATCGAGTTGTGGGCATGGCGCATGATTTCGACGGCGTTTTTCGAAAGGGGCGTCTTGGCTTCCAGGGGCGTGTACATGTCATTTTGCCTGAGCGCGGACTCCATAATGTCTAGCCGTGCCTTGACGTTATTTATGATCTGTTTACGAGGTTAGGCCACGGGGTCTCTGAACATGAAGGCAAATCCGTACCGGCCCCCGAGGCTTGTCTGTCCACCGACTCCACTCGCCGCCTTCCCACCCTTTGGCGCAGCACTGGAGATTGAGCCTGCATGCTTTGATTGCCTCTGTAAAGCCCACAGACTTTCCTGAGGCTTGTGGCTTCTTAGCTGACTTCTTGGAGGACTTTTTGGTGTCTTGATGATGATGCGAGCACATATTCTGTTTCGGTTGGTTGGTGCGCAATGAAGTGGTTCCGTGTTCGGAAGGGGCGCATACGCGCGAATGCCCTGGTTAAGTACCCGTACCTTATCTATAAGGGCCTAGGTAGCCGTGTTCATGCGTAGAGATAACGTGATGTGCGAATCGAACGCCTCGGCAGCAGGGGTGCAAAGTGAGGCGCTCACCGGACCAAAGTGCCAACCCAATCGCATGTAGGCCCATTTCATAGGTATTATGGTTTACCCTGCGGCCACAGCGCTCGAGTACGCCCATGCAACCGGGCTACGAGTTGCAGGGCCCCGGTGGGTGGTTGAAACATGCGTCTATTGAGGACCCTGCATTAGCCTGAGAGAAAAGAGCCGAGTTCAGAAGAAGGCAACCGCAGATTTAAGCTAGAAGTGTGCCTCGCCCGCGGACCTGAGGAAATGTTGCGGTTCGCCTTATTCTGGCAGTCGCAGCCTTCTCGACTCCAAAGAAAAAGGCAAAGCAAAGGTTGCCGCCCCACCACTGATTGGCCCGGCTATCCGGGCGGTCTGATTCCTTCTTCATCCGAAATCGTGCCAAGCCTACGTAGCTACATGGACAGCAAGAACGACAGCCAGTCTTTAACTTCCAAAACCCCGCACCTCCCGCTCAATCCGACCTCGAAACATACCTCAAGAGAATACCGCAATGATGTCGAAATCTTGACCCACGACCACAACTTCGAAGCCGGCATCAAATGTTTTCGCTCTTGGATGGCTTAGTTCCTATCGAAGAACCAGACCTGGGCTAGCTGGCTTTGTGACTGTTAAAGCGCCCTGCAAGACTCGAATGCGTATCAACTCGCCGTTTGGGGGAGAACGAGCAAGGCGTCCGAGTCTGGCACATTCAGATGGGCAAAACCACAGATACAGGGCAACATCTCCATTCCAGGACGGCGAGTGGCTGCCTATTTATGTGCCAATGGCCGTCTTCATTCAACCCCAGGGGACCCGGATTCAGTGACAACTTGTCCGGGAAACTAGATGGACATCCGGATGCTGCCACTCCACGACTTGGCCTCAAATGACATGGATGGACCCACGCACTGAAGAGTGTCTGTGTTTGAGGCCCATGGATGAATACGGAGGGCACATACTTGAGGCATAGACACGCAAACCCTCGCCCACAGAGGCCTCTAAATTCACAGACCAAGTTTTTGAAGCAAGTAAGTCAATACCCAAATATAACCGGAGGCAGGTTCTCACGACCACAGCCGGGGGGAGCCAGAGTACGGATTACAAAGCCATCCTCTCCCTCACCACCTCCCGAATCCCAAGCCACACTAACCCTGTCTCCCTTCCATCCTTACTTCCCCTCAATCCGGCCCATCCTCCGACCGTCCCCCTACACACACTTCGGCAAACCATTCACGAGCTGGCAGCCAGTCCCAACAGCACACGTAATAATCGTGACAAATGTCGGATAAGCGCTGCCAACTTTCATGCAGCGCATCCAACGGCATTGCGTGTGTTCAGCATTCCACACCGGGGCCGTCTGTCCGATAGGGCATGCTCTCGGGAGAAGGGCACCGTCGATGTCGGGGGGTTCATTGATTGGGGCTGGGGCTGCATCGGAGAGGGTGCTGGTGCTGGCGAGGAGGGCGAGGAGGAAGGGGGAACGCATCTTGTCGATGGAGTGGTTCCGTTGGTCTGAAGGGTTTGGGATTGATGAGCCTGATGGACGGGGATTGGAGTCGAACGTGAGGTAGGTAAAAGAGAGGCTTACAGGAGAGTTGGAGAGTGGATCGAAGTCTCCGACGTAACGCTGAGGCCGGCTTGGTTCAGTTGGGCAAGTTGAGATGGAGAACACGAACTCGAAGGGAGAACATTCTCGCCTTTATACTCACAGTTACTCCTCCAGTTTGATCCTGGAAATCACGGCACTCCGGCCGTCGGCGTCTTGCAGCCCAAAATGCCTCATCTCTTGCCAAGCACCACTTGGCAATAGCTCAATACTTGTAGGTAAAGTATTGATGCTGCGGTGGCCATTTGCCAATGACCTGGCTGTTTTCGGGCGGAGGCGTGGCATGAAAAGAGCTTTGTATGCACGAAAGCGCCCTAGTGCTGCAAGATGATCAGATAATGCGCGAGTGAGGATCAGATAACGGGACCATCCGGGGGCTAGGGCGTCGCCCAGGCCGGCCCAAGCCAGCCGCCCTCACCTAATCCCAAGACCGGTCTCGGCGTAGGCTGGACCTGATGGGGGGAGGGGGGGGGCTTCCCCTATGTCTTGGCTGACACATAGATTTCATAGGTACTACCTGAAATGGCTTGAGTGGTAGTTGTCAGTATAAGCTTTCTCATGTAACCTTTCAAAGAAACTTATACCAGCCCTAGAGCGATAGGTACCATTCCAAACAATTAAAGTGAAACTTCAACATGACATAGAGTCCATTGAACCTTGTTACGCAAGACAAACACACTTATACCCCAGAAGCCCCCACACTGGTTTGAGCTTGCTATCCGTCTTATCCCCTTCAACTGATGATGCCCGCCTGGCTGTCCACGAAGGCGAAATTGCTATCCATGAAGAGAGGAATACCACAACTCAAGCAGCTCAAGGCCTGGTAGAGTTCACACGGCTCGATGCACCTCCTTTTGCTTTTGTATTAACATGCCCTGAGGTTGAATAGAAATCGGTACAAGGATACCTAGTCATATCAAAGTAGAAGCCCCGGCCGTAAGTTGGGTATGGTGGGGGAATTTCCGAATGGAGACGGCGAAAAGGGGTGGCTATTGTACTTACCTGGCAACTTGCCATGGTGAACTCAGGGCGCTTCTCTACATAGTCAGATACGGGATGGGCTTGGGGGGCCGAAGCTGCTACTTTTATGGACAGAGCTGGACAATTATTGCAACTGAAAGTGGGTGTAAGTCGTTTGACTGACATTGCTGTTGTTGCGTGGGTACCTGATCCAGACAATAAAAAAGTAACTACAAGATCTTGAGACTCATTACTTGTCAGGGCCCCTTTCAAAGTCCTTCTCAAACTCATCAATGATACGGGCAGCCCTGATGGTGTACATCGGGATTCGGCTGTATGCGAATGGCACAGACTGCGTGTTGGCACTATTGCCGCTCACCAACCTGCCGTATACCGTCGCATCATCCATCAAGCTTTGGTAATTGCCATTGCCTGAAATAACATCCAACCTGTTGGTAGCTGTGCCACCGCTGGGTGTTGTGTGGTTGTGTTGTGTCGAGTCAGAAGACGGTGATGATGATGTTGGTGTAGATGGGGTGCCGCTGGGAGGAAAAATAGACATGAGCTATAAGCAATCCCCCATCTTGGGCTCAACCAACTGACCTGGTACTATCTCTGGTGACAGACTGAGATGTTTTGCTGCTGCTCATGGTCTTTGAGGATTTACAATTTGCGTGGGCTCGAAGCAGGAGAGGACAGGCTGTAAGTGAATGTGTGAAACCGAGAACTCGTGAGTGAAGGAATTTTGCGGTGTTTGATGTAGATATGAAGCCTAGCAGGTTTGTATGGGGGAGCTTGATCTGGATCTGGGCGGACAGCAGTAATGGCTGAGAAGGGAAGACGGCGTACTGGGGAAATGAGGATTCTTTATATATCTCTAGTTGGCATATAAAGCGGCGCATCTTTCCAAACTTCCATTTACCAACTTCAATAGAAAGCAGCGAGGTAACCTACCAACGTCGACAAGGCATCTAGTGTAACGCGGGTGTGGTAAGTCAGGTTCGCTGTGACGTGCAGCCCCCATCGTTCAGCACCTTTTATGCACTCTTCATGCACATCGGTCTACCGGGACCCATTTGGGGCCACGTTAGCGAATCGCAGCATGCAGGTATCAGGGCTGTCAGGTCAAAAACAAAAACAGCTGTTGTGCTAATGTGACTAGCGGGAATGACGCGATTGGGGATGCCATCCGCTGAGGCTGTAGGCAGATGGTTCCCTTTTTAACATCGCCCTATCCCTTCGAGACCCTTTTCCCCAATTTTCATCTCATCAGCGTTTTCTCGTTGACAATGTAACCTACTTGGTACTGTTGTACCCGTATCTCCGACTCGCTCGTTTGGCTTGCCGCTGCAACGAAAAAAAATGCATGCGCCGCAAGGGCAGCGCAGAGAAGTAGAAAAACATGTTGAAGTCGGATAGGTGCATAGCGGGCAAAGTGTTCAGTGGCTTTGGCGCCAAGAGACGCCTGTACCGGGAAGCGATACCAGACTGGCAATTAAGCGCAGGAGACATTTGGGCTGCTGGTCGCTGACCTTGTCGTACCCCCTGCAAATCCCGGTCGGGCCATGCTGGACCTGGAGGGTTGCCGGTTCGGCGCAGCGGTGTTGGCCGTCCTTGAGGGGAGGTGTGCAGCGTGTATGGATGACACCCGGCCATGAGGCGTTTTTCGTGGGTGTGAGTGCTGCTCACTGTGTGCGGGCTGCTTCGAGTCTTAGGCGACAGGCGCACCGGCGGCTAGGCAAAATAGACGCGGCCGACCACTCGACAGGTCGGAAACGGCAATGTCTTGTGCAACACAATCCGGTCATGGCGCTCTATGGTCGGGGCTGTGTCAGGCGCTTGTCGCGTTTACCAGCGGCAGAGGCGAGAAGATGGTGTGGGGAGTGGGGCCAATGGTGAGGCAAAGGGGGATCGGGTGTGAGATACCAGGTGCCCGGGCAAATCGCTGCCCATCACAGTGCTTTGCCTGCGTGAGTGCGCTTGAAGATCCGAGGTGGCCGTGCCCCTTGGATGCCTTGGGACTCGAGTTACACAGCGGCTCACTCCGACCTGTACATACATACCCCAGATGCCGAACTATTTTGTGGAGGCAGCACCGCAGCTGCGGCACAGCGTCCGATGCTCACCGCGGCCGAGGACCTGCGTGGTTGGGCCGCTGTCTGGCCGAGTTGACCTCGAGGACCAGACGGAAAGCTTGGCGCGCATGATTGCCCCTCCGATCTGGCTGGGCCGTTGGGCGGGGGCAGACGCCCAAGGTACCCTGCAGGTCTGCAGCACTGTGCGCTGCGGAAGGAACAGCGACTTGTCGAGTCGCATTGCATCAAATTGAAAGTGCTGCTGGGACCTTCCATTCAACTCGCTTTCTTCCGGACCGAATTGCAGGCAAACCCCATCCTGGAAGGGCGGACATTGTGAGGGCTGAGGATGATCAAGATGCGCACCGGCAACCAAGGACGCAGAGCGATGGAGATTTGCGATCCCAATCCTGTCCCCTGACCTCCCATTCCTGAACTCCTCCCAACAGCTGGGGCATTTGACCCATGGCGGCACTCCCGTAGCGGATCAAGACTTTGCCCTGTCTTATAAACTGAGGTACCTTGGAGGACGACGGTCGGATTGGCGTGCTTTTCCCCTTTCAGCAATTGATGAGCCAATCAGCACGCATGGAGTGAGCGGAAGTGGCGGGGTCGCCAGAGCCTGGCGTTCTTCAGAACCCCTCAGGCCTGGGTTTTCGGCGTCCAGCCATCGCAGTGTGGCTCGCTTGGAACAACAAGCTTCCTTGGCATTGCTTTGCAGCCAAAAAAAGAGGTCCAAGTCATTTGAGTGTCATTGCTGTCATAAGAACATGCGCCAGAACTACAAGACTTAAGAAAACAAAAACAGATGACCCCAAAATATAGACAACTACTTGTCGGCATCCTTCTCGAAAGCTTTCTCAAACGCATCGATGTTGTGGGCGGCCCTGACAGTGTAAGCCGGGACACGGCTGTACACGAACGGTACAGACTGCGAGTTGTCGTTGTTCCAGCCCACCAACCTGCCGTATATCGTTTCGTCATCCAAAGAGCTCTCATAACTGCCCAAAATATAGTTTGAAGTTGAAATTGTGCTAGTTCCTCCACGGGTGTTGGAATCCGTGCTATTATTGTATGTTGCGTGGTTTTGTGGTGTCGAGACAGATGATGAACCTGAGGTTGGTGGTGGTGCCGAAGGAGCGCTGCTGGAGACAGGAACATCAGCAAGGGTGTTTTCCAACGTGCAAATCCAACCAACTGACCTATTGCTGCTTCGAGTGGAGAACTGGACTCCTTTCTTGGTGCTCATGATTGCTGATGATTTTGCAACTTGAATGAGGTGAAAAAAGCGACAGAGAGGTGTGTGGTTTCCGATTAACGAGTGGGTAGGTAGGAGTGTAAGACATTGCTTTACATCTGTTGCGCTGGTGTGTGGAAGACCCGGGCCAGCGAGTGGGACGCAGCAATCTGGATGGAAGCCTGACAGATTGTAGAAACACAAAAGAGGAAAATGGTTCAAAGTTTGAACCACAGCCCCAGCTGAGAAGGAGAGAAACAGAATGCTAGGGAAAACACAAAGATATTTTATATCTTTGATCAGATGCAGAGCGAGAAGTGCGGAGGATGATGGAAAACAGACGACCCCAGACAGCACACCAGATGCGTACGGCAGGAGGCTGAGCGACGCCAAGCGAATTACAGCAGAGACCGATTCGTTGATGTCACCCGATCTTCCTGTCTCAGCAACTGACAGAGGGCACGAGGTAGCGCCCAGTACTGCTGCAGGCTGCAGTGTACTTCACTACAAATTACCTAGGTACATTCTCTCTCGCATACAGCAGTCCTAGAAAATGCACCAAATTGGATGTGGGCAAGATATCTTCCTAATACTCCCCAAAGCATGTGCCTATGGTTACTTCCAAATCGGTTTTCTCCCTCAGACTCCCCAAAAAGCACCTTGGTTTAGATCTCCAGATTTTCTTCTTATTGACCGTTCAAGGCGAGGAAACGAACTCAATCAAGGGTAACCGGTAAAAGCCACCCCTTATGTCGCCGTGTTATGCCCTTCAAGCACTAGGCCAAAAAGGGCTAGAGAGCAGCCGCCTTGCTCGCAAGGGCCCGTAACAGGAAACCTGGGACGGCACGAGCCAGGGCTATCCCCGTCCTGAAAACCCGATGCAACTGATCACAGCGTGTTTCCCTCCCTCGAGGCAGGAACGGGCAGGGCTTTGCTCGTGTGAGGTGGAAGCTGCGACCCACGAAAGCTATATGAGAGTTTGGGCAAGCAGATGTCCCCCTGAGCGCATTGCCCATGATTACGTATCTGGTTGCCTTTTTTTTTTGCCAGTGACTGGTGATTCCTACTGTAGTAGGGTACATATCAATCAGGTCCATGCATCTCCCAACTCAAGTCGTCCGCATTTGCCCTTTCCTCAGCACAGGCGGACTGAAGTGTGCACTGTACTAGGCGCAACTTCAACTTGTTGCATCCCGATGCCCTTCGATGGGTCCACTACACCGAATAAAAACTGCAGCATTGACGGTACGGCGGATGATAGACAAAAATGAGATACACCGACGAAGCAAAATGCACGGAGATAAGGAGCGTTGCGCATGAGTATTTTCGGCAATGTATTGTTTTGCCAGCAAGTCAAGTGAGATGAACTGCATGGGTGCCGTTTTCCTGTCTTCGCCTCTCCGCCTATTACGTATGGAAGGAACACGGACTCTGCTGGCTTGATAGTGGTTATTGGAGCCACACACCTCTTTCCCGCAGCCCGAGTTTCGACAGGGGTGCTGTGGTACCCTCGCTGAAGAGGCAGCGATGCCACATGCAGGGAACCTCTGCGGAGAAGGGGGGGGGGGTGCCTCCCAACAAATAAACGCGGGCGGCAATGCTGGTCGAGTTGGAGAGAATAGACGCGGCCGATCGCCACCTGACACTGGACAAGCGGATTGAATGACACTGCCTTCGTCCTCGGTACTTTGTGGTCAAGGCTGCGTGTCAAGCGCCTGTCGCGTTTAACAGCCAGTCATCGAGCATCTTGCTGGAATAGAGAGATGGGGCCGAAGATCCAGGCCGCAATGGGAGGTACACAGTTAATGACAAGGATACTAATACAGGGTGTGTAAAACAAATGTACTGCCGTCTATGAAAATGCTTTTGCCGCCAGTCTGCTGCCCGGTGGTCTGAGACACACCTCAGCCATTGCGGGTTTCTGGGTGTTGGGTACAGCTGGCGGGGGCAGACTCAGAACGGTTGCCTCCAGCGTACCAATACCACCAACATGGGCCTCAAATGGCCTACGTAGTACATGGAGCTTACAGATAAGGTGCCAGACGCTTTGGCAATGCGCTGTTAGTAAGGCGTTCCGTCAACAATAACATTGTCGTAATTTTTCTTTAACAGGGCCTTCCACTAATAATTGAATTTGTATAGTAACCGACAAACTGAAACATAATCAGGGCACTCCATCTGAGAAATTGGCCTCACGTTAGGCCAATGCCGACTGGATGGTTGTCGCCAAATGTGGGAGTGGAGGGACCATGTACTGAGCACGGGGCCAAAAGTAATTACCCTCCTCGGCTTGCCAAGCTTTTAGCGTACAGTGTTGTTAAGCTTTCGATCACGATACACTGTATCGCTCCTCCACTGAAAGGATTGAGCTCCAGCGCGCCACTCACTATATTCTCCTCCACTGCAAGGGTTAAGCTCTAGCACACCACTCACTATATTGCTCCTCCACTGAAAGGGTTAAGTTCCAACACACCACTCACTATATTTCTCCTCCACTGAAAGGGTTAAGCTCCAGCGCGCTACTTATTATATCGCTCCTCCACTGAAAGGGCTAAGCTCCAGTGCGTCACTCACTATATCTCAGCGGGCTTATCGCTAACTTATAGCGGCCGTCCACTGAAACTGATTATCAACCTGACACTGTACGCACAGACCCAGCCAAACTGGATGGGGTAATTACTTTTGGCCCCAGGGTCCGTACTCCGTCCCGTCTCCCACCCTTATCGCTTCGCCAGCAGCCACTTGTTTTTGCGGTGCCTCCCCTCCATGTCGCTCCCCGCCCCTAGCAGCGGACGCCAAAGTTCGGCAGTGTCTATTAGAGTACCTAAGGCAAGTAGGTAAGTGTGAACAGGGAATTGGAGCCCCCCGTTGACGTTTGAGGCATCAACTACTTCGTACATGGTGGTGGTCGTGTGATCGGAAGAGTAGAAAGGTCATTTCAAGTCTCATTCCTATAGACTAAAATCGCAAATCTAATGACTAGGGATTTCCCAGACTATTGCAACCCACGAGGCTTCATTCACTTGTCGGCGCTCTTGTCAAATGCACTCTCAAACTCATCAATGACACGTGTTGCACGAATGCAATAGATCGGAATGCGGCTATACACGAAGGGCGTTGCGAGAGACTCAGAGTTTGCATTCGCCAGCCTTCCATACACAGTCCCCTCGTTCATTGAACGTTCATAATTGACAGGATGATATATGTAACTCGGTGTCGCATTGCCTTGATGGCTAGTGGAGTTGTTTTTCTTGGTGGTGTTGCGTGGTGGAGAGAGGGAGTATTCGGATGTGGTTTTTGGGGTTGGTGGAGACGGGGTGCTGCTGTTAGAGACTACCATTAGCAGTGCACTTCTTCGCAGCCATGGCTAGATCCAACTTACTTCACTCTGCTCCCTTCGGAGGACCGGGCCTCTTCCTCAGAGTTCATGTTGACAAGCGGGACGGCAGGGATGGGGTTGGCAGATGTTGATTTTATGGTGTACTACTTGGAATATGGAGGTGGGTGATGCTAGGTGCAAGAAGAGAAGACAGTGCTTGCGTTGGTATTGCGGACTTGAAGTCGACAGTATGCAACAAGGCTGAGATGACTTGAGAACAAATAAAAGTACTTGTGAATGTCGGAAACAGAAACTCGCTCATCATTCAGAGTGGGAAAGGCGTGGTTTATGTAGGTGGGAGTATGTCAGGAAAGTTGGATGGGAGCTGGTGGTATAAGTCTCGGACGAGGAGTCGTGGCAACGAACGGTACCGACTAGAGTACATGTGTACGAGTACTTCCTTTGGCAGGGATCATTGGTCGGGCAGGCAGGGATGATCATGGTGGGCTCCGGGTTCGCTCTCTCTCTGTGAGTACTTCCTTTGGCAGGGATCATTGGTCGGGCAGGCAGGGATGATCATGGTGGGCTCTAATCATGCAGACACACTCCGGGTTCGCTCTCTCTCTGTGAGTACCTCCCTGACGCCGCCATTCTGACATCTCATTCGTTCAGGGCTCCTCCTTACCTAACACTACGGGCTCGCTGGAGGCGAACACTCAGCAGCGACGGGAGCCGGGGGATCCTCAAACGAGGCCCAGGTGCAATGCCCACGGCTACGGACAGTGCAAAGCACCAACCTGGCACATGGTTGGAGTCTTCAAAGGTTCCAGCGCCCCAGGGTCAGTAAATGATGAAAAACATCAAGGAAAGCGAGGTGTGGAAGCTGGGGCTAATAAAACGACAACCGCAGAACAGTACCATAACCCAGTGCCATTCCGGTGTTAACGGTATTTGCATCACGCCACATTGTTTGTTTATCAGGTAAATTTTTTAAGTACTGTAGGTAAAATTACAGAAAGTGTTGTGACGAGAAAATCTTGGGGAGGAAGCGCAGACCAGCTAATGCCAGGATGAGAGCGCGAGCTTCCAATTCCTCAATTGCTGCAAGTCCAGAACAGCTGAACAGGTACGTGTCAGCACTTTGACGCCCGGTGCACCAGACCTGGGGGAAGGGTTGAGGGAAAACTCGCGACAGGGAAGGGGTGGGGAAAAAGCTCGCGACAGGATGGGAAAAAAGCCCGCGACAAGGAGGGGGTGGCTTTCTACACGAAGTTGGAGGGATCGCGTCCGGTGCGAACTACCCAACGGGCGGCTACTTGACCGATTCAGCAAAGGTTCAGCAAAGGTTTGATCGGGACAAGGTACCTACAGAGATTGCCCGGCGCTGGGTGCGTCGCGCATGTAACACCTGTCCAAGGCAGCAGAGAGGCAGACTAATGGAAACAGGAGCCTCCGCTGCGCTAGCTACAAAGTATGAGAGGAGGTGAGAGGAAGTACGTACCTTCTCTTGTCAGCGTCGAGGTATTCCAGCCCGGGCCCTCACCAAAGCTTGGATCGTGCTCTGTCACGCTTCCACAATCCCTGCCCCTTGTCCCCTGTCCAGGGTTAGGTGCGCATGAGCCGGCCGGTGGGACCCAGCCGGGCCACGGTACCTTATGGGCATTCACTTAGCCCTCCTGCAGGTTGGCCTGCCCACCTGCAACTTGTTGGGATGGAATTAACTGTCCGCCCGCCTTTCCTGGCCTCACCCTAGCTTGATTAATCCCATATTTGTGCCAGTTTGCGCATCTGCTGATTCTCAGGCACGTACGTAGTAGTACTTGAGTCGGCATTCCCTATGCCACAACTGTACCGACACGTATGTATGTCGAAGGCGTGCCGACCTTGCATTTGGGAATGAAACCGGGGAAGATGCGAGGTAACGAGCTTCTTCCGCTCCTTAAATGCACACACATCAAAACATCCATTCTTTATTGTTCCGGCACCTGGGGTTCTCGGGTAGCCTAAGCACCCTTGTTCAGTGCCTGGGAACGTCAATTTTTAGGGAGGTACACTCCTGCCTCCGTCTCATAGCGCGCCCGTGCCATGAGATTCCATGTCGTCGGGTTTCGGGTGGACAACCGTTCGGCTGGAGACGAGGCTGCGGCTAGGAACCCTTTGGTTCAAGGAACCGCGGACTCTTGTTGTGGGTAAAGTGGGTAGGCGGATGGCAGACATGACGCATCACCTCCCGTCAGCTCGCACCTGCGCTGCCGCGCTGCCGCTACGCATGAGGACCCAAAACAGCGAGGGATGACTGCACACCAGCAGACGGGGGTCGCTTCCCCGCCCGAGACTTTGAACTTCACTGCTGTGTAGGAAGGAACACTGCAGAACCGCCATACGTTTATTGACCTAGGGATGCGAATCGTCAAGCTGCGGCGTATTTTGATCCGTAAGGTGACTTGGGGTACATCCAGCAGATTTTTATCACCGAATGACTGGGCGCTGCACAGGATGGATACATCCTTATTACGCCGGTCAACAATCCTGTTTAGAAGCCCATTTCACCGTGTGCCGCAGTGCACAATTCTTCTCACAAAAAACAGTGCGACTGTGAATACATCGGACGGATGATGAATGCAGACGGTTGATAACAACCTCCCGAAATGGATAGACCCCGCCTCGAAAAGAAACCTGCAAGTTTCGCAAATCCTATCTTATAACACCAATCAGATATTTCTGGTTTAGGAAAACAAAGGATCACAACCACACCATTCTCTGGTCTCGCGAATCCTTCCGCCGAACATGGGCGCCGCTGGTGGCAGGGTGGCAGGTCACAAATGTCCTTGCGAACCCCTCCAAGCACAAGGGCCCCTGTCCTCGATCGACTCGTTGGCGTGCTGGTGCTCGTCACCCCCTAATCCCGGTCTCCACGTGGAACCCCTGCACTTTGCAGAGCCCGGCGAATGTTCCGTAGGCGAGTCCGTAAATAGAACCATCCTCCCTCGCCGTCTGAGAGAGGTATCGAAGCATGGAAGGGCTCATCATGGCTGCGCGGGTGGGGCTGGCACGTAATGAGTCCATGCACGCCTTTTGGGAAAGCACGAGGGGCGCGAAGGGCACTGACCTTGAGTTCTGGGGCAGCCCGACATTGAGTTGTGGTGGATTGTGGACCAGGGACTGGCCATGGAAGCCCCGCGATTGGGAAGACGGGGACGCAGGCGTCGTGAGACGGCTCTGAGAGGATTTCGAAGCGGACAGACTGGGTGAGTAGATTGTCAATGAACAAGGCCTTCGGCGGCAGTCCAAAGCGAGCGAGAGCGGCGCCGAGCAAGGAAAGCTTGGAGGGGAGGATTGTTGGTGGGGGAGGAGCCCCCACAACAACGTTGCTTGGCAAGCGCACCGAAACGGGCAAGAAGCAAAAGAGGGAAATGGGGCCACCAATTGTTGGGTATCTGGCCCCTGGGAACAACTCAGGGAACAAAAATTAGAGAACTTACCTTGGGGACGGGGCCATCTTTGGCAGGCCGTTATAGAGAAGGGGTGAGAGGGAGAGGCGAACGGTTTCCAGCGCAACGATCAAAGCTGGAGGATATTCCTGGTTTCCTGCGCGCAGTAGACGTCTGTAATGCTGGCTCTCGATACACGACAAGGAGTTGATCAGAACTGAGTACTTGGGTATCAAGCAGATTTTATACTCGTGGGCTTAAACCGCTATATCGTCGACCGAGGACAAGCTCGGTGATGCAGTCGCCTGCTATGCTAAGCGCCAGTTGGCCAGATCCGGCGGCCGAAAGGGGCAACGGCAGAACCCCAGGACGCCAGGTTTGCTGCCAGAGCAAGATCCTGCCGCGAGTTGCATGGCGACGAAGGAAATAGGCTGGGGCACCGAGGGTAGGTAGTTTGCCTTGTCGGGGCCCCTTTCAGTCCTTATCCGATCTGATCGGAATAAATATGAGAAAAGCAAAATGAGAACTGACACCCCAACGCCCCAGACACCCCTGTTGCTCGTCGTTCTGTCATCCAATTACACGTGCCGGTGTATTAGATGTGGGCCCGTTTTGATGACGGGGAACGCTAATGCGGACGCAAATCGATCTAGCAGCCTGTAGCGACCACCGCCGCGTTGTGGTAGCTTATTTGTGTGGTGTCAATTCAACCGAGAGAGACTCGTCGCAGACCCCCGAGGTGACCGCTCACACAATGCGCCGCGCAACCGCATGCCGCTTAAGATGCACACACTGCGTAGTAGCCGAGGCAGGCGATCGATGCGCCTCAGTAAGTGAGCGCCCAGCTAACTGGAACTTGTGTCCTTCAAGACGGCTTGACGGAATGTCAAGGGGGCGGGGCACCTCACGGACGCCGAGGTAATTGCCAAGATGCCGCGTAAATGTCCAATCTTCTTCCACCACTTTGTTGCGCTGACGCTCGACAAGCACGGCGGGGAGGGAGTGGAGGCGGAAGAGCCACATCTCGAGGTACCGCGCTGTGCCCTGTTCTATACCACGCCCCTACAAACATTACTGCTTTTGCAGGCATTATTGGGGTTCATCATTGCCATGCCAGCTGACTTGCTGCCGGCAGCACACCAAGACTCCCAAAAGGGTTGATGGAACACAAAAGCCCAGCCCATTGAACGCGGCATAGAATTTACGAACCACCCTGCAAGTACCTACTCTACCTACGCAGGGCTTAGCGGGGGTCTGTAACGGCTGACCACCGTTTTCTCATTGTCTTGATAAGGCTCCATTTCCTTAGACTGATACCTGCGTCGGGTGCTCCCGTTTCAACGGAGCCAAGCACTTGCTTGGTCCGTGCATTCCCAGTCGACAGACCTGGAGCTCTGCCACCAGAACTGAAATCGAGCGACGTCCTATTGGTTGCCTCGTCTTTTTCTTTCCCACTGTTCATTGCCATGGGGAGCATTTAAGCGCGGTCAAAGGACCGCAAGAGCTGAGGCTGTGCTGCCGCAATTCCAGGTTGGGATGAGACTACTCCACAATAGTCGCTGAGGTACCCGGGTCCTTGTCTCGTGGGCCTTGATGCTCGGACATTACGGCGCAGGACATGGACCGCCTGTGCCCTCGTTCTAGAGTTTCTGCTGAACCGTTTGCGTGAGCTGTGCTGACAGATAGGGTGGACAAGCACCAAGCCGCTACACAGGAGTTCTATATCGTTTGCATGTTTTCCTGCTCTGTTACCAGACCTGCGCGGCTTCTTCAGTCGTACGGCCTACCAACTGCACAGGTACCCACCCCGGACCGCCGTCCCTCTTCGCGCCTAACCCCGATCTCTTACCGGCTCGGAAATACGAACAGCTCTCTGTTACTTAGTAAATAGCTTATCTCCATTTCTGACCCGACAGAACTTGTTAAAACTTACGAATCTCATGAGCGCAGCCTCCCAACTACGCCGCCAACCGCCCCAAAGTGACCCCGCATTACGCATCAAACCCGATCGTCATCATCCGATCCCATGATTGTGCCTCCAAGTCTCCGGCACAGAGCTTCTCTTTCCAGAGCATCCATCTCAATAGAGTGTTCCCGTCCCGTCCAAGCGCCTTAAGCCCAGCTCACATCCCATCCCCAGCTTGAGCCTCCCAAATCTGCCTCGCCATCTTTGTGTGATGACGCACGATTCCATTCGGCAACACACGCCGTTCCGCGCAACCCCGCGAATCCGTGCTATCTCCACTCCCATGGCCAGCTCCTACCCCACCATCAACCATCAACCATCCCGCCGTACCACAGCGGTGTCACAACATCAGATTAGGCCGTACCTCGGAGCCTTCGGTCCCTAGGCAGGAAATGTCGATTTTGATGTCTGCTAGGGCGAGAAAAAGGCCCGAAGGTTTTTTTTTGCCGGCAGCACAAAAGGGCCCCCCCAAAACCTAAAATCCGGGTGCGACCTGCGCGCGGCAAGAGTGAAGCCGCCCGCGAGTGGGGCAGGGAATGACTGCTCGGTGTCTAACAGCCCTGAATAATTGGGGGCGTGTTCTCGAAGCGCAAAGCGTGGGAGGCCTGCCACACAAAGGTGCCACTTCGGGATTATTCTAACACACTCAACGGGTGACTTGCGCATAGGCGCATAGGGCTGGGAAAAGCACACGCCTCTCTTCTATTCTAGAATGGGCGGAATGACTCTGAATGTCTGAGACAACACGAGGTCTTCGATGCATTGGTGAGACCGAGGGCATGGAAGGGTTTGTGCGAAAGACAAAAGCAATAAAATCCTATTTTTGTTTCTTAGTCATGGATGCCCAAACGCCCGCGCTGCTTGAAGATGAAGTCCAACAAGGTGCTGACCGCTAGAGAGGTAGGTCCCTCGGTCAATCTAGATTCTCACCGCCGTACCGCAAACGCCCAACAAGCCACCCGCGTTTTGACTGACCACCTAACAGGGCTGCAGGGACCAATGACGACACCCAACCGCCCAACGCCATCATTACATACAGCCCATCCAGTCATTACATTTGTCATCTACCTTCCTCTAGGAAGTGGGAGACTTCCTCTTCAACTTTCGCTGTAGCCTCCTCAGGAGGACCCTCATCCTAGCTTTCGACCGAGCCCTGAGGCGCGCTCGGTAACGGGCCTTGATGCTGGCAATGGATGCCCCGCAGCGGCACACGATCGCACGCGGCCGGCAGAAGGTCTGGGGGAGGTCCCTATGCATATCGTCGCGCCCCAGGGGATTCAGGAAGCGCTGCATGGCGTAATCGCGGTCAAAAGCCACGTGCGAAAGGCCAAGAAGGTCCACCGAAGATGAGGCCAGGGCCTGTCCATCTTGCGGGGTCTCGGCAGCAAACATTGCTTGCGTCAGTGTCAGCAGCTGAATGGCCAAAAAGATCGTGGGAGCAATTGGTGGGATAACAGCGAATAAGAAAATTCGTTTCCCCCGCTTTTGTCCTGATCTGTGATTGGGCGCTGGGAACTTGATGAAGGTCCGGGAGGAAGTGGTTTGACTCACTTGCGATCCAGTTGGCTGGTAAACCCCTCACTCCCTCTCTGTTGACTGCTCTGAAACCCTGAGGGCTCAACAGACGGGGCACAGGGCGTCTGGAAAGTGGAAACTCTTTGTAGCGACGGCAATGAAGCCAGGCGGGTGGAGCACCGACACTGTGGGGCCGGAAGCTGGGGCCCAGACCGTGAACAAGGGCCCCGGAGGCGGGAAGTTGTTGCGGGGAACCGTGGGATCGAAGCTTGAAGCACGGAGGGCGTAAGGTGAGAGGGAAAGCGCAGGTTAACGTGCTTTGGGAAGTGGGAGGGACGGCGTAATAACCGGAGGTTGACAAAACCGGGCGTACCGTCAGGAGCGGGCGAGAATGATGCGTGAGTGATGGCCGGGTTCACTGTGAGCTTGAGTGTGATGTACGGCCGTCAGGGGGTAGTTTCCCTTGCGTGAAATCTCAAAGCTAATAATTGTCCTACTGGTGTCGCTGGAAGAGAAAAGGGGAACGAGGATTGAAGGCACACGCGAGAGGAGAGGGCGGGACTTAAAAGGGAGAAAATGCTTGACCAGAGGCTCCTTCGTCCCACCACTTCGAGCGGACCGCATGGTACATGAGAAGCATTAGGGAAAGGTGGTGGCACGTAGGTGGAAAACCAGTCTCACTTGACAAGGGTTCACTCGTGGAACAAGATGCTGAGGTGAGACGGGTACGGTGGGTGGCCCAACTCGACGGTTCCCTGGCTGCATGTTGGGCGAATGGGGCCTGGGCGAATGAAACGGCGCTGTCTGCAGGACTTGGTGTTGGTGATTGGTCGGTGAGCTGTCAGGGGCCGGGCGATTCCCAGGCGACGGGCGAGCTACCAAGGCACCCAAGGCAACCTGATCTGGGGAACTGATGCTGCCGTCTAAACCACTTGTGGTCCAAACGAGGAAACGCCGAGTGCCCACACAGACCAACGGCAACGGACACGTCCACAGATCCGCGACCACCGCTGATGATGAGCGCCCCCTAACAGCACGATGCCCCGCGCGCCCTAGGCCGGTGCAAATTCCGCTAACCCCGCCATTTGGGGCGTAGGAGTTTCGCCTTCCAACTACGGGAGGTGAGCGCTCCGTGAGAAAGGGTGAGAGGGGAACGGGGAATGGAGGAAGGGTCCGGGGCAGAGCGACAGAAAGATCGACATCTCGACGGTTGCCTTACGGCTCAAAATGGCAATCCGTCATCTGACACGTTGTCGTCCGGGATAATGGCGCTGCTGAACAACCGAACCCCGGTTGTGCAGGGTCTTTGTCCTTGTGGTGGGCTTGACCGACCCGTTTCCCGCCATCGGTTTCGCGCATCGGTTTCGAGACGCCACGGCGGTCAACGGCGTTACGTGTAGCTGGGTACGTAGCCCAGCATGGCGGCATTCGTCTTGAAGGATCGTATCTTCAAATCCTTCGGTTTGTTGCCGAATGCGGCTTCAGTGTCTGTGCGCGAGACCGCGATCCTTCCGTGGGTGCTCCAAAGATTCCATCCATAATAACAGATCGGCCCGCCGTTTGGAGGAGCAGCAAACGGATGTGACACAGGAATTGGCGACTCCGCTCTCACTTGCACGCTTCTCTGAGCGGTACATGGGTTGTAGACAGATCCCAATGGATGAGCGCTGCCTCACCACGCCCCACCGCATCAAACGGAAACAGAAACATCCAGGAAGCCTGGTCGTGTGAGGAGATCTCGGAATTTGGCTTCGGTGGAGATCCGGAAGGATTGCCTGCCTGTCTGTGCGGTCGATTTCTGGCATGTGCTTCTGTCACAAGCTGACAATGGAAGCAGGATGGCCCACTGGGCCGAGAGGCGTTTCGTAGGTAAGTTCCAGTCTCCGGCCAGGCAATTTTTCGAATCAGCTTCCCGGATGCATAGACTCGAGTACGAGGCCGCTCGCAGTGCAGAATGCAAAGATGCAGCAGGTGGCAGACAAAAGCAGTGCAGCATGCACCTGCGTTTCAGACGATGCCCCGCTGTGATGTCATTTGCAGCGGAGCTGAAGATTGGCCAAAATGAACATCCCTGTTGCACTCTGCTCCAGGGTTTGGTTCTAGGCCATCAGCCCTAGGCGATCAATCATCAACACAAGCATTGGATCCCGGTCGCAAAATCGTGGGCGATCGACCCACCAGCTGGGCGACGACCATTGGCATCGCATCCCCGTCGACGACACACCTCTCGCTTTTCAAGGATACTCAAGCCGGTCGGCTCACTTAATGCCAGTCCAGACTGTTCTAGCCCAGCTGCCACGATAGGCATCCTCGTGGACACAAATCATCAAATGTTAGAAACGAGCCTAACGAGAATTCCAAGGTGATTGTAAGCTTTCGAGTCATCCCGAACGGAAACACGACGGCAGACGGCGGGAGTGCTTTGTGAATTACTAATGTGGTATCCTCGAATCCAGACGCTTCAAAATGCTGTGTTTGAGTCTAAATGACGACGCAGAGCACTGCAAATTCAGGTGTGCCTCGGCGCTTAATCCTTTAGTGCAAGGGCAGGGAACCCCGCCACTGCCAGCTCATCCCGACGTGTTCGTCCGCTTCTCCCACCGCAAGCTGACTGCGTTTCAGGAGACTCAGGTCGTCCGCTGATATTGAGGACAGAAACATGCGTCAGCATTGACTGGCAATCTCAACGCGATGTCTCGCCCAATTTCATGCGTTTCTTCACCGACAAACAACCCGCTTCCACTGCTATCTGCATCATGTCTCAGGACTCGCATCATGTCGCGTGGTGCTACAGCCCTGGTGGGTTCCATTGTTTGACCTGCGCTTGGCGTTGACGAGGTGAGCATCTGGAGGATTGGGCAATCTCGTCCGGAGTCCGGGGGAAGGACGCCCACAGGGAGTACGCGATACGCACAGGGCCAGGACAACGCATGTGATCTGTGTCAATGGCCAACGATGACAAAAGCGAGGCTTTGCCTGTACTACCTCGCTTGCATCAATGGGCGACTCTTTCGTCGATCCTGAGCTGGATCTGGAGTCGGCGCTGGACTGCATCCGAGATACCCTCCAGGCCAAAGGGATGCAGGCTGATGCGGTGCTGTTTCATGTTTCATGTTTCCCGCTGGGTTTCCTTGCCGAATACGGGGCTTGGAGGGAGCGTGGTTCCGATCTCTCGTTTCGGAGATCGTTCGCAAATGGGTCGTACCGAGCCCCGTGAGGCGGCCAAGTCCCGTCACTGGCTGTGTCTCCCAGGGCCCAACCTGACAGCGGCAGTCTGTCTCTCAACTTGGGCGCACTGACCTCGACCAGCAGATGGCAGCATGCAGAACCTCGTGTTGCTCCATCCTTGTGCGACAGAGCACAAACCTGGGATGCTGAAGGATGACAGTTCGCGGGCAAATTAGCCTATTTATCTTTCCTAGCGGCCAGATCCAAGCAGGCAAACGTCGCTAACAAGAGATTTTGCTCGATATCCTTCGATCCGAGAGCTTGTCCTCTGACGAAAGTGGAGCAGAGCAGAGAAGAACAGAACGATCTCTTGAACTTCCGATTTCCATGCCTGCTCCTCGCAGAGCCTCAGCTCCCCCGAAACTCCCTCATCTTTCGACCCAACTCCCTCATGCAAGTCGTCGGACCGCCAAGACAAGCGATACGAGCAACGTTACCCCGATCGAGCAACCGCTGCTTGTTCGTGTTCAAGCTCCAGTATGGGTTTCCCAATTTGGAATTAGTTTCCCGCGGCTCCCTTCAGTTGGACATCTCCAATCTCTGGCATATGTCAGGCGGGATCTTAGGCGGCCAAGCCCCAGTAGACACACAGACATCATTACAGGTCCGTGTGCTGTGCCACGGTGTCTGCGCACAGATGCATTGGCACACAGACGCCCGGACACACAGCCGTGCCGCGGGTGGTCGATGTGGGCGAAAGCAGAGGACACCCAGGAACCAGAGCCAGGGGCGGAGTAGGATCAAGTTGAATTTGCGCATTCCCGGCTAACTGATGTGACCTATCTGTGCGCATGAGCCGCCAGTCATCTCACATCGTTAATGCACCGTGAGCAGTACCCGTCATTGCGAGGGAAATGTTCCTGAGTCGGTACTTACCTCGTGTCGCGGTTGCTGTCACCGTCACTTTCGGCTGCGGGAGCCTTCTGTCGACAATCACGGCAGCCGGAACGTGCCGGAACATAATCTCCGACCAAAATGTATCAACGTCACGATATCAACACTGCAACCTCTCTGGTGATTGCTGGGTAATTTCACTAAAACTGGATATGAGTGGTAAGCGTTAGGTGAATAAGACGACCACTGCTTGGCTTGGAGACTGACAAATGGGCCAAATAAAAATGCCATCAGGGAGATCGCTATAGGATTTGGAATAATAATCCCTACTACCTATAGGTGCAACTGAGATGATTTAGATACGCTAATGTGAGTTGTTGGCTCGTGACAAGGGAACTGACCAATGACCATGATTTTCGAATCTTCAGTCCTCCAGGCTGGAGAGAGTTTCCACTGCTGACAGTGGAGTCTCTCTCTGGTGGGGATCCACGGCTTGTTACCAGGTCAGATGAAAGGCATCGACATCGAGCAGCATCCCACTGCTTTCGCTCCCCAATCTCTCTCTTCTATTCTCCCGTCAGTCCAGGCACCACGACTCGAGCCCCTGTAAGGGACAGTATGTTACTTCACTTCAGTTAACTCCGATACTGATCCGTTCAGTCAGACCTTTGAAAGCTTCATGACGGGACGCTCCTCCTGGCCGTCCATGCAATATTACGCTGGACGAAACCCTGCTTTCCTGGGCGAAGCCCTTTCCCACATGTAATCGCTCTTCCTCGGCCGACCATCAGCCTCCAACGTCAACTCTGCCATCGTGTGACCCCGGGCCGAGCCGATCAACAATTTTAGGTTCAACCCACATTACCACTGACCTCACCTTCCGGCAACGGATAACCTACTTTAATACAGACATCGGCCGACAGGGAGAGCACTTGCGGTTCCTCTGTCTTCTCTCCTGTTTCCTGCAAAATTCGCATTCGCAACTCCTGAAAGAAGGAAGACCTACCGTCGACATGCCCCGGATAATCCCCAAGGCTCCCTCGAACGCCCTAGCTACGAAAACTGGGGAAGGTGAAAAGTTAGTCAACGCAGCTGAAGTCCCGGTCGCTTTCGTCTCGGAAAAGGATACTCGTCTGCGAGCACAAAGATGTCTCTGCTCATTCGCTCGCGCGGGCCGTGTGCCGCAGGCGAAGCGGCGGGCCATCACCCCTGAAGAGCCGACGATTAGCGCCGCTGGTGGGGGATCGGGACCCATCACGCTACCCCTGCCGCCTCAAGATCAGCGGGCCGTCGCGCCCAAAGAGGCAGGGGTGCAGTTTGACGTTTCTCAGTGCAACCAGAGGCCGATAAATGCGTCGTCAGACCCGCTCGCCAGTGCAGGGCGATCACGGCTTGAGCGTGGAGAGAGGTCACGAATTGCAGCTGCGCGCGTCGCTGAGCAACAGGCGGCAAAGGCCAATCCCGTTGAGGCTCAAACCACACGCCGGCCGCGACCCAACATCACCATATCGTCGGGGAACTGGAGCTTCAGCGGGCGCATATCTGATGCTGTTGCGGACCTGACGCAGATGAAGATGGACGACTTCCTTGCACCGGCGCGGACGCTGGAGGCGGATGACGGTGACGAGAGCTGGGTTGTGGTGTTTGGTTCGGATGCGCGTAATGAGGCAAAGGGAACCCCTGCGGATGTGCTCCTGGGCTTGTTGTCGTCTCATGCCAAGTCTCTTCGAGGCTGATGGAAAATATTGGAATTCGAAGCGAGAGGTGGGCGGAATTTCTCGGGATGCGATTTCTTCCTCACTGAATGATGCTTGGCTGTGTTGTCGTCATGTACGGACCTCACCTTGGACACCTGTACTTTTTGGGGGATTTTGAGGGACGATCGATGATGCGTTCTTGGGCAAGACAGGGTGAGTCGATTGGCTACCACTCAATCAATTACGTTCCACCATCGGACGCCGCTGATGCAACTCATATGAACCTCACCCTCAACGCGAGAGCACAGCCTCCATCCTTCCTTTGTTTTTGCCGTCTTCGCAACGCAGGGAGATTGGGAGGGCACACGAGTGGTGGGCAATGGTGCTCTTGCATCCGCGGACGCACATCATGCAGTGCTGATTTGTCCATTTTCGTTTCGTCTTCAGCTCGGTCTTTACCGTCCTGCATGCGGGGTACATACATAATTTGTTGCCCGAGGCCAGAGCCGGGCAGTCCAGTGGGCTCGTGAGCAATTGCTGGAATGGAATGTGGAAATTTCGAGTTGGAGGCCCTTATCGCGGCCATTCCGTGTCGGGGTCGCACCGGTGGGCGTTGAGCGCTGTTGCAAGAACTAGGTGCCCTGCGCACTCAACGGTCTCCTACCCGCTCCCCCGTCTCCTGACGCGTAGGAAAAGCCGCCGTTGTTCAAGCGTGAATGGCGTGTCAGGGTCCTTGGGGTCGCACTGCGGCCCACTAATGGCCTAACGATCCGCGATGCTGCCCAACAAACAGTTGGCAAGCAGCAGGGCCACATCGACCCGCTCCCAAGGATCGTCCGTTCGATTTATCATCGCCACGGATGCGCGTCGGGCGGGGTTGCGACATTACAGCCAATCAGGCGCAGGGTCTCGTTGCAGGAAGCCGCATGAGAAACAGCCCGGGACAGCCCGGGTGAAAGGAGGGTCTTTCCATGTGACGCTGCTTATCTCTGTCCTGCTCCTTCCCCTCGTTATTTATACTGGGCGCCTGCCCCTTCCCCCAGGTGAGTCTGGAGTATTCCCTCCCACCACACCAACACACCACAACGAAGCGCAGCGAGACCACAAAACTGTCATCAAATGGCCCCCTATATTGTTGGGAGTCCCGATAGCTTCGCATTTTCCCCAGCCACCGTCGAGGGAGGGATCTCCGCCATCGACGGCGAATTAACTTTCGCTGCTGGCGGAGACCCCCCCGCTCGGGCCACCCAGGGCGCGGAAGCGGCACCCAACCCCTTATCCGAAGTCGAGTCGGGCGAAAGCCCCAGCGACGACGATGAGGACGAGTCCTCCGACATCTTTGTCCAGCCGACGCCGGACTACCCCAAGCTGGACCACAGCTCGCGGCTGTCCGGCTACGTGCACGAGCTGACCGAGGTCGCGCTGTCGCGTTTCTTCACCCGGTCGTCGCTGCATGCTCCCGGCATCCAATTCCCACGCAGGCGGGGAACCGAGAGCGAAATCTTCCCTTCCCCGCACCCCTCCCGCACCAACGGCCACTCGCGGCGGCGCAAGTCCAATGCGGATGATACCTCGCGCCTCGCCGCGCCCAGCTTCGTCTGCCCCTTTTACGTGCTCAAGCCGACCGAGTACCGCGGCTGCCTCCGACACGACCTGAGACGCATCATCGATGTCAAGAGGCACCTGTGGGCCGCGCACCACCTCCGCAGCCACTACGAGCCCAGTTCGCCCACCGGAACCGAGAACTCGGAGCCCATTGTGTCCGACGACCAGCTGGAGCGTCTCGCCGCCGCCCCACCGCCCGACCTCGAAGAGGAAGCCCAGTGGCTCGAGATCTGGAGCATTGTCTTCCAGGATGTCGCGCAGCCGTCGCCGTCGAACATTGTCTGCGAAACCGAGGAGGTTGTCCAGACACTGGACATCCTCCGTGGCTTTTGGAAGGCTCAAGGCCGCCACATCATCTGCGGATTTCTGGAATCGAAAGGAATCTACGGTGACGATGGGCGGCGGGATGGGCGGAACGTGGAGGCCCTGCACGCTATCGTTCTCAAGAGGATGGTTGACAAAGTCCTCGCCGGCCTGTACTGAAAAGCACATAGCCGCCGATGCGACACGAGACATGATCTGTGGGTACTATTGGTAGTAGTATTCTTGTCTTTCCTTTTCTCTGAGAGACTCGTCTGCTGTTGGGCTGTTGGTGTATGTCCACTGTTTCTTTCCTCTACCCCTTTAGCGTATTGGAAGCGAGTTGGGTTTCTACCCACCTATGATACAAGTACCAGTACCATTTGCCAGCGTTGCAGAGTGTGATTGTTAGGGTTGCTGCTCTTGATTGTCTACTCACTTGTCCCCTTCAGTTCTGCGAATGCAAGTTCCCCATGCTACTGACCGATTTCATTTGTCTTCAGCTTTTTCCCTCTACATATGCTGTTTTGTTTGCGGATTTCCAGTGATCTCTCATGCATCCCCCGCCTCACCGCTCTTTCTTCTTGCTCACGACCGGCTATAACCGTATCTCCCCTCAGCCTCACACAGTGCAAGCCGCATTTTTCGGACGTGAAAATGAAGACACGCTCATGGATTGTTGAACCAAGTGGATATCTTGACATTCGCCCATCTGACGACAAGCGCTTCAAGTGGAGACGGTGATATTGCAATTTTAAATTTTATTGATCGCGGGAGAGTTCGTCTCGGGCGGCTGGTATTCTGTCGGGAATTTGTGCCGCATTGCTTGGCTTGACGGAGGAAATTGTTTCCGGGCTGGCGAGCCTCTGCCATCCCCCGATTGGGGAATCCGGCCAATGTGGGGATTCCGGGCAAGCATCTGCGGGTTCCGCCCCTCTGCATCTGCAGGTGTTGGAAAATTTGCGCGCCTACCCCATCCTCACACCGGTGTACCACAAGTTTGTGTTGTTGTGGTTTTGTGGTTTTGATTGTCGTTCAGTTAAGCTCAAAGTTGCCACTGGTTTGGTGGAGCTATCACGTAACAGCTATGGACCGGACCGGACCGTCCGTCCATTCAGGAACTAAAGTCTAATAATCATGTGGAGAAGGAAAAAGATCGCCACTCGGGAATGGCGGCATCCGCTGCCGGGTCTATGATGTGGGGCTGACTGACTGACTCCATTGTGTCGAATGACAACCCATCGTTCAGCCTCTGAACATCGTACACCACGTCGACGTCAACTCGTCCAACCGAGACCGAGGATGTCGTCGAGCGCATCAAACCCCTGACTTAGGGCATCTCATCTTCACTGATGAGCTGGTATCCCACCACACCTCTCATTAATGTGGACGGGACACAATCCTTCTAGTGGTTCATCATCTTCAGATTCACCTTGGTCCACTTGGTCTTGTTCAAGACAAAGCAAGTGCGAGCAATTTTCAGCCATATATATCATCCGATCAATACAGAAATTTCATCAAACTGAAATCACATGTAATCTTCGTCTTTTAACAGAACTTCAACAAAGCCAACCATTCAAGTAAGCCGCATAATTTGCCTCATTATTGCACATTTGCATTGACCACAACGCCCAGGACTTGGCGAATGAGGCAACCAGCCAAAATGGAAATCTCTGCCACCAATAAAACAGCTTTAGGAAAGGGCCGCCAAAGCCTGGTGATGGCGTCGGAAACGGAGTATGGATTATGCGTGAGGGGCTGTGGCTGCAGCCAGTTCGACCCGTTACAGAGAGTATTACCCACCTTGACTGGAGCCTGGAACCTAGACTCTCTATGCTCCCCTCACTGCTTTGGGCTCCTGTGCCAGGATGAAGCAACTTCCCGGAGATACGGGCATAACCGCTGTCTATACGCCTGAAGGCAAGTCAGACTTGCCTCCAATTGTAGAGTGAGTGCTTGAACCCTTTTGGGCGGCGGAATTTGCGGTTGAATTAACCACTTTTCTCAGTATCGTCCTTGTCTACGGCCTCTAAGGACATCCCTACAGGACATGGACCAAGACCGACGTTTCCAGGATATTGCAGCCAGTAGCATCTTTTCAGCCCGAGAGTTCCAAGGAAAGCACCCCAGCGAAGCGTAGCATACGGTGATGGCTCTCCGGGGTGTCGCGGGGGGCGCCTGAAAAAGCCTCAGACTGCGCAAGGCCTTCCCTGGACCGAATCCCAACGGGTGGTCCCAGTGAGACGTTTTCTCCTGGCTGCGTGTTCTGGCCGGTTGATCTACTTCCGGCGACATATCCTCGTGCTCGTGTATTAGTATTCGGGTACGATACAGAGGTCACGAAGTACATGGCGGCTTCGTCGAATAAAAACAGCATTTACTCCCATGCCAAGGATCTCTTATTCGCCTTGTCTCAAGAGCGAAAGACATCTCCTCAGCGACGGTTGATATTTGTGGCCCACAGTCTCGGAGGGATTGTTGTGAAGGAGGTATTGCTGAGTTTTTGATTATGCTTGGGTTTTATGGTACTGACTGGCGAGGCAGATGCTTACGAGGTCATCAGTAAAGCCTGAACCGCATCTGTGGAGCATTGTTGAAGCGACAGCGGCAGTGGTGTTTCTTGGGACACCTCACCGAGGAAGCCCGGACTTCGCAGCCGCTGGAGACTGGGTGCGGTCGCTTCTAGGTTCTCTCGGTTTTGAGACAACACCGGCTATCGAAATGTTTCCGGGGAATTTCGGTCCCTTTACGAGGCGATTGAGAGCTCCTCGAAGAAATATGGATTTTCGCTAGTGTCTTACGACTTCAAGTTCGGAGGCCCCGACCATCGGGGCTTTATCAGCGCGCCGTGCCTCCAGTCCTTGTGGTTCCCAAAGGTGACCAATCGCGGTCGAAACATCAAAGCCCCCGCTACCCAGACTTGTACTTGGCTGTTTAAGGAGAGCATGTACAAAGCCTGGCTCACGGGGGAAAGTCGAAAAGAATACAATGGCCTCCCCCAACTGAAAGGAAAGCCAGGGGCGGGGAAATCGGTTCTCATGAAGGAGGCATACCGTCGAGCCCTCCAAGACCGCCACACCTCGGGCAATCTTGTAGGGGGGTTCTTTTTCAATGGAAAGGGAACGGGCTTGGAGCGTTCCAACGAGGGCGCCCTTCGCTCTCTACTCTACCAACTTATCCCCCAGGACCGACCTTACTTATCTGATCTTGTCCAACGCCCCAATGATCATAACCGGGGACTCTGGGCTGGCAGGCATACGCAGCCGCTGCTCAGCCTCAGAGACCCGTTTTCAGCCCCTCCCGCTAAAGTTACCCTTCGAGGGAAAGTAGGTGACGCTCATGTCCTTGGAGAGTGCGCAGCGCAGGCGGTGTGTAGATGTAGTTGCAGTTCCTCGGGTTACTATGGCCCGCATTCCTGACATTCTTCGACAGCCCTCGCCCCTCTTGTTACTAAGAAGATCGATTACACCCCCCTTCATTGATTGTGCGTTAAGGCCTCAGGGCCGCTTTCGACGGGTCCTTTGATGTTCCGAAGACGCTTGAAATACACAGGCCGCTTATAAAATCCATCGTCGCCTCGTTTTAGGTATCAAGACTGTGCAGTAGACCTGGTCTTAAGCTGGAGGTCGGCAGGCCAACTAAAGCAACTAAGAACACTTATAGCCAGCCATTCGCACGCTTGATTTTCCCACGAACGAATTTGCTTAACCCCGTCGACTAGCTGTCTTTTTCTAGAATTACCCGCAATGCTCAGACGAGCCCGCAATGCAGCTTTTCTTCAAAATCGTAGCCAACACCGCTAAGAAACGAGCCTCCAAGTTATAACCTTTTTCAGACCCCTTTTCTTCAGAATGAAAGGGGGCCAGGAACCCTGGGTATTAACTAAACCTTACAGAGGAAAGAATCCTTTTCCTGCTGTTACAATCTAACCTTAATAACACAAACGAGTCGGTTACGAATCGGGAGAAGTTCTCTAAAGGGTTATTCCCCCTCTATCTATCTCTCCCCATTGACCACAAATCCAGAAACGGCAAGATGGTATCAAGAGACCTCGCAATATCATCAATGCCACCGGAAAATCACACCGCGCATCGGCCAAGCAGTCAAACACGACAATGACAAGATTTTCCCACAGCCCGAGTCCATGCGAGAAGCCCTCGCCACTCCCGAATTCCTCGAAGCCATCCTCCTGCAAGTCGACCGGCGCAGCCTCCTCACCTCGGTGCAGCGCGTATGCACCGCCTGGCACAAGGCAACCGCCACCTTCCCATCTCTCCAGCAATATTTCTTCTTCCGAGCATCGAGCTCGAAGACTGGATTTGTCCCCAACCCCCTTCTAATAGAGACCTTACTCTGCTTCTATCCCGACCCTGATCGGATGCACAACGCCGCCCGGCAAGAGCCTCTACGCCTAATCCCAAAACTCCGAGCTCATGTTTTGTTTCTGCGGGTCACGAGCTGAAAGAAGAAAACCAGCGGCGGCGCATCTCGAACTCCAATTCTTGCACGATTAACAACCATGGGGCCTGGGCGAATATAGTTTGGAGAGTGCCTGCTGAGATGGTGACGCGGCAGCAGAGTTCGGGAGGGCCGTTCTCAATACGGACCCTGATTCAAAAATCGTGGTTAGACAGGGCACAGCTGCCGGAGAGGAAAGGGAGATGAGGGTTCACGAGATGCTAGTGGCGAGGGTAGACTGGTTTGCTGAGGAAGAACTCTGGTGCATGTTAAAGCACCTCGATAGTTACACCCAGCCCTTGCCGTGATGAATCTCAAGTCACCTTCTCCTTCTCTGCCACGGATTCCACGGATTCCACGGATCCTGAATATGCCGCAGATCCCAGAGATGTCACCGACCTGCCAGCCTCTATGTCGGGCAGCCGCCTGGACTTCCGCTCAAGTCTGAACCGACCCCAGAGGATCCATATGACGATAACCACAGCTGTCAGCGGAACTGCAGTCGCAGGGTACAGCCACCAGTACGACGACATTTTCAAGCCACCCAGGCCAGACCCTGAATCTCCCCAGACGTCGAAAAAGTTCATGCCGAAGATAGCCTGAAAAATGTTGTTAATCTCAAGTTTCACGAGCCCTGCTGGATGTACGCTGGAACGAGGGGGCACATACGCAGACAAAAGTTGGAGGCAAAAAGAAGAGCGTGACGGCTGCAACAGTCCCCATCGAGGAGCTCTCCCTAGCCGCGTCCTGGGCTATGGCGGCTGTGGCCCTGGCTTGTTCCTGGTTTGAGACGTGAAAAGCGTGGTTGATCCTGATATTAACACGATCCTTGTAATCCACGATCCACCGCTTTGACACACTCGTTCTCCACCTCATGGCCTCGAGATGGTTGAGGTCCTGCCGCATTGTCGCCGTGGGTTTTTTGACCCAACTAGAGTTTCGATAGGCGCTGTACGCCTGTATGAGAAACTCGGCCTTGGCTTCCGTGTCGGCGTAATACTCGGCGAGGACATGCATATCCTGCGCCAAGCGGTGAAGCTTCCGCGTTTTTTTCGGCAAGGTCTGCCGGCGGTGTTTGTATATCCTCATGATGAAGGAGCTTCGTGCGCACCTTCTCAGCGTCCAAGTCCAGGCCTTCGAGAATGTGGTGAAGCAGCATGATGTGAAAAGAAAATGGGCTGCGGTATGCCAGTTGAGCCCGGAGCGGACCCACAACCGTTGCCCATGCTGTCTGGGCGGACGGGACGCAGCTGATACAGACGTTGGTTGACGTGTTGCTCTTGAAAAGGTACCGCGTGAATATGTAACTCCTGCCGAACTGGAGACCACTCTGAAAGTGGTAGAAAATTGCTGCATTCCAGAGAGACTTAGCGAGCGTTCTTCTCTCAATGATGGGTTGAGGTTGAAGTTGATATCACATACTCAGGCCCGTAATTTCACCAGCCGCATCCGTCTCCAGGTTGGACTCGACAAAGTAGGCTTGTCCACATGTATGGGCCTTCCAAGGAGTCGCAAAGACGGCTTTTGCGAATATTGCTGGGATTCTCAGGCTATCGCACATTGACCGAAACAGCTCTTTAGATATAGAGAGGGTGCCATGGGATTCCGTGGTGGGTTCCGACTGGTAGAAGATCAAGCTAAGCATATGTTAGCGATGAACCACAAGATTAGTTGCACGCTTACATTGACTTCTCGGTTGCCCTGCTGGAGCATTCCCAGTGCTAAGCGAGTTAGCATCATCCTATTACCCTTAACCGTTGGAAGACAAGCAAAAAAGCATACCTCAAGCCGGTCTTTGAACTCATTGTCGTCCAATTTCTGCCAGGCTAAACTCCAGCCTTCACAATCATCAGCTTAATCAACTAGGTCAAGGCCCTGGGGAAGGGGGGTTTTGCTACTCACGATTTCTCTCGGCACCTGTCTTGGGATCCGTCTCGCGAAGGATGTCGAGATTCGTCTCGCGAACGGTTTCGAGATCCACCCCACAAACGGGTTTGCCATCTTGCCCACGATTGGTTTTGCAAACTTTCTCGAGAACGGCTTTGCCGTCTGTCTCAAACAAAGTTTTGTCATCTGTCTCAAGGACGGCAACCCCCCTGGTCTGTTTGCTCAATTGAGAACACTCAAGTCCAGTACCAAAGATGTCATCCAAAGAAACTCCCACGAAGCCTGAATTATCAAAGTAGGCCATGGCGGGCAGTTCAAAACTAAGAGATGACAAAAGGTACGATTGCAAAGTTGAAGCAAGTGTTGATTATTTTAATGTATGTGTGTCCCGAATGGAATCAAGAGAGACGGGCAAGCAAGCAAGGCATCCACAGCTGAACACGCAGCTGGAACGTTGTCCTTGGAATCGTGACGAGGCTCTCAGCACTCATCTGTCGGGCGTCGGCGACATGGATCTCTATGGGTATATCATGCAAGACAGTCACTTCCGCAGCCAGTAAAGCCTTGCCAACGAAACCAAGGTGACGGCATGAGCAACCCCAGGGCGGGGATCGAGCTGGGCCTGCGGGGGCCGGGGGG
>Ga0247758_1000536_pt1 | contig 33359 bp, 27 predicted proteins | sample UWRJL156409C4_FD_180950 | JGI IMG/M metagenome (GOLD analysis project Ga0247758, IMG submission 180950) | Plant litter microbial communities from Arlington Agricultural Research Station in Wisconsin, United States - UWRJ-L156-409C-4 | ecosystem: Environmental > Terrestrial > Plant litter >... | reverse complement strand
GAGCTAATGGAGGGGCGTACCATTGTGGGCGGGAGGGGGATGGGGTCCCGGGGGCTTGGGAGATGGGTTTTGGTTACTGGGATTAGGGGAGAGAGTGGTGGGATGTTGCTGGTTTTTCTTATAAAATTGTTGCTCGAGAAATACGGTTGTGAGGCCCAATGCGACAGTTGTTGAAGGGTTGGGGTGAGGTTGTCTTCAGCTAGAGCCGCCTGATAAACTGCCCCGCATTGTGGTGGGCTGACGGAGTGAGACATGGATCTGCCCCGCTAGGGGGCGTCACAGCGATGCCTTCGAGGCTAAGGAGCTGACAACCTGAGCTTAGCCTCAGGCCGGTACTTCATCCAATCGATTCTTTGACCGAGTGAGTGACTTGTTGGTAAGCAGTGTAGTCTTTCAAACGCGCAGTTCAGCCTGTCCGTCACACACCATCTTCATGAATCCACGTCTGTCCCTCGTTGCACGCCATCTCACGCGACCTCGGCCCACTCATGCACGCACCGCAGCTGCCGTTCAACTGCGCAAGTCGTTCCCTGTCGCCGCAATGGCGTCGGCAAGCACGGCCGATGAGCGGAACTCAAGGGCAATACACACAGCAGCATGTCTGATTATTGGAGATGAAGTTCTGGGTGGAAAGGCAGGCTCTCAGATGGAACAAGCGCTATGAACCCTGTCCAACTAACAATGCCCCCTTGACAGACAAAAGACGTCAGTAGGACTGGAGTAGAAACATTCTATTTAAATAACTAAATCCGACAATCTTGACAGACAAACTCGAACTACATGGCCAAGTGGTGCTTCAATCTTGGTATCGTCGGTGACCCCCACGACTGGTGTGTGGATACGAGACAAAGCTTACTCGTTTATAGAACCTGAAAAGGATTGAGGTCATCGAGGATGATGAGTCGGAAATCGTTGAGGCCGTCCGCCGAATGAGCGACCGCTATGACTTTGTGGTCACCAGTGGCGGGATTGGTCCCACGTTAGGCTCCCAGATACGTCCGAAGAGGAGGTTGCTAACTGAACGATAGACACGACGATATCACGTACAGCTCAATAGCTAAAGCTTTTGGCTTGCCGTTGGTGCTCCACCAGGAAGCATACCGGCTCATGAAGCAGATCTCAAAGCCTCACCCGGGACAGCCCGACTTCAGTTGGGATGTGGACTCGCCCGCTCTGCGCGCCAAGCTCAGGATGATCGAGCTGCCTACTGATGCGAGCCGAGACTCGAGCAAGCAGGTCATCTTCCCATGCGAACAGCTCTGGGTGCCTGTGTCGGTGGTGAATGGGAATATTCATATCCTGCCGGGGGTCCCTAGGTTGTGTAAGTCTGACTGCCGGAATCTTCTCGGACGGCCCATGCTCATTGTCAATATACAGTCGAGGCGCTGCTGGAGGGCCTGAAGCCACATATTGCCGACCGGCTCATCGACCCTGAGGGTAAGGGTACTGTTCGGGTTATCATTTCCACCCCTCTACCCGAAAGCGAGGTTGCCGAGTACCTCACGGAGCTTGCTGCGAGGGTCGGGCCAAAGGGTATCAAGGTTGGGAGCTACCCGAGATGGGGTAAGACAAGAAACACTGTGACACTTGTTGGGAAGTAAGTTGCATTCCCTTTTCTTGCTGGTGGTATCGGTTAGGTATCTAACATACGGCCGGCAGAGACACGGAGCTTATCGAAGCTATCACGCCAGAGGTTGTCCACTACGTGAAAGGCAATGTCGTCGGCTTGGAGGGCGAAGATGATTCGGATGGGCAGGAACAGCCCGAGGCGAAAAACAACTGAGGCTGGTAACGAGAAATCTATCAACAGCTAAGTATTGCTCATACATTATCAGCAGCGACATACGGCGGATAATGGACGTGGCCTTCAGTTACCTTTTTATCATTATCAATACATGTATCAATAATCAGCATCGGCGTACACAGTTGAGCGTGAGCTACATATATGCTCTCGATGCCTACGCTTTTGGAAGTATGTCTCATCTCATTTCGCATGCAAGTTTTCGACTGTCGTTGAGACGAGGACGCCAGGGTCAACAGATCAAACGCAACGGGGTGTCAGGTTGGGGCTTCATATTGCGAATGGAGTTGTATTGGATAGCGCCCTGTCGACTGGTAGTTGACGAAACCAAGGCCCTACGCAAAAATGAACCCATGCGGGGAAACCACATACTGTCACTGGCGATGGCCCGACTTGTTCCAAGTCGACAAGACTTGCTTCCCTAGCTACCAAACTATCTAACTAGGTATATAGATATAAGTAGCTATAAGGTGCAATCCGTCAATTCCAAGTGAATTCCCAACGCCTTCAGCACCATCCATGCCTTGTAGGGTATCTAGACACAAGCAGTCAGCTATGGGGTAACCAATCTGACAATTCCAAGTGAATTCCAACTCCTCCAGCGCCATCTTGTGCGATCCCCGTCCTCCGGCCCAAATCAGCAGACACCGAGGCTACGAAGCAGCCAAACCACATACGGGATCGAACGCACGATACCCAAGTCGACGCAGTATACAGCAAGAACACACAAGAAAACCTGGAGTACAAGCTTGGCCCAGGACTTCTCGACGGTCTTGGGCCTGGAGCGTTTGCTGCTGGCGTTGATGTCAGCCTTAGCCTTCGCAACCGGCCAGAACCCCTTCGGCTGCACTCCCGTCACATTGAGCAACTGCTCGGGATCCTCGCCATTGAATCGATACATCATGGACCCCAGGCCATCGAATCCGACCGCGCCGGCGATGTTCTGCCGCTTGAGATCCGCAAGCGTGAACCCCCCCGAGCCCTTCGCCGTCGACCAAGTCACCTTCAGCCTGGCAACCCACTTCGGCGCATCCCCGCCGTTCACGTCGAGAAGGTACAACACGCGCATCATGTCGTGGTCCTTCTCCAGCCTCTCGGGGCTGTCGCCATCCAGCTCGACGAGCCATCCCGGCTCATTGTACTGCGTCCCGGGCGCGAACGGCTCGAACTCAGTGTGCATCAGGTACCCGATGCTCTCGGCCTTGACTTCGAGGACGGCCTGCCACACCTGCGGTGGGTGGTTGTCCAGCTGGGGGTCGGCAAGCAGGTAGTACTGCACGTTTTTGACGGGGAAGCGGCGCTGGCAGTGCCAGAGATCGAAGGGCACGAGGTGCTCGTGGGAGCACGACGTGCCTTTGCGGTCGCAGAACTCGGACGGGTCTTCGGTTTCATCGACGGAGTCGGAATCGCCATCGTCACCGGAGTCGTCACTCTCCTCCTCGGCCCAGTCATCGATGCTATGCTGGAGTTTCGCCAGGCTCTTCTCCAGCATCTCGAAACGCGCTTCGACGTGCTGATTATGCACCGCGAAGGCGTCCAAACGCTCCAGGGCGAGCTCAGTGCTGCGAGCAACCGCCTTGTCGGTCTTCCCAGTCTGCTCCTTGATCTTCTGAATCTGCCCCATCAGGGCACCAAACCGATTCTCGGCCTGACTTCTCTCCAGAAAATCATCCACCTCGGACGACAGAACCTTGTCGTCGATACCCGCAACCGCATCCTTCAAGGCATCCAGCCGGTCCTCCACCCTCGCATTCCTCTCGGCAATCCCCAGGGTATCCAGCTGCTCCTCGATGCTGTCCAGCCGCTCCCCGATGCGCTCGGTGTGCAGGACGATGAGCTCGGTGTGCTTGTCAATCCGGTCCCCCACGTTACATTCAAGCCCACCTATCTTTCCCTCGATGTCGAAGAGGGTGGCAAACTTCTCCATCCCCTCAGGCCCGCTCTGGGCCCTCTCCTCCTCCCGACACAGCTCCTTCATCAGCTCAACCTCCTCGATCTGCCGGTTAAACTCGCCTTGCCGATCGGCGGCCGTCATCGTCGCCTCCTGGAGCGCAAGTTCCATATTCTCCGCATCCTCCCTAGCCATCATGAGCTCGAAATTCGTATGCTCCAGCTGGTCGTCCTTCTCCCTCAACCTCCCCATCGCGTCATCGAGGCCCTCCTTGAGCCGGCCGTTCTCCGCCTCGTACCCCTCCGCCTCTAGCGCAAGGGCTCTCGCCTGGGCCTCAAGGGCCTTCTCCAGCTTGGCCTGTGCCTTGTCCTTCTTCGCCAGCTGTACATCCTTCTCCGCCAGCTGCTCACCCTTCTCTCTCAACTTACCCTCCACCTCACCAAGGCTCTCCTTAAGCCGGCCATTCTCCACCTCAAGCTCTTGCCTCTGAAGCGCAAGGACTCTGGCCTTCTCTTCCATGCCGTCATAGACCTCCCAAACACTCTTCTTCCTGGTTTCATTTGCCAACCCATATGCCTGCATCCGGCTCTCAAGGCCCCTCTCCAGCTCAGCCTGTGCCTGGTCCTTCTTCGCTAGCTCGGCGTCCTTCTCCACTAACAGAGCATCCTTCTCCTCCACGCTCCTCTCCAATTCCAAAAGCGTCTGTTTGAGGTTCTCACTTTCCCCGGCGTATGTATACGCGCTGAGCGACAGTTCCGCTATTCTTTTTTCAGCAGCAAGCTCGTGCGCCTGCGCCTGGATCGAGAGGGCCTTTGCCTTTTCTTCCTCGAACTGGGCGATCTGCGCGTTCGCTTGCTGCAGCCGGGCGTCTTTCTCCTTCAATTTATCGAGCACGCTGTTGAGTACGGCCTTGAGGTGGTGATTCTCCTGATGCGGATCATTCACGATGCGCGACGTGTACGGAGAGGCATCTAGGCTGTGGCTGGCGGCAGCGGAAAGGGGGGTGGCATCCGCAGAACCGGAACCAGAACTACCGCCGAGACGCTCCGAGAAATCATCGAAATCAGAATCGGTTAAGGGAGAGAAGGAAGAACAAGAGCCGATCGAAACGGCAGAGAAGTCCGAGCTAGAAGAGCGGGCGGAACCGACAGAGGAAGCATAGCCAAGACCGGCACCAGAAGAGGAAGCAGAAGCAGGACTGCGAGCAGAGTCACGAACAACGTCTACCCACTCTTGTTCCTGCTCCTGGGTCTGTTCCGTGCCACTCACGTGCTGCGGGGGAGGGAGAGGGAGAGAGATGTCCTCCTCACGAATGGAGGAAGTCGAGTCCATCGTGATTGTTGTGTCTGGTGTCTGTATTGTTGCTGAAGACCGTTGCTAGACCGTTACTGGTGACAAAGTGTGGAAGAAGAGGGGGCAGAACGGAGGAGGCAACGAACGTTGGCATAAATACCTTATTCAAGAGAGACATTTGAGTTTCCCAACGGCTTTGGCTTCCAGCCCAACCAAGGTTTCGCTCACCCGTGGGTCATCGTTGAGGACCCAAGAAGCACAACGTCTTAAAGCCTATACTGCCGATAGGCACGCCATCACATGGAAGACGGTCCAAAGCCTGGAGTTTGCTTACTGGTGCTGACCTCGAGCCACGCACGATAAGTTCCTACAATATCTTGCGGTTTATGCTTATCCGTGGCCAACTGCGTTCGAAGTGGCGCGGTGAACAGAGTGACTGAAAGGTTGTTGATTTTGATTTAAATTTCTTTATCTGGCAAGGAAGGCTACATTGCCGACTACTGTGCCGCTCAGAGGTGCTTCATACAATGGGCCTGCATGCCACTCGCCCGCCATGATGTCCCATTCCACCTTTATCCAGGGCCGGCTCTCATTTGCGCCGTGTCTGGCACATAATCCCATTCATTCATCATGTGCCAACCCGTTTGATGCCGCACCTCCGTTTTGCTCCGTAACGCCTTGCACCTAATACCCAAAAACAACCAGCCGGGCCGTAACTATCATTGTACGGCCCGAGATCCATACCCAAGAAAACTCCGTTTGGGATATATACGAACCTATAGAGATAAAAAATAAAATAAAAAAGTCGATATGCGTCAAGCATGTGGTGAATAGGTGGTGGTAATTACAGCTGTTGCTGGTAGCGATCGTCTGGCCGTCTAGTCGAAATACCCTCGTTTATTTGTCCTCCCAGCTGTAGCGCTTCTCCGCTACTTGCGGCACGTGAACAAGTTCACATCCCGTTTCTATCCGTTCCATACTGCGGGGACTCCGCGGCTGGTTATCCTCTGGCGGCTGCCTCCTTGTGCTGGCCTCCCTCGTGATGTCTTCCTCTCTCAAGCGATCATCTTCTTCCTCGGTGAAGTTGCTTCCAAGCGAATCGCTTGAGCCGCGGCTTTGGCGTGCTTGTCTGAGAGCGCCGGCATTACGACCCGTGGAACGTCCAGTCCGAAATGTCCGACCATCTGGGGTAACTATTTGCGGTATTGGCGGAACTGGAGGCTGCTGGTTAGGGAGCGTGACGTCCTCTGGTAGAGGCCCCAGGCAGACTACTCGTGTTGGATCGATAGGCGTCCGCTGGTATGTCGGTGTTGGTAGCCGGAGAGAACCGATTGGCGATGTCGGCGAGACATTACTAGAGTCGGAACGGGTCATTGGTGATGGAGAGAATGTATGCGGAGAGTGTGGCGAGACAGGTGAACAGCTACTGCCGCTGCTGAGATTTGAGGGCGCTCTGAGGGGAAGGTGGGCGGGAGGGGCTACCGTCATAGGGGAGGGGAAATCGAACATGCGAGTCCCCCAATCCGGATTTGGTGATAGTGGGGACGGCAGCGAGTCGGGGAGCGAGTTGGTGTTAGCATACGTCGGCGACGATACTGGTGAAGGGTCCTCATTAGGACGATGATGGGCGACTGGGCTCACATCCTGCAACGACTTGTCCTGGCTGGCGCTCGTTGGCGATGTTGATGACGTTACCAATGTGGGCGAATATGACGGCACTGGCCCTTGCATCTGCCTTTCCAACTTCCTCCGAGCAAGCTCATAGTCACTTAGTGACTGAGGCTCCTCGCCGAAGGCGGTATCGTCATCTGCCATGTCGTTGGTGTCAAGCTCGACCGGCTCGAGTGGGACGGGGAGTTCGAAGAGTTGATGCTGAGCGTCGGCACCGACCTCGACCGGCTGGGCACTGTTCCCGTTCATCTCGTGAACCACTGGTTTCTTTGAACGTTTCCTACCGATGATCATGGTGAACATCCTCTTGACAGGACTTCTGGGGAGACTGTCGATGGACTGCGTATCGTCCTTGTTCTCGTCCATCACTTCGAACGACCTCGAGGCCTTCCTCTTCCTCTTCCTGCAGCAACACCACAAAACGAACCCGATAACACTCCCGCTGGCGAACGCACTGAGAACAATGCCAACTGTCTGACCGGTACCCAACCCTCCATGGGAGGGGACCGGCCCGGTATAAGGTTGAAACATGCTGCCTTGCGGCCTGGGAATGTCCTGCAGGTCGTACGTCCTGAGGGCGTTGTTGGGAAATTTGGCCTGGTGGAGAGAGAAACTACTCGTGTCGTACTTCGTGACGAGGTATGCCTCTTGCATGAAAGCTCGTCCAATGATGTACTGGTTGTTGTTCACCTCCTTGGTCGAGCGCTTGAGTGGGAAGTAGGGAATACCGGGCTCGCTAAACGCGATCATGTCCTTGAACGGGTAACGCAGTACCTGCGCGAACGCAGCGGAAGGGAGGGTGATATTGACAACGCCGGGCATGCTGAGCGGCCGCCCGAAGTTGTCCGTGTTATCGAAACTGGAAAGTGAAAAGGTGAAGGAGAGTGTCTGGTCTTCCAGAAAATCGGTAAACAAAGCCCCGTCCGGTGGATACACGTAAACACCCAGGTCCTCGCGCCACGTTAGATTCAGGGCCGCGGCGAAGCGGTCGCATACCTCAGTCGGCAGCCACAGATACGGGGTTGACGTGTCGATGAAGGCACTGATGGAGTCATTCATGGTGACAAGCGTCTGGGTGGTTGTCGTCCAATTACTGTTAAGTGCTTTGTCCAACGATGTCACCTCAGCGGCAACTCCACGCAGCCGCACCCTGGGTGTTAGGGTTTGTGGATCGAGCGCGAATACCGTATTGTGTGGCTCAAATCGACTCTTGTCAACGCCACCGAAAACCAGGGAGGCCGGCGTGCCTCTTGATGAACTCGAACCGGCTGCGACGATGTCAGCAACATACATAGAGAGGAAATTCATAAGAACTTACCGTGGCGGTAATATGCTCCGGCCGTGTAGCCATAGCTGTGACTGGGAATCGTCCCATATGTTCGGGCCATTTGGGAGATGAGCGGGAGGGTCAGATTTTTGTTAAATCTGCCCTCATTGACGCCGACGCCGATGAAGCCCTGGTAGTACTCGGTATCGTTCATCGCCCCTATCAGGACGTTGTTGTACTGGTTCTCGGTTTTGGTGTAAAAGTTGTAAAACGAGATCATGTCCAAGCCGTAGTCCGCATTGCCAACCGTGCCAGTGTTGTTCACGCCCAGTTGAAATGGCCCCAATGGTTTCCAATTGCTCGATTGTGAGGTGTCAAAAACACCACCTCGTCCAGTGATGCAAAGTTGCACTATTTCCCGGTCAATACAGTCGCTGCAAGGAACGGCGCGATTGAGAATCGGGAACCTACCTGGTGTGCAGCCATAAGTCTGCACTACCCAGATTTCCGACAGCGCGGTCGCAACGCTTAGGTAGACAGGCAGCTGGCCGCCAACGCCAACCAAGGCCGCGAAGCTGGACCAATTTCCATCGATGCCATACCTATGAACGGCGTGAGCAAACACAACGTGGGACCAGGCGACATAACACGACATACCAATTATTCGAACTCGGGATCCACACAGCACTCCCGGTCCCCGCATCGTTGGCAACGACGGTCGGTGCGAAGAGGAGAATGTCACAAAAGACGGCGGCCGCGAGGTAGGGTAACCGCATCTTCGCAGCACCCTCGCCCGGGCGTCGGCGATCGGTAGAATTTGTCACCAGAGGCGGAGCGATCGCAGGACATTCACGAAGCCGTCGCGGTGTTCCATGGGCTGCGGGCGATTATCTCAGGCGAGAGTGGGAGGCACGGCGCCAGGCCCAACGTTCATAATAGGGAGACTGCAGTGGCTGTTGTCGCGCGGAGGAAGGACGATGGGAATCGCGGACGAATGCGGCGGATGGTCGACGGTGTTGCTGGTGATGGCGCAGTTGCACCCTTTCCTGACTTTCGGTGGAGAGAATGGGAGTGGTGGGAGGTGGGACGACACGACGGGAGGGAGACCAGTCGGGAAACGGAACGTCCCAGGACGGATTGGATGTTCCACGTCGAGGAATTTTCCCTGGGTGGCTGCTGCTTGCTGGCTCTGGGCGCGGGACGAGATCAGCGGGCGACGGGAGCGCACAGCACTGGTTTCGCCTTAGATAATCGGTCTGGACAGCCTAGCCGGGAGCGTGGGAGGGGCTCGCGTCAGGCCCTAGCCTTAGCTCGCTGGCTTCCCCGTGAAGGAGTGGAGGCAACTCGGCAGGCGAGACGGGCAGGGGGCACCGTGGCTTGGTCGTCGCTGCTGGTCTGGCTAAAACGCCCACCAAATGGGCGGGCATGGGATGAGGGGAGAGGCCACCAGGACCCTGTCTTCCACAGACGTTCGACGCATCTCTCCCCGTTCCTCATAGGCCCAAGCGAAAACGGACATCTCAATGGTTCATCCGCTGTGCGGGACTTTGCACTTTACGCTGCAGTGATTGCGAAAACGCCGCCCATTGATTGCCTGCCCAAATGAACAACCCAGAACCTTTGGGATGCCCGAGTGACCCGATTCTGACAATCTTGCTCCTGAGACAGGACGAATGCTGATCTACGGCACAACGCTGAACTCCACCGGGCGTGAGGGTCTGGACGGTGACCGACAGCGATGGCACGTGGAGCCAAGCCGCCGGCTTGGTGGCTGAGAAGTCCCGGAGCTAGGCCAGGCCAGCTTTGGAAGCTTTCCAGCTGAAGGATTCACGCTCTGGCAGCACCACCGCGGCGATTTCTGATTGAATCAAATGCTGCGTAGGAAGCAAACAACACAGAACTCGCTAGCCCACGAAAGCGCCAACCAGCCAACAGTAGCACCGGCTCTACCATCTGCTCTAGGACCGCATGAGCCGATCGTATACCTATCTCGACGCCGTGTCTTGGCACAGTACCAGCTAACCGCCGTTCCACTAAAGTGTGGGGAAGCGTCTAAGTCCGGCACCATCTGCGATGGCTCACAGTATTGCGACGCAATCTGGGGGTTGAGTTGTTGCGAGCAAACCGGCGCTGAACAACACCAACAGCCACCCCAAATCGTCCTTCCAAAGAGGCCTTGATCTCTCGGTGATGTCATGTCGTCTCACGTCTTGTATAGCGATCGGTTCTATTTCGCTTCTGGCGGCTCTCAAGCGACGCTGGTTTTAGTTCATTTGCATTGCGCAGCATTATCACGATAACGACACTCATTTTACAGCAGGCTCTCGCTTGTCGGACGACCTGTCCAGACCCAAGCTCGGTGGCGAAAGGGGTTCCTGTCTAGGCCCGCTGCTACCTGTCAAAACGAGAGCTCGGTCGAGCTGCGAGTAAGCAGGGAGCTGGCCTGCAGCGACGATCAGCTTGACGGACAAAATCTCACCTCCAGGTCGCTCGGACGCTGTAATAAATGCATGAGAAACCTCCTTTCGCCCACAGCGATTGAGACGTCTTGACTGCTAACAGGAGCCATGGTGAAAGAATCGCCAACAGGAGGGCACCGACGCAGATAGATTGGGCAAAATTCCCTATCAGTCAAAACGGCGTGCCTCAACGGTGTGGTCGCCCACCTACTGATAGGAGGTCAGTCCGGGGGAGGATGACCTGAAGAGGACCCGAGGATGCATCAGACACGGCAGAAGCAATATATTCTCACCGTTCTCACCAGTAAGGTGCTGAGACCACTCTGGCTAAATCCAACGCCACCCTTTTGCCGATGCCCGCAATCAAGGACGAGTCCGCGTCAGCCCGTGTGGACAACCCACACTCGAGCAATCGGACAGCCACATGACGGCCGTGTTAATTAATGTCTCCTCTGGTGCGCTCTCTCTCCAGCCGTCAACGTGCGCTTGGTCTGAGTGGAACGGCAGCGCCAGATGGACTGGACGGTGCAGGCATCTCCGTTCCTGCTAAGACGATGGCAGGTCAACCAGCACGCCCGGTTGTTACAGCACCGGGACAAGTCGACGCCCGCCCAGCCTGAAGATGAGCATCGGGATCCGCCGTACTGAACCCGAAAGGAGCGTGCCTTCATCGCTTGTTTGAAGATTCAACGCGTCTCCTGAGATCCCAGCCGCGCACTCCCAGGCCTGCCCTCATATTCTCATCACTTGCACAGCAACGAGCAACGAGCGCAAGCAAATGGCTCACCAAGCGCTAGTATCCCCTGCTAAGAGTACCTACCTGCCTGTTTGCTCGAAGGGGCAGCAGGAGAAGCATACCTCAAACCTGCTACATCTGCTGTCTGCTGCCTCTCTGGTCGATGGATGGCACACTCGAATTTCCTAATCCGGCCCCGAGAGCTCACGACTCTTGATTGCCCTCTCTTCGCTTGCCTGGTGCTCTCATTGGCTGTTGTGCGGATTGCATACGGGACTCCTTCATTTGCGATAATGGTCTGGGCTCTATCCGTTTACCACGGGGTTGGCTGTCGTCTTTCAACCCCAAGGCCAGCATTTGCAACTCTTCAAATCACCCCACAAGCCGGGATGAGAATGACAACGTGCTGTGCAGGGCGGGCAGCGCTCACTTAAACAATTCCTGTCCCGAAGATCTGGAGAGGACGCGGCATCAAGCTGCGAGGCGAGGAGTGAAGGAGGGATCGCAGTTTGAGGTTGCAGTTCAGCATCGCGATCGACCGACCACACCGAGACAAGCATCAGCAAGGACGTGATCTGGCCCAGATCTCATTGGACACCGATCTATGCGCGTGTCGGCCTGGTCGGCAAACGCTTGGCAGCTGGGAGTGCGTGAATTGCCGAGATGGCTTTGGGCTCTTGTCCCTGGTCGGCGACCCAAAAAGGGGGGGTGGTATCCTCGGGTGGTGATTGGCCGCAGCTAATGAGCTGGGCTCGGAGGCTGGCATAAACAATTCGAAATTACACCTCCGCTCCCAGACCCAGATCTGCCCATCGTTGGGTGCCTTCGAATCCTGAGGTAAATTGCCTCATTCACCAAGCAGCCACGCAGAGGCAGCCACTCTGTTTTCCTCGAGCTGCGCGCCGCAAGCCAGCAGGGAACAGCCAGCCAGCGTCGGAGCTGCAAAGCCTCGCACCCGCAAGACAACGAACACGTTGAGCTGGCGGATGGATGCTGCAGCGCTGGCCCGAGGAAGGCGAGGGCTGACAGAACCACCACTCAGAACGCGAGAAGGGGACCGAAACCAATGCAGCATTCGGCGGCGATCCTGGAGTCGAGCCTCGACCTGGGGCTTTTCTTCCGCCATGGTTGCACTGCTGTTTCGGGCTGGCAGTCGTAAACGAATCGCCGGCCTTTCTCCTCGCTTTGGGGTGCCATCCACTAATAAGCGATTGCCTGCAAATCATTTGGCCTCCCCAGCAAGTCGCAACCCCGCGGGCATGCTTCCTCTAGCCACACGTTCCATTCTGTCCGAGCAGCATCCGGGTGTCGTGTCGATCGCGTTGTCTGCCACTTCGCCTTCCCTACACTAGGGATTAGGACGAGAGATTCAATCAAGCTTCAGTATATCTCATCGCGCCTAGTCTCCAGTGACTCTAGTGAAACTAGCCGTGGGGACTCCGGCAGACTGGGAGGGAGCTGTTTCTCGCCTCCAGTCGCAACGGCGCCCCCAGGTTTCTGCGCCTGGTTTCGCGTGATCCCCGTTCAGGACAGGCCTCCTCGTGCCATCGGCTCCAGGTGGGGGAAGGCGGGCAGGGGGGACCCCAGAACTTACCAGATCCTCATCTTTACCCCTTTCGGTTCTTCTGCTGCGCTCTCCTACCCTGAGTCCTTGGCCAGCGCACTGGGCACCACCCCCTGGTCTGCTGCCTTTGGTCCAGCTGCTGTGCCCTTGCTGGCGGGCACCTCAAATCAAACTGGCCCGCTGTTCACCATTCGGCTTAAAGCACCAGCGTGCCTTATAGTAACCCCTGTAAATCTCCTCCGTAGCGTGGGCTCGAAGCGACGTTAGGTTTTCGCACTCGTTCCCCTAGGGTCGTCATTCGTTATGGTCTGGTTTTGAACCCGTTGATAATAACCGCTTTTCACCCGAATTGTCCCCTCAAAGGTACCGAAGTCGAATCGAAGCTCCTCCCTCTCGAGCTGCCAGGGCTTTCTTCCGCGATTATACCTATCGACAGGCGCCATGGCCACGGCATCTCGCTGACAACACCGCGGGATTCTGACACGAACGCTTGGAGGGCGATTGACGACGTCGCTAGGCACGTACTCACGTCTGAAAGGCCAGCATGGTTCGAAGCAGGAGGATATTACTTTCGATCGCGGTGCTCGGGGTTGAGGCTGTGTTGGGAGGTTTGTGTTCACGTCTCGCGGATAGCGTTCTTGCTAACGGCTAGAAACAGGACCACTGGGGCGACGAGATGATGTCGCGGTCAACGACACGGCACTCCTCACGGGAAGGCCGCCGCCAATACCGCTAACCAGGCCGACGCCGGTAGTAGTAGTTGAGATCACAGCGTCGATCAACCTCAGCATCGATGATGGCGGCATCCAGCAACCAGCCAGCACGCCGGCTGCGGCACCCACAGTCCCAAGCCGACCAGGCGCCGTACCACCCGCAATACCGGTCCCGAAGCCGGCCGTGACGGTTGAGGAAGGGTCCTTTGACTTCGGAGCGCCAACAACATCATCTACGCCAGCCGCTGCGCCCACCGTTCCCAGCCGACCGGGCGCTGTGCCGCCTGCGATACCAGCCCCGAAACCTCCCATGGTGGTCGAGGAGGAGGTTATCAACTTTGGGGCTCCCACTACAACTACGCCACCTACTGTACCTACGGTTCCAAGTCGGCCGGGCGCGGTACCACCTGTGATACCAGCGCCAAATCCTCCTATGGTAGTTGAGGAAGAAGTTATCAACCTCGGAGCACCCACAACAACTACGCCGCCTACGGTGCCCACGGTTCCAAGCCGGCCAGGTGGCGTGCCGCCCGTGATACCAGCCCCGAACCCTCCGATGGTGGTTGAGGAAGAAGTTATCAGCTTCGGAACACCGACTACGACTACGCCACCTAATGTGCCTACGGTTCCAACTCGAACGGGCGGGCCGCCTGTGGTACAGATTGGGCCACCTGCGGTAGTAACTCCGGCGAAGGTCGTATCTCTCGAGCAGACTTTCGATTTTGGAGACCCGTCGCCGAACGCTGATCCTGACGCAGTCGAGACTGGGAAAGAGTATACTTACCCCGGGATATGGGTATCTGGAACTTTGGTAACACAATCAGTCGCGCTCACGCGTCCTGTTGTGCCCACAGCCAAGTCCGTCCCGCCAAACTCGAGCACGAGGAAATCAGGACCTCCGGTGATTGGTGCTGGGGTGAACCAGCAAGTTAGCCCGTCGGTTGATGAGGACGGGGCCGCTCCCCAGGTGACCGCGGCACTGCCAACGGCGCCCAGGGGACCGCCGCCAAAAATCATCACCAAGCAGATCAGTGTTTTTGAAAGTACTGACATTGACTTGGGTGGGGGAACGACGCTTACACCTAGCGATCATGGATCGCGTCCGGCCTCCTCAACAATAACAACGACGCCTCCTGCACCCACCAGCATTTGTGTGGGAACGGATCTGGAGAGGATGCAGACAACATACTCGATTGTTTACACAACCACGCTCACGTGGGTAGGAAATCCGGAAGATTACACGCCGCTATACCCTACTCTAGAAATCCCGCCTACGCCGGCGTGTGTTCTTAACCCAGATCCTGCCCGTCTTACATTTGCGACGGCCACGGCTACTTCGACCATTGCCTTCTGCTCGACTACCGGAACCGGTACCAAATTTGTTACATGTTTGACGACGACGAGTACCTGGCAATATGCATCGCAAATCCCCATCACGGAGCCATTTATGGCGCCAGGCAATCTGGGACCGCCGGCCACCGGCATGGTCACAGTCATCACCACCGACAAGAACCCAGCGGTGGTATATCCGACGAAGAAGGCCCCTAACTATGGCGTTACTTCAGCTCCCCGGACCCAGGACAATCATGGCCCTGTCACCACCCCTATTGCCGTGAACGACCCGCCCGGGTATGACCAGGACCCTGCCACCAAGAGCCCCATGCGCCAGCCTCCGACGACAGATCCGGTCACGGTAGCGGTCAAGCCAACCGCCGTGGTCATCAACGACCACACGATAACAGACGCTCCCGGCGGGGAGACGCAAAAGGTTGTTGTTGGCGGCGTGACTTTCACCATCGACCCAAGCCAGGTTGTTGGGGGCGGGGCTACCATTGACCGAAATCTAGCTACTGGTGGGGGTGGGTTTGCGTCAACGCCTACAACCTCACGGCTTGGCAATATAAACGTAGTAGTCAGCTCGTCTATCGCTGTGGTGGGCGGGACATCGTTCACGATTGGGACAACGCCGAAGACAGCGGTTGTCAGTGGACAAACTGTTGTCATCTCACCCTCGGCAGTTGTCATTGGTAGCGAAACATTGGCAGTGCCGACGCTGCCGAAACCCACCGAGGTTGTAGTCGCCGGAGGGGATCTCATCACGGCGATTGGACAGTCGGTGGCGGTGATCAAGAGCACCACCATCACGTACGGCCTCACTGGCTCCTCGACGACAGTCATTGATAATGATACGATTACTTTCGGCGAAGGTGGCGTGACGATTCACGGGACGACACTTGGAGGCAAGACAGCGAAGCCGGGAGCTACGGATTTCGCAGTCGCGGGTGGTGCCACCATCACCAAGATCGGTGCATCTATTGTCGTCATCGGCGGAAGCACATACACGGTTGGGCCCGGGACGGGATCTACCACGACAGTAGTGGGGGGCGAGACCATCACTATCGGGCCGGACGGCGTGAAAGTGTCGACGCTCAACCTGCCATATCCATTTGGACCAACGACGGTAATCACGCCCAAGGCCACGGCGACAGAGCCGACGGAAACAGGGGCCTCGGCATCAGAGGACGCTGCGCCAGGGCTGCGGCCAGATGGATCCAGCTTCGTAGCGGCAGCGTGCTTGGCCGTCGGCATGATCTTCTTCGGCGTATGAAGCAGTGAGATTGCTGACTCTCACATGTGTGCGGGTTTACATAGAGCGGAGGAGCTATCATGCATAAATGACATGAAGCTCCTGTGGGTAGCGCGTTTTTGCATACGGGCGACATTAAAAAGCAGGATCTCTTTTTCTGTATTATGGAATGCGACGGCTTTTGGGTACTGGGCTTATCAAACTGGGGTACCGGACTAATGGCATGGAAACGGGGGAGTTTTATGGGATTTTTGCCTGTTTTTTTTTCAGGGACGGCAACGGTCTAGCGACGATACCCCTGATGGAAGGGAACATTTATGACTGCTCCACTTGTCTTCTGAGAGATGGACGAGCAGCGACTACAATAACAACAGTTATAACAGTTACGATAGCAGGAAGATGAGATGAGATAGCTACTGAATGAGGCTGGAATTCTCATGTATATGGTGTACAATATATACAGGTCAATTCAGCACATTGAAATTACCTACCTACCTACTGCCTTTTGGCTGAAAACCAGTGAGTGACTACCACCCAGTAACCATGTGAACAGCCAGGCAGCCCGGGAGCAAGCTTCTCTCCTCTTCCCAAAAGTCCTTCTGGAAACCATGGATCCCGGAGATGATGACTACGCGGCAGTGGGTGCGTAAGCCTAAGGTCGCATGGAGGGAATGTGCCTCTGCGCTTGGTGGCACGTAGCGTTTGGGTATGGAATAGGACTAGGGGGGAGGTAGCAGGTAAATTGACGATGCCGTCCTGTCCTGTCGGTCGGAGAAACCCACTGTGAGTTGAGCCGAGTGGTCGCTGCTCGCTGCTGCTGCTGCCAGTGATTGTTCGGATCGCTCGGTCGTCAGTGACGGTTCGGTGCCAGGCAAAGGTCATGACCGTCATGTCATGTCATGTCAGGTCGGGTTATCTGCCCAACAGGAGGGTTATCAGTGGGGGTTGATATATTGGCTGTCTGTCTGTCAAATCCTCAACTAACGTTACCAACGTTACCTGCGGCAGCTATGTCCGAAGCTGTGCAGCGATCGCACTGGGCTGAAAGAGCATCTCGGTGACTTTTCCATTTCCAGGTACGGGTACTGATTACCTAGGTACCAAACATCACCAAGCCACAGAAGTCAATGCGAAGCGATGAAGATGATGCAAAGCGAACCGCAGAGGCGCAAGCGACTGGAACTGCCCAGCCCGTGTTTTTTGCTTTTTGGGGGTTTTTGTATCGCATCGCATCGCATCGCATCGTATCGGAGGGATTGGATGAGATCGAGACCTGGAACAACTGAATTGAATATGTTCCGATCTCCTGATCGCCCTGACTGATCTCCTGAACAGCCACAGAGGAGGTATGGTACCCAACCCGGATTTCACGTAAGTTGCCGTGCCGGCTCCCCTGAGCACAGCAGCAGCTCTCATCCGCACTGCGTACTGAACGCATGAATAACGTTGGCCCTTACATGTCTCCCGACAATCGCCGCATTCACCTGCGCTGCGTCGCGTATGCGTGAGTTGCTGGCGCAGCCCCTCTCGCACCCCACCACCGCTGGCGCACGACACAGGTGTAGGCGCAGGCGGCTCACGGCTTGCGGCGCGGTGCGCCGAAGGTCTGGTTCGCTCGTTCCTGAAGGGGAAAGGGGAGCGCCGCGCAAAACCGACGAAGTCAGGTACCGAACCCGATACTGAACCCTGCTGCTGCAGAACGGTGCAGGCATCCGGCTGCTCCATGCCCCAGATCAGGCCAGCTCAGCTCGCCACCAGCACCAGGATGTTCCATGTTCTGTCTGTTTGCCGGCCCGGTAAGTGGGTGGGGGGCCGTCAGCAGCAGCAGCAGTGCCTGACCGGGAGGTTTTATCGGTCGGCGTTCCAAATTCCAACATGAATCCTATCGGCGTCGGTGAGCCCATCCATCTCTTCCCATCTCATCGCGTCAAAAGGCCCCCCATCCAGTCAATTCATCCCATCATCAATCACGACCCCAACATCGTCGTGCCAATAAGGTGCTGACATCTTCTCATCGCTCGGATTGGCTCCAGCTGGCAACCTCCCTCCCCATCCCATCCCAACCAGAGATTGGGGGAGATGATTTTGATTTCAATGTTGGTTGCGTGCCAGTCAATGAGGATGCCCAGAAACGGAACAACCCTCGAATTGATTTCCACCAATCTCGGGGACGCGTTTGTTTGCCGGGCCAGCAGCGTTCCTCCCACCGTCTGTCTGTCTATCATCCATCATCCCAAAGATCCCCTCCCCTTCCCCCGCCTTGGTTCGCTTCTCCTTCATTGCAGCGCTTTCTCGCTTGTATCTGTCCACTGAGGAGTGTTCTGCTGCGTCCACTGCAAGATAGTGTTGCGTCCCGGGTTTGGAATGGAGCCCCTTTTCCCCTCCCGTCCAGCCTGCTTCTCTCCATCTCATGTCCTGCTACTGATAGCCGCATCGGCGAATGGAACTACCGAGACCAACAGAGAGGGAAAAGGTGGTGTCGTCGTCCCCTGGCGAATTACCAGGAAAGTCAAAGATCGGAGGGAATCCGGACAGATATATCGGTTTCCCCTTCTGCATCGGAGTATTTGTTTTAGCTTTCCACAAAAAGATGGATGTCCAACCTATCTGCTGCAACGTGTGTCCTATCTCCCTCCATCCTAACGTAAGGTATCAAGCGCACAAACACACATGCATGCTACGCATAATAAACGCCACCAGGGAATCAGGGCACGGTACCTGCCTCTGGGGGCGCAGGAAGGAGGGAGGTAGGTGTGCGCTGCGAAGGTGAAGGAAGGCAGGTGGTCCCTTGGCAGTATTGGGTCAGCTGTCACGCCGGGGCGCAGGAAAGGGGGTTACGCTGTAGGGGCCGATAGAAGGGGTCGGCTATTCCGACTTTCCTCAATGGGAAGGGTTCTCGTCACTGGATGGAGCACCAGCATGGTTCGACACGTTATAACTCGACTGTGGTCACCACAATGAATCAGTTGATGGCTATAGCTTAGATGGGCAGTGTTGTCATTATACTGGGTGTTGAGTAACGTTGTCTTCCAACAGTTGCGACTAAATGAGTGTTGTCACTGCGGGCTTGAGAGTGTTTTCCATGGCCTACGCTCAGAGCGTCCGAGTTGCGAGGGCCTGTCCCTTGGATTCTGAGGCCGTTGCCAGTAAGGCGGACATGAACAGCAAACACTCCCTGAAGACAGGCGTCAGTCGTCAAGACTAGCTTCAACTCCCGTTATTATACAACAGAGACAGAAGACGCCATTCCTCGATGCTTACCTAGCTATACCCGTATTCTTGTCTCTTGCCGCTTCCATACCTCCGCTTGGACAACCGTCCTTTCGCTGAATGATGAGTATCGCTATATTCCAGACCAAGGCGCCCCAGAAAAGACACTGAGCCAGTATCGCGAAGTCGCGGCCGCTGTATCGTGACTATGCCATCATACTGCAACAGAGGTGAGTCAAAAGGTCAGTCGACGCTCACGCCGCCTAGGAATCCGGGCGGTGCTGGCCGGGAGAAACCCAGAGAGCGGCCAGAATATCCAGTATAGCACTGGAAAGACCTTTCCATTCGTGCCCCTTTTCAACGTACACGTTAGCATTCATGTCTTCAACTCCCGAACTCCCCATCTATCCACCAGGAACTCACCTCGCAACTGCCACCGCCATCGACATAACGCCACTGACAACCACAGGTGCCCAAAAGGAGGTATCAACAATCCCCATCACCACCCCCACAAACACACAACTGACCAGACACACCGCAGACGCCGTCTCAACCGCAAACCGAAATTCTTCATCCGTAATCATTCTCGGGTCCCTGTCGTGGAAGATTTGCATATCTTTTGGTATCCGCATATCATCCTGGAGCCGGCAACCCTTCCAGATGATGCTGCGTTTCCGCCAGAGGGCAAGTCTGCCAATGGTTGAGATGAGAAGCCTCAAAAGGATCTGATAGATGAGCGCTATTATGGTACCGCGGAAAAGGCCCATGGCTGTGGGGTGTGGGGCTTGCGAGAGTTTGCCTGCTGGTATGTCCTCGATGGCACACACAGGCAGAGAGGAAGGTTTTTGACTCGAAAGACCTCACCACGTTGCTATGTGAGGAACATGGATGTTGACTGCGAGTGCCCCAGTCGAGTTTCAGTCGAGTCTCTGGGGACCTTACCAATCTGATTTGGATTCAGGCGTCCCAAAGGACATTCGCTCCTGCCTGATAAGCTGCCCGGCGGGGCGTGCCTGCTCAGTAGCACTTTCCCAGATGGATATATCATGAGACTCGGAGAGAACGGTATTGGCATTAAAGCGTCAAAACGCAGGCGACCGTGTTGAACGACGTAACCTATAAGACAGCAGCCCATGTTGCTTGTGCTCTTCCAAATCCCCAGTACGCACTACGTGCCAAAATATCAAACTACAGCCCGCGCGACAGCGGCCTCAGAATAAAAGTGGTGAAAGTAAAACGCGCCATCCGCTCATCGACCACATACTGCTCGTTGCCCCTCAAACCCCCTTCCCTTTACCTTTACCCTTGACTTCCAGAGGCGGGTACTCGTCAAATGTGCCGTCAAACGCCGCCTCTTGTGACGCCGCCCGGCTCTGACGCACCCCTTCTTCCTCGAGGCTGAGCCGAAGTGCAAGTGCGAGATCCTCATCGGCATCTACCCCCAGGCCTGAACCAAGCGATCGGCTGGGTTCGCTGTATGATACCACTGGGGTGCTGACAGATGGAGACGCCGAGGGCGACCATTTTCCTTTGTTCTTGTACTTCTTGGCTTTGACCGTGACTTGAAACTCATACTCGCCAGAGCTCTGATCACGAGGAGACTGGCCAGAATCATTGACGCCCTCGAGCAGCGAGAGCCGGATAGCACGCTGAATCTGGGCCTCATAGTCATCATCTGTCTCTTCCTGGAGAGGCGGGAGGTTCGGTGCACCAGAGCTGGCCCCCGAGAGGCTTGGCTCCGGTGTAACAGTATCGACGCTCCCCGTTGAAGACGCTGTATCCGCAAAATCGGCCATAGAGCCAGTGTCGCTCGCACTCAGGCGGCGTTGCTCATCCTGAAGAAAAGCCTCTTCTGAGATCATTTGTGCATACCGAATGGCTTCTTCCTCAGTGAGATCTCCCAATCCGACGCCGAACCTCTTCTGGAGCCGAGCGAACTCGCGTGAGCGGCTCTCCTGTTCGTGTCGAAGCTCAGCCTCTTCTGCGGCGATGTAGCTTGATACTACACCGCCATGACGACGAGTAGCGAGCCGTCCATGGATGTCCGAGTGGCGGAGGCGTCTCTTGCGACCAGAGGACTGCCCCGAGGAGCTGTATGTCCAGAACCTCAGGAACGTGCCGAATGACAGGATACCCCGGAGGCTAGTCGGATCCGGGTCCAGGAAGATGGCTCGAACGGCGAAGTAGTCTGAACCTTGAAGAGCTGGGTTGGCATGGAGTATATGTCGAGGAATTCGGCCAGATGACTTCGCACTGAGCGTTCGTATGGATTCCAATGATGACGCCAAAGGATCCCACGCCTGAACGAGCCCGTCGCTGCCGCCATGTACTAGATAGAGTGCAGACACGGCGAGGCAGGTCACCTCAGGAGAAACAGTCTGAATCACCCTCACCGGAAGTACGGCGGGGGAGGACAAGGTGTCCCTCATGTTCCAGGCGATGACCGTTCCGGTATTGGTGCCCACAGCAAGCAGCCGTGCTCTTCGGCCAGGCAGCTCACCAGTGGCATGCTTGGATGTAGGTGTACGAGGCGGATTAGAGACCGTCACTTGAGACCCAGCGTGCAAAGGGTCTTCAAACGCTGCCATAACAGCGAAGGTAGACATATCGACCGCGCTGGTCGTGATTTCTGCGTTGCCAAGATTCTTCAACGAATATTCTGAGCATTGCCATCCGGCATCAACGCGCTGCTTCGCCAAACCTGGCTGAGGGCTTACTTCGGACGTCTCACTCGGGGCCTGGCTTGCATCCAGAATCCCCATACCGCCGAATATTGACGAAGGGGTCGGCTCGGGTTCGGCAACGGGAGACAACGCACGGACAGGGGTAGTAGCTGTCCCAATTTCACCCCTCACGAACCTTCGTACTGAGGCTAGTTCACCTTTATCATGCCCGCACGTGACGATGAAGATACCTTCACCAACTCCAGTCTCATCTCCACCCGCGAAGTCAGCCTCCAGGTTCCGACGCATGTCCCAGCCCTGACAAACACGGCGAAAGTAGGCTGGTGTGTGTCGCAGGAACTTCTCGATCTCTCGAGATTCTGCAATTGTCTGTTCTTTGCTAAGATGTGTGGTGTTTCCCGGAGATCGAGGGGAATATGCGCCGCGTATGGCATTCTTGTCACCCTCGTCGGGCCGCGCGACCCGGCGGGTTGACTCGATAAGCTCCCAGTACGCAGTATGACCGGCACTCCAAGCTTCTTTGAGCGTATTCTCCGCTTTTGCCCGAGCAAGAGGTGGTGTTGGTGTCGTCGTCAGATAGAACACCTCACCCAATGCATTCAAAGCTACAGCCCAGATACGACCAAGGGATTTGCGCTTCAGGTTGTAGCTGTCATCCACCTTGATGTCCACGATCGGCACGCCGGGGCTAAGAACCCAGCGTGCTGTCATGTCACCATTGGAGAATCGGGGACCAGTGGAGTCATAACCAAGAGCGTAGCTGGTAACAACGCCGAGGGATGAGCCAGTCAGCATACCGACCATGGATTGCGTCATGGATGGTACATTCGATGATTTGGCAATCCAGACGGAGCAAACCGCCTCCGTAAGCTCTGGGATCTTGGGAATTTCCGGCGCCATATCAATGATGGCGATGTCCTGCCCCAGGTAACGACCTCGCAGTTCGCCGACCGCGCGGAAGTATACACGTCCGCCAGGGAACCCTTCGCCACCAACCATGCCGTACGGTTGACTGACGTCCATCACATTTGGTACAGCCGCTGGACCCTCACCGACCCCAAACGGCTCAAGGCTCGGGAACATCTCGTCCAACTGAGCAAATGAGAAGGGATCATCTAGGCCGAATTTCTCAATCTTTCCAGTTGTAGGATCGCTCACGGTGCTCACGCACAAATCTGCAGTGCCGTGGATAGCGCGCGGCCCTTTCTTGCGGCCAGCAAATGTAGCGTGGACATTGCTGACCATCCATGGGAGCTTCGAATTGTACGTCAAGACAGCACCCGCCTTCTTCCCGGCCTGACCTGACCGAGCAAAAGTCCCACTATCACCAGGCTTACCCCGAGCTACGCTTCGTAGCAAGCGGGTTCGCAAGAGATATTCGCTCCGCCACGAGGCGAGAGAAGTCAAGCGCGTAAAGTAGCGAACCTCTGAGCGTATCACGTCTGTCCCGTCGGTCTCTTCCGGGGGCACACCCGCCTTCTTCGAAACCGTCAAGGCATCGTGACCTGGGAAATAGCGCAGGAACGCCGTGCGCCATGCATATGGCGTCGTTACCAGGCCGTAGAAGCGTTTTGAGACGAGGGCAACAGTATCCTGGGAGTCAGGATGCAAATGCGATATAATGTGCGTCAAAATCTCTGCAGCCACATCAGTTAGTGGTTGTGGAAGCAGCACGGACGTCATGCAGGCGTACCATTGGGAAAATCTGTGAGCTGGACACCCTCCGATGGCGATCCAGGACGCTTTACAACCTTGAAGCAAAGAGCTGGGCGAGGAGACTGTCGAGCTGTGGAGCTTGCGGCGGCAGTTTCGTAGTCTCGGATGCGCTGGCCGGCGACGTTCAATCGTCCCAGCTTCTGGCCCAGCTGGTCGATGTTGACCTCATCGCCCGCCGAGGAAGACCGCTGCGAGGCAGGGGACACGCTGCGGGAGAGCGATTGGCCGCGAGCACCTGGCCAGCCTGATTGAGGGCGAGGAGAGCCATGGTGAGAGGATTGGGCCGAGGAAAAGGTGTGGTTTGTCTGGGATTCGCGTGGGGGAGTTTCGGTCAGCCCGTGCTGCATATAGGAATTTGCGCGAGCTTGCTAAGTGGTACAGTCGGCTGTGCAGATAGCGTTGCACAGTCGATAGTTCTAGGAGAGTGTGAGAGAAAGGGGGAGTAGAGCGTGCTGTCCGGCAAGGATGGTTTCGCAGTCAATGTTTTGTTTCCGTCGTCTCTGTACCTTTGGAAGACGTGTTCTGGTGATGGTTTTTCGCGCCGCATTTTCGAGCCAAGCATCGATGGCAACGGGAAATTGCCGGTCCACTGCCACTGCCATCGCCAGCTGGCACAAGCCGCGAGCTCCCGCCAACGCAAGAGCCGGCCCGAGTCGGGCCAAAAGAAAGGGTTTCACTTCTCAGTGCGGAAATGCATTATCCTCACATAGTCTTATTCCAGGACATCAAGGCCTGGCTTGCTGAATTAAAGGCCTTAGATCCATCGCGAAAGTCCTCTATTGCTTTAGGATAGGCCGTTAGAGAATATAGGAAGGCCCTTTCAGAATGGGAGCTGGCCTATGACAACAAAAGCACTGGACTGCTTTACTAAAAGGCATCTTTCGCACTGGCTAGGGAATACTTTCTTTTGGCCGGAGCTCTCGTAGCGGAAAGGATAGGGGAAGTCGCGAAGCAGAGACTGATGCCTACATTAAAAAGAGGAACCCGCACCTTGATAGTTCTTCACCAACTTGGATGATCATTCCAAATATCTGACAACGATAAACTTCCACAAATATGCAATGCTGTCCACGGACAATCGGCCCCGAGCATCACCACCTCGGAATATCAACCCAGCGCGGGCAAAATGTACTCCAGCACACTCGGCTTTCGACTAGTCATCTGCTCGAGTGCTGCATTCACTCGCGCGCATGTGCTTTAGGTTGTGAAATTCGGCTTCACCGAAGGCATCGAAGCTGAAATGATGATTGCAGCGGCTCCCAGCGCCTGGTCCTAGCGGATATCGAGGTTGGCTGTCCATGCGGTCTTTCTGGCCTCTTTCAAGGCGGCCGTGTCTTATCATGGCAGTAGGTGATATGTCGGTCAGTTTTGTCCCAGATGAACAGTATCGCAGACCCGAAGGCGCCCATTCGGTCTCGCGTGTTCCAGGTCGCCATCAACTCGGGGCCAGGTTGCTGGCGCTGCTTCAAGCTTAGAACACCCCTGAAACGCCCCTATGACTCGAAATGCGTGGGAAGGCCTCTTTCACACAAGGAGCCAGTTGACCAGCCACATCCTTGCTCGGCCAGTTGTTGAATGTGATATCTGAAATCTCTTTGGCAGAGTCACTGAGAACATTGTCGTGAAGATATCGATCAGTCAAGTGTTCGACAAGACAAGTCTGGAGGACCTTTGAAGGAAGAATCGAACAATCCGGCGAGTCCTGGGCGGTTGGCGGAGTTCGGCAGGGCGGGAGCACCCGTTCACGGGCCTACCGTTCCCCACCTTTCAACAAGTGGCCGGTTTCTTCTTTTCTTTTTCTTTGATGGACCCGTCACGATGCTTCCGATCCCCGCGTACGGACAGTACACTAGGGGTTATTCCTTCTGTGGGTGTTCTGAGCTGGCACTCAACATCCTTCGACAAGCTCACTCCGATAATCCGTACTTCGGAGAAAGTCCATGTGAGAGTGTCACACCTTTCTTCGCTCCTCACTCCAAAACCTGGCTCAAGAGGCCATCGAACAGGGTTCGGGGAAGCAGGAAAGCAACCTTGCAGCAACCCTCCGATCTCCTATTGGCGTCTTCCCTGCGGACAGTTCGCGGGGCACTTGCACAGTTCCCGCGGTACCGCCTAAAACTTCCACGCCCGACTGGAGTCGCAGTCATGGGGGCAACCAAGTTCGCTGGGACGTTTCCGCACAGTGATACAAATCAGGAGAAACGGACAGCTCCCGCCCACCACTGCGCGCCTGCCCAACAGGGAGGGGGGGAGGTGACGCGATTCCCGCCCTCAAGATCTTCACCTTGGCCAGTGCGTCCCGTCGGCGCTTTGCCGAGTTTGGCGAGCAACGTGGGCTTGGGTTGGCGGGTGGAGTAGGGCCAAGGGTGTCAACAATGTCCTGAGTGAGGAGTATTTGCGGAGTTCAGAGCAACGCGGCGATGTCGCCGACCTGACAGGACACACCACACGCAGGCGGAGCAACCATCACGCCCCCAGCGAGCTCATAGAGATGAATACTGCATAATTCCGCTCTCCTTAGTGTCGACCAAGCTCAATGCAATCTGGGCGGTCTTGGAACGACGCCCGTTGAGCCTATAGGGGCACCACGGCAAATGCATTGCTATCTACCGCTGAAACAAAAAGCCGGAATGGGGCCGCCACAAACTCTCTGGACCCAGGACATCGGGATAGAGGCAAGTGCCTGATTGCAAAGGGGATGCTAGGACCCCCTTCCAGTGACGTGGTGGTATCACAACGCAATGCAGCTCTGGGCGTAATCTCACCAATCACAGGCCAAAGCATAGGGTCTCCAGTTGCAATATCAGGCAGGTGGTGGCCGGCGATGGTCAGCCCCTCAAAGCGACGGGGGAAAAAAGCAAGCATAAAACCAGCTGAAAGGTGGATTGCCGACCCGACCCGACAGTCTGGTTGTGGAGAGGATCAAGTCGCCGACTCTTGGGGCTCGCTGAAGGCGACCATCGGTTCGAATGCATGCACCCTGGGCCGCAACCGTCGCCATCCAAGTCAAAATCAGGGAACCATGACCGAGGGATAAATTGGCACAGATTGTGATCCGGCTTGCACAACAGGTGTCTGACTCGCTCCTGAGATCGTCGGCTGTCGCTGTTGATTCGTGCCGCTCGTGCAACGCGGCGCTTCTGCCAAACGGCATGACCTGGCGGCCCCTCCCGTCGACCGTTTCGATGGGGGCGCATAGGGGGCTTTGCGTCACCACAGCAGCAATGGACCTCCGCTCGCTCGGCAGAAGGCTTCCAGCCCCAGCGACCAGGCCAGGGTCGTCCCATGTCGCGGTCCATTATAGTGGGGTTGGCTAATGGGTTCGGGTTTGCAAGAGGCATTGGAATGATCATTTCGAAACGAAATGGGCCGACTCCTCGAGGAAGGACGTGTGTCTTGTCGAAAGGTGGCCAAGTTACTATTACTAAAGTATATTTGCGATAACACTGAACAAGGGACCCGACTAGCCCCCGAGAAGCTTGGTCGCCCGGACCGAGGTTCCCCTAACGAGCGAGCAGTTTCACCTGCAAGAGGGGTTTGCGCCCCGCCGACGGCGACAGCAATATGCGCGCCGCAAAATGCAATGGCTCTGCCGCTTTGAACAAAGAGTACTAATATACAGGTGATGCGATGGGACGTTTCTCTGCTGCCGCAGCGACGTGTCAGGTCGTACGGTTCTTACAGCTGGAGCCGAGTGCGATATGCTATGAACACGCAAGAACTGGCCGAAGGCGCTAAATCGCGCAACCCGAACGAATACCTCCGTAACCACAGAGAGTCATATTCACGGGGTAAGTTTTCCTGGTGTTTACCCGCAGGTCTTTTCGGAGGCCATCCAGAAGGCCAACGCCAGGGCTGCTCAAGAAAAGGCATCGGCCCTCGCCGGTCGATGTCAGCACTTTTGATGGACAATTGTCGAGGCGGGCAGCCAACCAATATACAGTTATCATGTGGTGCTGACATTGGAGGTTGTCAGTTGGCAGTGCACGGGCCGGGTTGCCCCGGGACGGTTGGCTTCCGGGATGCAGCTGCCGAGGTCCTGCAAACAACGTTGACAGCTCTGTGCAGCAAAAAGTCAACTCAATTGCACAGAACGTGGAAGTTTTCGTTACTAACACCAGCTATCCGTTTTGACGGCGGTTAGCCACAACCGCTAGCAATTGACACCCTTCAGCCATGGCGTCGCTACTAACAGCACGGACGGAACTCGCAGACCCGCCAGCCTACACTAAGGTCGGATGAAGAACCAAGCGTCACAAACGTTGCTCGGGGTTTGAGCTCAGGCTTTTATCATTCTTACCACGTTGTTCATTCTATCACGGATGATGCTTGGCGGACCGAGCTGCGAGAGCGTTTCGTCTGGGTAGAAACGGGAGAGTCCACACGGCCGCTAACGGTGCCCAGAGTGAGGGCCAGGCCCAGAGCGATGGGCTGTCCACTTTGCACCGAGGGAAATGGGTAAGGAGATGAGGGGAGAAGTGGTCGGCTGGGCCTTGGAGCAGGCTGTGACTGGCCGAGGAGCGGTATGCAAGGCCCCCGCTTGTCAAAATCTGGTACGGGCGAGTTTCCCGTTTTGATGGAAGCAATTGCAGGGGTCAACACCCCCCCGCAAGCCGTCGAGCCAATCCGCACCGCCGAACCTCCGTCCCCCGACTTTTCCACCAGGGAGGCCAGCACGCTGACTGGCCAGCGCTCCTGTACGGTCCCCGCCACGCCCGCTGGTCCACCAAGCTCCCACCCATGGATGTTCCCTGGCCACTCGCCTAAAACGCTGGAGCCACCTGTCTCCAGCATGTCTCGCAAGCCACCCAAGCTCTTGGGATGGGATTCCCAGCGCCGTGACTTCGGGGGCTACCAGCGAGCTGTTTGCCCCCTCTGTACCGCCAAGGTACCTACCGTACGTTCCGCACCTACCGCGCACAGTACACCCGCCATACTGGGACTCGCCCACCCAGTGTCTTCCCAGTTGGCCTACAGAAGGCGGCGGGAGCGAGATGACGGGGTGCACAGCATCGGCTCCCGCCCCGGCATCTCGCTCCCTTGGGCTCTCGCGCACTGGGCTGGTGTGAATCAGGCCATCGACATTGCTGGCGCGAAGGCCTCGCAGGCGCTATTGATAAGCGGTGGACGCCTGTCGTCTTCTGGGCATCGCCGGGCGCTGGACTGGTCCTGGCCCCGTGTTCCACAATTGGCGTGGGCCTTACCGGTCCTGTCGACGCTACCGCTAGCGTGCTGCGGCTTCCCTCGTTTCCGCCGGGCCTGCTTGCTTGTCTGCACCTGCTGGTGGCAGACACCACGCTCTGCTGTACGTGCCTGCTGGTGCCGGGTGCATTTCCTCCTCCCTGCGCTGCGCTGCAGCAGCAGGACTGGGTAGGTAGCTAGCCTCATCTGCCACACACACTGTCCTGGCTGCCCGGTCGGCCGCTGCGTCTCCGCTTTCCCTCCTCTCTTCCCCCGTCCCATCCACCATCACCTCCTCCTCCCTCCTCCCCTTCCATCCCTGAGGCAGGCCGGTTGTGTTGCTGCCATCGAACATCACCAACGACGACGACAAGCCTCGACCGTAAGCGAGGGTATCTGTCAACAAGCGGATCGAAATTGGGGGAAACGAATTCTCCAACGCATTTTAGCAAGTCGCTTGGATCGACTGGGCGTGTTTCATTGGCACTGCAGCGCCTGGCTCAAGACCGACCGACGGCTTCCCGCGCGCCTGAACCGACACCACCGCTCTCCCAATCGCCGCCCTCGATCCCCAAACCGCCCCGTCAGATTTCAGTTATCTTCCCCAGGAACGCAGCGTCGGGTCTCATCGCATCAACCACGCTGTTTCGCGTGTCCAATTGTTCGCAGTCAGCCACGATCTGGTCCGAACTTTTAGTTTTAAACCGGCCGACCACACCAACCATCAAAACTAACATCGACATCGATGCACATTTGAGTTGCCAACAGCACAGCGATATCTCACACCAGCAGGATGAGCTCACCCGCACAGGATGGACCGCCGGTCCCCAAGGATAAGGAAAAGAAGGGTCTTGGAAAGGTGCTGTCGAGAGTCAAGACCGTTCTGAAGAGGGCCGATCGCCGACTGTCAACGTTCTCTGCCAAGGGCGGCCCGTCTACCGCTGAAACCAGGTAATTGACCCCCATCGCGATGAGAGATGTCGCCCTGTTTGGTGTAAATCATCCCTAACTGAACTGCAGCTCTGCACCGGCCGAGGCCAGCAAGCAACCAGAGTCCACTGTTGAGCCTCGGAAGATTCCCCGGGCGCAGGTCTTTGCGGAGCGTGCAAAGAAGCTTGGTGAGCTCTATGGCGTGGAGCTCAAGCCCAGCGAATGGCACTCATCGGAAGGGCACGTTCTGCGTGTAGAAAAGCCGATCAAGATGAGAGTCCATCGCAAGTGCCACGTCTGCAGCACGTCGTTTGGCGCCGGCAAGGAATGCCCCAGCTGCAAGCATCCGCGCTGCAAGCAGTGCCCGCGTGTGCCCCCGAAGCGCACCGAGGCCGAGAGAGAGGAGAGCCGGAAGAAGCGAGCTGCCATCCTCAAGCAACGTGCCGAGAACCCGCCGATTGTTCCCGACTGGGATACTTCCGACAAGAAGATCGTCCTGAAGAAGCCCTCCAAGACAGGTGGCCAGGATCTCATCCATAGGAAGCCCCGACAGCGTGTCAGACGCACCTGCTGCCAATGCGAGAAGCAGTTCGGAGCGCATGTCAAGGCGTGCGAAGGGTGCTCACACATCCGCTGTACCGACTGCCCTCGAGACCCGTAAGTTTTGCATTGCCAATCCAGTTACGATGGCATGAAGCTGACAAGTGAATAGATCCAAGAAAGACAAGTTCCCGTACGGCTATCCTGGGGACGCACCAGGGACGAAGCTTGGTCACTACCAGTGCCACGACTGTAAGACTGTTTACTCGGCGCCCCCGTCGGACGACGCCGCCTGTCCGCAGTGCAAGCATAGGAACTGTGCATCTTGCGAGCGACTCAAGCCTAAAAAGGTCGAACCCGAACCCGATCCGGAAGTTTGGAAGAGCGTGCAGGCGAAGCTGGAGGATCTAAAACTCAAGTGACAATAATCGGCTGTCGTTGTGTTCGAGATGTCGACCACAGCGACACCGCAGCACACTACTACAACAGCAGGATCTCGGCACAGAGGAATGATTCCAAAATTTACGTCTCGCGAGCGAACTGAAGGGTCTTGTCCGGTTTCCTTTTTTCAACTATCGATTTTTTTTCCAGGTCAACATCGCATTCATTCACCAATACTACCCCCAGCATACGCAACCAATCACGCCATGACTTCCCAACCCAGCACAACAGACAGTTTTGAGAGAGTATCCTATCGCCAAGTATTTGCGGTCGAACTCTTCCGTCGTTATTCTCACCCACCTCAACGAACGATTAATGACGACCGCTCGACTTGGCGTTGGTGTATATACCTTTTGTTTCGAACCATGACACGATGACGACAGGGAATATTCGCCCACCCTACGAACTTTGCATCTAGACGCAGCAGAAACTTGCATCGACTCGGTTCTACCCAGACTGTCACGGAAATGGGAAGGATTCTCTCGGCGAGCCACAGGCTACAGTACCTAATGATTCCCTAGGAGGAAAGGGCGCAACCAATTCTGAGGGGTGCGCTCGACCACAGGGCGGAAAGGCCGCGCCAATGAGGAGCAAGAGGATCGTTTCCCGGAAAACGAAGCTGGGGCTAGATATGAACGACGGGCGGGCTCGGGACAGGCTTCCTTTCGTTGGCTGGGCCGGCGGTTAGCCAGTATCACCAATCCGCGACTGGAAGGTCAGGGAGGGAGGGAAGGAAGGGAGAGACAGGGGGGACCACGACAACCGGGAGAATCAGTCTACGGCGCATAGGACTGGGTTCTCTGCCGCCGCCCAGGAGGTTAATGAGGTTGTCTCTAGCTCATACCTGATCCTCTCACTCAGTTTCAGTCCGTTAGTCGGTTTTAAGGGAGGGCTGTCATCAAATCCCGGAGAAAGAATTCGATCAATTGTTCCCCCATTATTGCATCAAAAACGTTTCCCATGCTTGTTCTATCTCCGTGCCTGTGCCTACGTGTCTGCGCCGTGCTCCTATGAAATGCCAGCCAACATGTCACACAGAACGCCTTGTCGCTGCATTTTGTGTTGCACGAGTAATGTCTCACCCTGATTGGCGGCCCGCTGGACATTGAAGGGCGATCCATTCCCCTGGGTCGCTATCCGTTGGGACGACGGCACCCAATCCGTCGGGCTCCCGTCTCCCCGGGCGGCGCAATTTTTTCTCATCTCGCGCATGGCATGCTTGACTGTTACTACAGGCTAATACTAAATGGCCGGCGACACGTTTCGGCAGAGGCGAAAACCCCCCATTACACGGGCGCCTAGAGTAGAGGCAAAACCTGAAGAAATCCGCCGCCAACACCGAACTGCGATGGACGAACAACTGCTCCGCTCGGTGTTGTGCTGTTGCTGCTCTTCCCCGTCCTATTCTGCCCTGCACTGTAACGGGGGTTGTGGTTGGGGCTTTTTGGGTCCGTGTCTCACCGGCATTGAACAGGGCAGCCTAGCCTAGCGTCGTGTAGGCCACGGGGATGCTGCGGAGCGGAATCGCTGCGCGACGGAAGGGTGGGGTGGGGTGAGTTGAGGAGAAAAAAAACGAGATGTCCGCCTGCACCGTGCGTGCTGGGAGATCATCGACACCGCTCCCTTCCCCCCGGGGGCCCTCCCCGGCTGCTGCTCGTGGGGAAGGGAGACAGTGCGGCCAGTCAGGGCGCGTTCCGAGCCTCCCCTGCGCTTCGCGGCTAGTCTAGTCCCAAAGCGTCGGGTTCCGTTTTTGAGACTTGAGTACAAGTCTCCGAAGTGGAGAGAAAGAGGCGAACGTTACTTCCAAGGTTGGGCGGCAGGGTTGTTTTTTTCTGTCAGGCCTAGCCAGAAGGGTAAAAGCAGCGTGGTACACTTTGGGTGGGCTCGCTGGACAAAGTGGGGAGTGGATATCGCGGGAGTGGGAGGCAGACTGGAGGAGGCAAGGCGCGATCTGACAGCATGCTTAATATTTTGTTCTTTTCACTGTGATGGCGAATCCGGGTTCTGCTTGTGCTTTGTGTGCTTAGTCCTTTGTGGGTTCTTGGACCCGACGTCTCGGCAGCTGGGCACACGCTGGGGTTCAAGTTGATGTTGAGATCCGAAAGGTCTCGGGCGTCTGCCAAGGAGCGCAAGGGGGGCATCTGAATCTTGGTTCCTTCGGGGTTAGGTGAGGCACTTGCAGTGAGATGCCGGGGGTGGTGTTTACAGTCGTCCTTTCAGTTATGAAATGAGACTTGGTCCCTTTTTGGTTTAAACTTGAGTGCACAGTCACTGGCACAATTCTTGTGTGTTGTCTCTGCAACCGCAACAACCTACCCCATTCCATTCTTCACCGGCTCTTCTTCGGTGAGATGGTTTAACGCGGGGCATTCGCCTCTGCCTTCTGCATTTGCGCAAGTCGCCATTGCCTAGAGGCATCGAAAACGCCATCGCGCACCAAATCTTCCATCCACAAAAGCCCAAAATGACATAAATTCCATTGTTCGTTGACAGGGGACCATGGAATGGCAAACCGCAAAATGCACGAAATTAACCACCACACACCCTAGGCACCCAAAACGAAACGGCCAGCCCAACAACCTCTGTTCCCACCAACCAGTCTCAGCCGAGGTGGCACAGCAGCAAAAGCAGCACAACTCTCCCAAAAAAAAAAAAAAAAAACCCCCCCCACCAAC
>Ga0247758_1000535_pt1 | contig 33369 bp, 28 predicted proteins | sample UWRJL156409C4_FD_180950 | JGI IMG/M metagenome (GOLD analysis project Ga0247758, IMG submission 180950) | Plant litter microbial communities from Arlington Agricultural Research Station in Wisconsin, United States - UWRJ-L156-409C-4 | ecosystem: Environmental > Terrestrial > Plant litter >... | reverse complement strand
GCGCGAGCTTGGGCGTACCGAGCGCGACGCGCAGCGCCTCCAGGTCGTCGACGGTGTCGACGGTGCCGTAGAACGCGCGCCGCGGCCCGAGGTCGTTCGCGCAGGCCCCCACGGCTCCGGGCTCGAACGGCGCCAGGGCGGTCAGGGCCTGCAGCGCGGGGCACTTCAGCACCCCCGACCCGCCCGTGCCCCGCTGGTCGACCACCGCCAGCCGGTAGCGCGCCAGTGCGGGCGCCAGGCTCCGGGCGAACGAGGCGGCGAACGGGACGCCGGCCTGGCCGGGGCCTCCGGTGAGCGCGACCAGGACGGGCTTGCTCCCCGGTTGGAACGCCACGTGCAGGCCGATCGTGCCGGGCACCGCGCCCGACCGGTCCAGCGGGACGTTCAGCGTCGCGCAGCGGAAGGTGACGGCGTCGTCGCAGCGTCTCGACCCGAGCGCCGCGGCCGCCGCGGGCCACAGGGCGGTCGCGGCCACGACGAGCGCGGCGAGGACGAGAGCGCGAGACATCGCAACGGACGCTAGCGGTTTCGGACACAGCGCGTGCCGGACCCGGGTGAGCCGTTCAGCCGGAGCGGTCCGCCGCCCGGTACGACGTCGAACCCGCCGGTGTTTCGGGAGCCGGCTCGAAGCCTGCGCAGTGCAGCACCGGCAGGCGGGGGTAGCGCGGGAAGGACGGGTCCGTCTTCGACCGGCCGCACTTGGAGAACACCGAGCCGCGCGTGTTGGGCACCAGCTGCTGGTGCGTGCACGCGGCGCACAGGCCGGTGGGCGGAGGGACGGGCGACACGGTGACGAGGGTAGCGCCCGGGTCGGTGGAGCAATTCGTTGCGCGAGCAACTACAATGGAGGGTGATGGCAACGTTCTGGCGACTCCTCGGCTTCCTGCGCCCCTACCGGCGCGGCGTGATCGCCTCCATGGTCCTCGCGCTCGCCGCCATGGGCATGACCGTGCTCATCCCCTGGCTGATCGGCCGCGGGATCAACCGCATCGACGCCGGGGACAAGGTCGGCCTCCAGACGTTCGCGATCGTCGTGGTCGTCGCCGGCATCCTGCGGCTGGCCCTCACCGTCTACCGCCGGCTCGTCGCCGGACAGGTGTCGCTGGGGATCGAGCAGGACCTGCGCGACCAGGTCTACGGCCACCTGCAGGAGCTCGAGCTCGGCTTCTTCGATCAGAACCAGACCGGCCAGCTCATGTCGCGGGTCACCGTCGACCTGCAGGCCGTGCGCTTCTTCCTCGGCTACGGGCTGATCTTCATGATCCAGTCCGCCCTGACCATCGTCCTCGCCTCGATCGCGATGTTCATCGTCGAGCCGGGGCTCGCGGCGCTCTCCCTCCTCCCCGTGCCGCTCGTGGTGTGGGTCGCGTTCCGCTACGGCCACCGTGCCCGACCGGCCCAGCAGGAGGTCCAGCAGCGGATCGCCGAGCTGACCGCCGAGGTCGAGGAGAACATCAGCGGCGTGCGCATCGTCAAGGCGTTCGCCCGTGAGCAGCGCCAGAGCGCACGCTTCGACGACGACGTCGACCGGGTGTTCGATCAGGCGATGATCACCACGCGGCTGTCGGCCTTCTACGCGCCGCTGATCGGCTTCCTCCCGCAGGTCGGCCTCGCCGTCGTGCTCTTCCTCGGCGGCCGGATGGTCATCGACGGGACGCTGGAGCTCGGCTCGTTCGTCGCTTTCTACACCTACCTGCTGATGCTGCTCGGCCCCATGCGCACGCTCGGCATGGCCCTGGGCATGGGCCAGCGGGCGACCGCCTCGGGCGCCCGGCTGTTCCAGATCCTCGACCGCGAGCCGCGCATCGTCACCGGGGAGCAGGCCCGGCCCCTGCCGGCCGGCAACGGCCACGTCGAGTTCGAGCACGTGTCGCTGACCTACGAGCACGGCGCCGAGCCGGCGCTGCGCGACGTGACGATCGACGTCCACGGCGGCAGGACCGTGGCCATCGTCGGCGCCACCGCCTCGGGGAAGACGTCGCTCGTGCAGCTCATCCCCCGGCTCTACGACGTCACCGAGGGCGCCGTGCGCCTCGACGGCGTCGACGTGCGCGAGCTGCGGGTCGCCGAGCTGCGGTCCGCGATCGCGGTGGTCAACGACGACCCCTTCCTGTTCAGCGCCACGATCGCCGAGAACATCGCCTACGCCGACCCGCACGCCTCCCGCGAGCAGATCGAGGAGGCGGCCCGGCGCGCCCAGGCCATGCCGTTCGTCGAACAGCTGCCCGACGGGCTCGACACGCGGGTCGGTGAGCGCGGACTGACCCTCTCCGGCGGCCAGCGCCAGCGTCTGGCCATCGCCCGGGCCTTCCTCGCCGACCCGCGCGTGCTGATCCTCGACGACGCCACGTCGGCGGTCGACGCGAGCACGGAGCGGGGCATCAAGGCCGCGCTGACCGAGGTGATGGCCGGTCGCACCACGTTCATCATCGCCCACCGCCTGTCGACGATCGCCCTGGCCGACGAGATCATCGTGCTCGAGGAGGGCGAGCTGGTCATCCACGGCACCCACGACGAGCTCCTGGAGGTCAGCGACCTCTACCGCGAGATCGTGGCCAAGGGCCTGCCGGACCAGGTGTTCCTCACGCGCAACCCGCTGGAGCGCGAGGTGGCGGGTCTATGAGCACCCCTGCCCCCACCCTCCGTCAGGACGTGCGGCGCCGCATGAAGGGGACGTCGGGTCGCGGGCGCAAGCTCAAGGGCCTGCTCTCGCTCGTGCGGCCCTACCGCGGCCGGGCGATCCTCATGTTCGCCGCGCTCGTCGTCGGCGTCGCGGCCTCCCTGGCCCCCGCCCCGCTCGCCACGATGGCGATCGACCAGGGCATCACCAAGGGCGACGTCGGCGCGCTGGACTGGATCGTCGCCGCGTTCGTGGCCAGCGCCCTGATCGCCTGGGGCATGACCTACGTGCAGACGTACCTGACCGGCTGGGTCGGCCAGCACATCCTCCAGGACCTGCGCCGCCAGATCTTCCGCCACCTGCAGAAGCAGCCCGTCGGCTTCTACGAGCGGCGGCCGGCCGGCGTGCTGATCTCGCGGATGACCAACGACGTCGAGGCGCTGGACTCCCTGGTCACCGACAGTGTCGTCACGCTCTTCCAGGCGTCGCTGACGCTGATCGGGACGGTGGTCATCCTCGTGGTCCTGGATCTCCAGCTCGCCCTCATCACGTTCCTGATCTTCCCGATCATGTTCCTCGGATCCCTGCTCTTCCGCATCGCCTCGGCCGACGCCTACCGCCGCACCCGCGAGACGATCGGGGCGATCACCGCCTACCTGCAGGAGTCGCTGTCCGGGATCCGCGTCGTGCGCTCGTTCGCGCAGGAGCCCCGCCACCGCGAGGTCTTCGGCGAGCTGAACGCCCGCAACCGCGACGCCAACCTCACCACGGTGAAGCTCAACGCCGCGTACTTCCCCGTGGTCGAGATGGTCAGCGCGCTGGCCACCGTCGCCGTGCTGCTCGTCGGCGGCTACCAGGTGATCCAGGGCGACATCCTCATCGGCGTGCTCGTCGGGTTCGTCGCCGCGCTCAACGGCTTCTTCGAGCCGATCAACCAGCTGTCGCAGGTCTACACGACCTACCAGTCCGGCATGGCCGCGCTGGACAAGATCTTCGAGCTGCTCGACGAGGAACCGTCGATGGTCGAGAAGGAGGACGCCGTCGAGCTCCCGCGGCTGCACGGGCGCGTCACGTTCGAGGACGTGTCGTTCTCCTACAAGAAGGAGGACACGGGCGAGACGCGGTACGCGCTGCGGGACGTGACGCTCGACATCCCGCCGGGCCAGACCGTCGCCCTCGTCGGCGCGACCGGCGCCGGGAAGTCGACGTTCGCCAAGCTCGTGGCCCGCTTCTACGACCCCACCAGCGGCCGCGTGCTCGTCGACGGGCACGACCTCCCGGACGTCGCCCTCCCCTCGCTGCGCTCGCAGCTGGGCATCGTCCCCCAGGAGGGTTTCCTGTTCAGCGGGACGATCGCCGACAACATCGCCTTCGGCCGGCCGGACGCCACGCGCGAGGAGGTCGTCGCCGCCGCGCACGCGGTCGGGGCCGACACGTTCATCGAGCGCCTCGCCGGCGGCTACGACATGGAGGTCGGCGAGCGTGGCGTGCAGCTCTCGGCCGGCCAGCGCCAGCTCCTGGCGTTCGCCCGGGCGCTCGTCGCCGATCCCCGCATCCTCATCCTCGACGAGGCGACGGCCAACGTCGACCTCCACACGGAGAGCCGCATCGAGGAGGGTCTGCGCCGGCTGCTGGCGGGCCGCACCGCCATCGTGATCGCGCACCGGCTGAGCACGATCCGCCAGGCGGGCCGCATCGTCGTGCTCGACCAGGGCCGAATCGTCGAGCAGGGATCGCACGACGAGCTGATCGAGGCGCAGGGCGCCTACTACGGCCTGTACCGCGACTGGGCCCAGCAGGCCGCGGCCTAGAGCGGTTTCCGGGGTCGCAGCGCACCGGAAGAGGGCGTCGGATATCGTTCTCCAAGTCGATTGCGGGATGGTGTAATTGGCAACACGCCAGTCTCTGGATCTGGAATTTGGGGTTCGAGTCCCTGTCCCGCAGCTAGCCTTCGCGCCCGCGTCTTCCGCGGGCGCTTTGCGTTGTGGGGCGGGTCTTGCGACCGCCCACGCGAACGCGTCCAGACACCGCGCGGGCCCTTGTAATCCCGCTCCACGACCGGTTGAATCGAGCGCTCTGCGCGCACCGGGCGGATGACGATCCCTTCGGTGCCCCACCCCACCCGTCCGCCTCGGAGGCCTCGTTGCGTTTCCCCCGGTCCGTCCCCTCTGCACGCCGCCGCTCGTCTCGTGGGGCGGCCGCCCTGGTGCTCGCCGCCAGCGCCCTCCTGCTGTGCGCCGGCCCGGCGTTCGCGGACTCGGCGACGCTCACCGTCACCGACACCGCCGGCCAGCCCGACGCCGCCTCAGGGCTCCCCCGGGTGTTCACCGTGAGCGGGACGTCCGCGGTCAAGCAGGCCCTCTACGTCAAGTACCGCGCGCCGGGCGGCGCGCCGTGCGCCCCGACCGCCTACTCGGACTCCGGCACGATCCTGGACGAGTTCTGGGGCGTCGGCGTCAACGGCTCGTTCAGCACGAAGAACGTCTACACCTGGCGCAACGCCGGCGACGTGATGTTCTGCGTCTGGCTCGCCAAGGACAACGGCACCGTCACGACGCCGATCGCCCAGACCGTCAGCTTCCGTGCCCCCACGGGCAGCGTCAGCGCCACCGTCGGCCCCGTCACCCCGAAACCGCTGCAGCAGACAACGGTGACCGTCACCGGCACCAGCGAGGCGCCCGCGGTGCTGTGGGCGAAGATCCGCCCGGCGGGCGGAGCGGCGTGCGGGGTCAGCTACGCCGGCGACGCCGGGACCGAGCTCATCAACGGCCGGTCGGTCAACGGCACGTTCACGACCCAGGTCACGACCACCCCGCAGGCGGCGGGCAACTACCTGATCTGCCTGTGGATCGCGCGGTCCAGTGACGACCCCAACCCGATCGCGGGGCCGCAGGCCGTCACGTTCTCCGTCGTGGCGCCGTGCGTCGTCCCGAAGATCGCCGCAGGCACCTCGGTGACGTCGGCCAAGCGCAAGATCGTCGCAGCCCACTGCCGGGTCGGACAGACGACGAAGGTCTACTCCCGGACCCGCAAGGGCCGGGTCGTCTCCCTCTCCACCCGCGCCGGCAAGAGCCTGCCCAACGGCACCAAGATCAACCTCAAGGTGTCCCGCGGCAAGCGCCACTAGCCGCCTTGCCCGAACCGGTCGAGCTGGGCCTCGCTGAGCGAGGCTCAGCTTGACTGGTTCGCGGGACGCGGCCTGGACCGGCCCTTCGGGCGGTGCGCATCAGGGGCGAGCGCGGGACCAGGGGGCGTAGACGCGCGTCTTCCCGATCACGCCGGTGGTCCGCTTCCAGGAGGCGCGCAGCTCCGACGCCGGTTCCAGGCCGCGGCGCAGGGCGCTGCCCACGGGCATCACCGTGAAGTCGGGGTGGCGCACCCAGGTCGGGACGTAGTCCACGCGGGTCAGGCGCGACCGCCCGCCGACCACGCGCAGGCGCAGGAGGGCGATGATCCCGTCCTGCGAGCCCGGCGCGCAGCACGCGGGCGTCTGGTTGGAGAGCAGGTTGCCCTCCCCGAACACCACGAGCTTGCGTCCCACCCGCCGGATCGGCTGCACCACGTGCACGTGCTGGCCGACGACCGCCGTGACGTCGCGGGAGGCGGTCAGCGTCCGCGCCAACCGCTCCTGCGCCGGGGACGGGGCCACCACGTTCTCGTCGCCCCAGTGGACGTTGACGATGACGACGTCGGCCCCCTGGCGCCGCGCCCGGCGGGCGTCGGCGAGGATCCGCTTCGGCTCGGCCCGGTTCACCGACCAGCGATGCGGCGCGACCTGCCCGTTGGAGACCGCGGTGTACGCCAGGAACGCGACCTTCACGCCCCTGGCCTTCAGCAGCACGATCGTCCGTGCCGCCGCGGCCGAGCGAGCCGAGCCGGTGTGCGGAATACCCTGGCGGTCGAGCGTGCGGCCCGTCGCGTCGATCCCCGGCTGCGCCCCGTCGAGCGAGTGGTTGGACGCCGTGTCGCAGGCGTCCCACCCCGCCCACCGGATCGCCTTCGCCAGGTCGGGCGGGCCGTTGAAGACCGGGTAGCCGTGCAGCGGACCGGGCGCCAGCGGCGTCTCCACGTGGCACAGCGCCAGGTCCGCGCCCCGGATGTAGGGACGGATCAGGCGCAGCATCGGGCGGAAGTCGTAGCCATCACCCCCGGCGAAGGCGTGCGCCGCGTTCCACACCGGGGAGTGGATCAGCAGGTCGCCGCTGGCCGCCACGGTCAGGTCGACCGCGCGGCGCTTCGTCGTGCGCGACGTGGCGGTCGTCGTCTCCGTGGTCACCGGTCGATCCCCACCGCGTTCCCGCTCAGCGGGAACGGCGTGGGGCTCGGCGGCGGTGGTCGTGGGGTCCGAGGCCTCCTGGCCCCCGGAGGCCGATCCGCACCCGGCCAGCGCCAGCGCGGCGAGGCTCAGCGCGACTGCGACCCGCCGCACGCCAGCGACCGGCTCAGCGTCGGGCGGCGGGCGGGGCGAACTGCGCGGTGATCGCGTCCTCGAGGCCCGGGTCGAGCACGACGAGGACCTCGTCGCCCGCGTTGATCTGCGTGTCGCCCTTGGGGACGAAGCCGCCGCCGTCGCGCAGCACCGAGATGATCAGCGCCCCGTCGGGGAGCGACACCTCCGCCACGGTCCGGCCCGCCGCCGGCGCGCCCTCCAGGACCTCGACCTCGATGATCTCGAGCTGCTCGTCCCGCAGGTCGAGCAGGTGGACGAGGCCGTAGCTCGGCACCTCGTGCTCGATCAGGCGCAGGATCAGGTCGGTCGCGCTGACCACCGGCTGGATGTTCAGCAGCGCGAACCACTCGCGGTTGCGCGGGTTGTTGACCCGGGCGATGATCCGCTCGCAGAGGTACTTCTCCTTGGCGACCTGGCAGATCAGGACGTTGTCCTCGTCGTCGCCGGTCACCGCGATGACCAGGTCGGCGCGCTGGATGCCCGCGCGCTCCAGGACCCACAGCTCGGTGGCGTCGCCGTACTGGACGGCGTGCTCCAGCTCCTGCTCGATCGTCAGGTAGCGATCGCGGTCGGACTCCAGCAGCGTGACCTCGTGGCCCTTGGCGATGAGCTCGCGGGCGAGGTTCCAGCCGACCTTCCCGCCTCCGGCGACGACGGCGTACATCAGACGATCTCCTTGATGGCCTCGTCGAACATCTCGATCGCCTTCTGCGTGGGACAGACGGTGCGCAGGCCCTGCTCGGCGTACCAGGCGGCCCGGCCCGGGTCCATGACCCGGACGATCACGTTCGGCACCTCGAAGCCCCTCTGGGCGATCTGGGCGATCAGGAGGTTGGTGTTGTCCCCGTGCGTGGCGGCGATGAAGACGTCGGCCTGGCCGATGCCCGCCTCCTGCAGCGCCTCGACCTCGATGGCGGTGCCGACGGTGAACTGGCCCCCGGCGTCCTCCCACGAGGTCGCCTGACCGGCGTCGAGCCGCTCGTGCGACAGCGGATCGTCGTCGAGCACGCTCACGTCGTGGCCGGCGGCCAGCATGCGACGTGCGACGGTCGATCCGACTCGGCCTGCTCCGACGATGAGAACGAACACGGCGGCGATGCTACCGCGCGGGCGGTCCGGGGTCGCCCGCGCCCCCGGCCGGCGGTCCGCCATCGCCCTTCGGCTCGGGCTTGGGCCCGGACTTCGGCGGGACCTTCGGCGCGGGTGCCTCCCGCGCCGGTGCGGTGAGGATGACCGGGCACGGCGCCTTGGCCATCACGTACTTGGTCACCTCGCCGATCGCCGTCTCCCCCGGCCGGCCACGGCCGCCCAGCAGCGCGCCGCCCCGGATGCGGGAGGACTCCTCGGCCGCCATCACGATGACCTCCACGCCGCGGCGGCGGGCCTCCTCGCAGACGGCCTCCCCCACGCGCCGGGCCCGGACGGTGGCGGTGGCCACCACCACGTCCTCGTACTCCTCCCCGATCGCCTTGGCCCGGGCGAGGGCGGCGCGCGCACGCTTGAGCTGCTCGGCGGGCAGCGCGGCGTCGATCGGCAGCGACATCGGCACCTCCAGCACCCAGACCGCCTCGATCGTCGCGCCCTCGCGGGAGAAGTCCTCGCGGTAGGCGTCAGAGGCCAGACGCCCCGCGGTCTGCACGATGTCGTCGTCGAGCGGGCCGCCGAAGATCGGCACGAGGATCGAGCCGAACTCGCCCGCGTCCTCCCGCGTGTCCTTGCGCTCGAAGCGCAACGCCATCTCGGGCACCGTCACCTGCTTGGTGATCGGCTTGCCCTGCGTCTTGCGGTAGGCGACGTAGCCGATCGTGCCCAGCAGCACCCACGCGGTGCCCACGTACCGCGCGCCGTCGTGGAGCACGAAGATGCTGGCGAACACCGCGACGCTGGAGACGAACCCGATCAGCGCCGGGATCGGCAGCGAGCCGCCGCGGAACGGGACCGACCACGGGATGCGGAACGGGCGGCGCCGGTCCGGGTCGCGGTAGCGCAGCACGAGGATCGACAGGTGCGCCACGGTCAGGGCGAGCAGCGAGCCGAACGCGTAGATGCCGGTGAGGAAGTCCAGGTCCTGCGGGATGACCAGCGCCGCCGCCGCGACGCCCGCCAGGCCGATGACCACGAACGGCGTGGAGCGTGTGGGATGCAGCCGGCCCAACCGGCTGGGGATCTGGCGGCTGGTGGCCATCGTGTACGCCTGGCGCGACAGGCCGAGCATCGCCCCGTCGGCGGCGGCGAGCAGGGTCAGCGTCGCGAACGCGGCCACGACGTAGGTGGTCGCGTCGGCCACCCAGCCGGTGCTGAAGCTGCGGGTGATCCCCAGGACCGGCGCCTCGAGGAACTTGCCGCCCAGCTCGGTCTGCCCGTCCACCACCGGCACGGCGGTGAGCGCGACGACCGCGATCCCCACGTAGACGACCATCACCGACAGCGTGGAGGCCGACACGAGGCGCTGCAGGCCCCGGCGGTTGACGTTGACCTCGCCCGCCAGGCCGGACGCCGACTCCAGGCCGGTGAACACGACCATCGCCACGCCGAGACCGAACACCGCCTCCGACCAGGAGGGCGAGACGCCCAGCTCGATCGGCGCGGTGAGCACGTCCCAGCTGAAGAACACGACGATGCCGACCACCACGAGGGCGGCCTGGAGGACCACGTCGGCGACCACCAGGTAGAGGACGCGGCGAGCGCGGCCGACACGCAGGCCGCGGATCTGGCGGTAGACCAGCGCCGCGATGAGGACGATGGCCAGCACGACCTCGGTCGCGCCGCTGCCCAGCGGCGCCCAGTAGGCGGCCAGGTAGTCGGTCGACACCAGCGCCGTGACCGCGATGAGGATCACGTAGTCCAGCAGCAGCGCCCAGCCGACCGCGAAGCTGACGACCTCGTTGAACGCGTAGCGGGCGAAGACACTGGCCCCCGAGCGCTCGTTGCGCATCGACGCGCCCTCGGTGTAGGTCATCGCCGCGAGGAAGAAGAGCAGCGCGGCGACGCCGAACACCACCGGCGTGAGCCCCAGCGAGTGCTGCGCGATCACGCCCAGGGAGAAGTAGATCGCGCTGGCCAGCGTCGTGTAGATGACGACGAACAGCACGGGCGAGCCGAGGCGGCTGCCGATCCGCGAGTGGCCGGCGGTGTGCTCGTCGTGGTCGTGGTCGCCCATCAGATGCCCTTCCGCGCGACCCACAGGCGGCCGGCGCCGGCCGCGATGAACAGGACGCCGAAGATCATGCCGTAGCTGAAGCCGAACCCGCCGCGCACGATCGTCGAGACGAGGATCGCCACGCCGAGGAGCAGCACCAGCGACGACATGACGCGGGTCGAGGCGTTGTGCAACGACCGGGAGGGGGGCGGCTTCTCAGGATCCTCGGCCATCAGAGCCCTTCCTTCGGCGGGCGCACGCGGCGCTCCGCGGCAGCGGTGGGATCGGTCTGGATGATCACGCGGCACGGCCGTTCGGCCAGCACGGTCTCCACCGTGCGCCCGAAGCCGGAGCCCGGCTGGCGCGGCGGCAGCGACATGACGATCGCCCGGGAGCCGAGCTGGCGGGCCTCCTGGACGATCGCCCGGCCGGCCTGGCCGGCGCGGACCTTCACGTAGCGGCCGGTGACCCGGCTGCCGCCCTTCAAGCGCACCCGCTCCAGGAGGTCCAGCGCGGCCTGCTCCTGCTCGGGGAGCGCGGCGTCGATCGGCGAGGACGCCGGCACGGTGATGGTGATCAGCACGTGGATGCCCCGGCGCCGGCGGGCGGCCATGCGCTGGGCGGTGGCGAGCACCCCGGCCGGGTAGTCGCGGCCGTCCACGGCGATCAGCACCGACTCGTACTCCGCCTCGCGATCGGTGACGGGGGCCGGGACCGCGATCTTCGTGGTCGTCGTGAGGTCGAGCCCCTGGCTGCGGCGGAAGACGACGTAGACGCCGACGCCCGCGATCAGCCAGGCGGTGCCCGCGATGGCCACGGCGGCGTGGAGCACGGTGACGACGACGAAGGCCAGGGCCGTGCAGAACCCGCCCACCACGGCGAACACCGGGATGTCCCGCCCGCGGATCGTGACGTTGCCGGGCCCGCGGTAGGGCCGGGGCTGATCCGGCTTGGTCTTGCGCAGGCGCACCACGGCCGCGTGGGCGATCGTGAACGACAGCATCGCGCCGAACGCGTACATGTTGCCCAGGAAGTCGGCCTGACCGGTGGTGATGGCCAGGCAGGCGAAGGCCGAGAACACGATGATCCCGAAGGCGGGCGTGCCGAACTTCGGGTGCAGCTTGCTCGCCCGCTCGGGCAACTGGCGGTGCAGGCCCATGGAGTAGACGAGCCGCGAGACGCCGATGATCCCGGCGTTCGTGGCGATGAAGAGGATGGTGGCCGCGAGCAGGCCGACGTAGATCTCCCCCGCGGACTGCAGCGCGCCGAGGTCCATCGCCTTGACCACGCCGAGGATCGGGTCACCCGCGAAGCCGCCCACGTCCTCCGGCTGTGCGAGCTTCGTCGTCCACGTGCCGTCGGCGTCCTGGTAGACCGGCAGGGCCGACAACGCCATCGCCGGCAGCGCGGCGTAGATCACGAACACCGCGATGATCACGCGCTTGATCGCCGCGGGGATCGTCCGGGCCTCGTCCTTGGCTTCCTCGGCCATGTTGGAGATCGTCTCGATGCCCGTGTAGGCGATCATCGCGACCGGGATCGCCAGGAAGAAGTCCTTGGTCGTCGGCGCGACGCCCAGGTGGACGTTGTGGATCAGCACGTCCGGGTTGAAGACGAGCACGAAGCCCAGCACGACGAGCAGCAGCTGGGTCGCGAAGTCCGTGACGGCCAGGCCGATGTTGACCCCCGCCGACTCCTCCGCGCCGCGCACGTTGATGAACGCCAGGACGGCGACGACGCCGATCGCGAAGACGATGTCGGCCGGGCTGCTGCGCAGCGCGTCGATCCCCAGGACCCCGCCCAGGTAGTGGGGCACGAAGAACGCCGAGATGGCGATCGTGATCGTGTAGTTCAGCATCTGGCCCCACGCGGCGAAGAACGACCAGAACTCGTTGTAGGCGCGGCGGGCGAACGACGACGAGCCGCCCGCCTCCGGGTACATCGCGGTCGCCTCGGAGTACGTCGCGGCGGTCAGGAAGAAGATGACCCCGGAGACGACGAAGACGATCGGCGTGAGGCCGAGCGCGTAGCCCGCGACGAGGCCGAGGGCGTAGTAGATCGACGACCCGACGTTGCCGTACGCGGTCGCCGCCAGGGCGTTGACGCCGAGGACGCGTTGCAGCCCGTGGAGTCGGCGTTTGGCCATCGGTCGGCGAGTCTGTCACGGACGCCTGACGCGCGCCTCTCAGACACGGTGAACACCGTTGACCTTGACGGCGTGGAGGCGTCCCGCACGAGTAGAGTCGCCGCCATGTCAGCTCAGGGACGACTGGCCCGCGATCGCGCACGGCAGCGGGGACACGACGGCGGCGCCGGGCAGCAGCGGGTGCTCCACAAGGCCGGGGAGACGCCGGGCGAGCAGCCCCGCTTCACCTGGCGTCAGCGTGCGCGCTACCGCTTCGACGCCACGATGTCCCGCGGGTCGGGTGCGCTGGTCGGGTGGCTGGCGCTCGTCACCGTGGTGCTCATCGTCGTCTTCTCGCTGATCACGCTGATCGGCGGCCTGTCCCCGCGCAACGAGGCGGGGGCCGAGCCCGGATTCATCCGCCAGCTCTTCAACACCCTGCTGCACTCGCTCGACCCCGGCACCGTCGCCGGGGACACCGGCAGCTGGAAGTTCCTCGTCACGATGCTCGTGCTCACGCTCGCGGGCCTGTTCATCGTGTCGGCCCTGATCGGTGTCATCGCCACGGGCCTGGACAACAAGCTGCTGGAGCTGCGCAAGGGCCGCTCGGTCGTCGTGGAGCGGGACCACACGGTGATCCTCGGCTGGTCCGACGCGGTGTTCACCATCCTCTCCGAGCTGTCGATCGCCAACGAGTCCAAGAAGCGGCCGGCGGTGGTGCTGCTCGCCAGCCACGACAAGGTGGAGATGGAGGACCAGATCCGGGAGAAGCTGCCCGACCTGCGCGGTACCCGCGTGATCTGCCGTACCGGCACCGCGATCGACCTCAACGACCTGCGGATCGTCAACCCGACCCAGGCCCGGTCGATCATCGTCCTCTCCCCCGACGACGATCCCGAGCCCGACGCCCAGGTCATCAAGACGATCCTCGCGTTGACGCGCGGCCCGTTCCGCTCGGCCGACACGCACATCGTGGCCGAGATCCGCGACCCCGAGAACCTCGAGGCGGCACGGCTGGTGGCCGACGACCAGACCGTCCTGGTCGACAAGCGCGACACCGTCGCCCGGCTCATCGTCCAGACGTCCCGCCAGTCCGGTGCCAGCGTGGTCTACCTGGAGCTGTTCGACTTCGACGGCGACGAGATCTACTTCCACGAGGACGCCGTGCTGATCGGCCAGACGTTCGCCGACGCCCAGCTGGCCTACGAGCGGTGCTCGGCCATCGGCCTGCAGCTCCCCGACGGCACCGTGCGCCTCAACCCGGCACCGGGGACCCCGATCGAGGCCGGCGCGCGCGTGATCGCCGTCGCGGCCGACGACGCGGTCCTCCAGGCCGGGGATCCCCGCGTGGGCGTCGTCGACGCCGCCGCGGTGCGCAACGCCGACCGTGTGCCCGAGGAGCCGGCCGCCGTGCTGCTCGTCGGGTGGAACGAGCGGTCGCCGCTGGTCCTGCGCGAGCTCAACGAGTACGTCACCGCCGGGTCGACCGCCCACGTCCTGGCGCCCGCGCCGGGCGAGGGAGTGCCCGTGCCCGATGACGCGGACCTGCCCAACCTCACGGTGACGACCCAGGCCGCGGGCACCACGGACCGGGCGATCCTCGAGGCGCTCGACGTCGCGCGCTTCGACCACATCATCGCCATGTGCCCGTCGGACGACATGGATCCCCAGCGCGCGGACGCCCGCACCCTGGTCACGCTGCTGCACCTGCGCGACCTGCTCGGCGACGAGGTCGACGGCGAGACCGGCCCGTCGATCGTCAGCGAGATGCTCGACGACCGCAACCGCGAGCTGGCCCAGGTCACCCAGGTCGACGACGTCATCGTCAGCGACCAGGTGCTGAGCCTGATCCTCGCCCAGATCTCGGAGAACCCGGCGTTGGGCGACGTGTTCGCCGACCTGCTCGACGCGGACGGCTCGGAGATCTACCTGCGGCCCGTGTCCGACTACGTCGAGGTCGGCCTCCCGGTGTCGTTCGCGACCGTGGTCGCTGCGGCCTCCCTGCGCTCCGAGGCCGCGCTGGGCCTACGTATCGTCGCCGAGAAGGCCGACGACGACGGCGGCGTGAAGGTCAACCCGCCCAAGTCCCTGACGTTCACCCCGGCCCCGGGCGACCGCGTCGTCGTCCTGGCGGAGGACTGAGGCGGGCCAATCGCGCAAGGCGGCCGAAGATGGCGTGCTTTCCCTCCCAATACGAGGGAAAACACGCCGCCTTCGTGACGATTGCTCCAGCGGCCGGATCGCGTCAGGCGTTCTCCACATTCCTCCCGACAGGTGGGAGGAATGTGGACGACGTGTGGCGATGCGGCGATCGCCCCGGCAGCAACGGGTCCGCTGAGCGATACGCGCGAACGGCGGCGGGCCAGGGAGGCGTCCGTCCGCGGCTCGTGCGCTTTGCCACCGCAGAGGTGGTCGATCGCGCGAGCCGCCGAAGGTGGCGTGCTTTCCCTCCCAATACGAGGGAAAACACCCCACCTTCGTGACGATTGCTCCAGCGGCCGGCCGGCCTAGGTGATGATGGGGATGATCAGGATCGCGACGATGTTCGCGACCTTGATCATCGGGTTGATGGCCGGGCCGGCCGTGTCCTTGAACGGGTCGCCGACCGTGTCGCCGGTGACCGACGCGGCGTGGGCCTCGGAGCCCTTGCCGCCGAACTCGCCGTCCTCGATCAGCTTCTTGGCGTTGTCCCAGGCGCCGCCGCCCGCGGTCATCATCACCGCGAAGAAGAAGCCGACGACGATCACGCCGATGAGCAGGCCGCCGAGCGCCTCGACGCTGATCAGGCCGACGACCACCGTGAGGACGATCGGCAGGAGCGACGGGACGATCATCTCGCGCTGGGCCGCCTTCGTCACGAGGTCCACGCACGCGGCGTAGTCCGGCTCGTCGGTGCCCTCCATGATCCCCGGCTTCTCCCGGAACTGGCGGCGCACCTCCTCCACCACGGCGCCCCCGGCCCGGCCCACGGCCTCCATCGACAGCGCGGAGAACAGGCAGACCATCATGCCGCCGAGCAGCAGGCCCATGAGCACGGGCGGGCTGTCGATCGGGAACGCGATCGCCCCCGTCTCCTGGATGATCTCCTCCTTGAACGCGGCGAACAGGACGACGGCCGCCAGCACGGCGGACCCGATCGCGTAGCCCTTCGTGACCGCCTTCGTGGTGTTGCCGACCGCGTCGAGGCGGTCCGTCACGCTACGGACCTCCTCGGGCAGCTCGGCCATCTCGGCGATGCCGCCCGCGTTGTCGGTGATCGGCCCGAACGCGTCGAGCGCGACGATCAGGCCGGTCAGCGACAGCATCCCCATCACGGCGACGCCGATCCCGTAGATGCCGACCGTCCCGCCGCCGCCCAGCTTCCAGGCGGCGAGGATGCCCAGCACGAGCACGATGGCGGGCAGTGCGGTGGCCTGGAAGCCCTGCGCGAGCCCCTGGATGATGTTCGTCGCGTGCCCGGTCTGGGAGGCCGCAGCCGTCTTGCGGACCGGGGAGAAGCGGGTCGACGTGTAGTAGTCCGTGATCACGAACAGGAGCGCCGTGACCGCGATGCCGACCAGCGTGCACAGGTAGAGGTCGGTCGCGCTCGGCAGGTCGACGCCCTGGATCGCGGTCTTGAACCCGCCGAGGTCGCCGACCATCCACTCGGTGATCGGGTAGAACGCCGCGGCCGAGATCAGGCCGGAGACGATCAGCCCCTGGTAGAGCGCGCGCTCGACGTTGCCCGAGGCGCTGCGCACCGCGTACGTGCCGATGATCGAGGCGATGATCGCCGCCCCGCCGAGCACCAGCGGGTAGAGCGCCACCGACGTCTGGTCGACCGGCGAGAACGTGATGACGCCGAGCAGCATGACCGCCACGGCGGTGACCGCGTACGTCTCGAAGAGGTCGGCCGCCATGCCCGCGCAGTCCCCCACGTTGTCGCCCACGTTGTCGGCGATCGTCGCGGGGTTGCGGGGGTCGTCCTCCGGGATGCCCGCCTCCACCTTGCCCACGAGGTCGGCACCGACGTCGGCCGCCTTCGTGAAGATGCCGCCGCCCAGGCGGGCAAAGACCGAGATCAGCGAGCCGCCGAAGCCGAGGCCGACGAGCGCGTCCACCGCCTCCTTCGGCGTGCGGTCGAAGGCCGAGGTCATGAGGCCGTAGTAGCCGGCGACGCCGAGCAGCGCGAGCCCGACGACGAGCATGCCGGTGATCGCCCCGCCGCGGAAGGCGACGGTGAGCGCCCCGGAGACGCCGCCGCGCGCCGCCTCCGCGACCCGCGCGTTGGAGCGCACCGACACGTTCATGCCGATGTACCCGGCGGCGCCCGAGAGGATGCCGCCGACCGCGAACCCGACCGCGACGTAGATGTCCTGCACGAAGATGAGCGCGACGAAGAGCACCACCCCCACGACCGCGATCACCTGGTACTGGCGGTTCAGGTAGGCGCGCGCGCCCTCCTGGACCGCCCCGCTGATGCGTTGCATCGCCTCGTTGCCCGGCGACAGCGCGAGCAGGCTGCGCGTGGTCAGAAGGCCGTAGACGACAGCCAGGGCCGCGCAGACCAGCGCGACGACTACCCCGTGATCATGCAGAAACTCGGTCACGATGACGCTCTCTCCTGTGATGACGCATGGACGGCCACGGGAGGGTTCCGTGGATCCGACCGCTGACCCGGGAGGGGTGTGTCTGTATCCGGCCCAGAGGCCGGCCGATCGTACCCCGCGCGTCAGCCGCGCGGGGTATTTTTGGCGTCAGGACAGAAGATCGGCGGGATGGACCCGCCGGCGAGCGCTACTGGCCGGGCACCCAGAGCCGGCCGCTGGACTGCGCGGGACCGGGGCCGTCGGGGTCGGCCGGAGCGCCCGGAGCGCCCTCACCGCCCGCACCGCTGGCGCCGCCCGCGCCGCCGGCCGGAGCCGCGCCGCCGGAGAGCTGCACGTACGCGCGCTGCAACTGGGCCAGGGCCTCGCGGAGCTGACCGGCGTTCTCGCCCAGCGGCGCCTCGACCAGCGGCAGCAGGGCGCGCACGCCCTCGATCGCGATGCCCACCTGGTCGGCGTCGGCCTCGTCCTCGGTGCCGGGCACGAGCCCGGCCTTGCGGCCGCCGAGGTTGAGGAGGGAGACGACCGTCTCCACGACGACGTCCTCGACCCGGAGCTGCTTGAGCTGCGCCTCGTAGGCGGCGCGCATCTCCTCCTCGGTCGGCTGGGGGGCGTTGGGATCGCCGAAGGGCGGTTGGGCGCTCATGATGGAACCTCCTGCGGTTGGGCGTAGGTCTGGCGGGTCTGGGCCACGGACGCGGCGTAGACCTCTTCACGGGTGGCGCCGGCGGCGATCATCGCCCGCTGGCGTTGGGCGCCGTTGTCGGCGGGCAGCCGGGCGGCGATGCCGAGCTCGCCACGCACCGGCTCGGTCCAGCGCAGCAGGCGCTCGATCGCGGCGTCGACGGGCTCCTCCGCGAGGCGGTCGAGATCGAGCAGCCGCCCGTCGCGGCCGTAGCGGATGGCCCGCCACATGTTCTCCTCGATCAGGCGCGGCGCGGGGTGCGCGAACGGCCGCCCCTCGTCCACGTCGCGCGCGGTCTGAGCGACGACGGCGACGATCAGCTCGATCAGCGCGTCGGACTCGGCGGCGGAGGCCTGGATGTCGCAGATGCGCACCTCGACGGTCCCGAACGACACGTGCGGGCGCACCGACCACCACACCTGGGTGTACTCGACGATCGAGTTGGTGCGGGCGAGCAGCGCCACGTAGTCGCGGTACTCGGCCCACGTGCCGAACACGTCGGGGATGCCGCAGCGCGGGAAGGACTTGGTGAACGTCTGGGTGCGCGCGGAGTGCAGGCCGGAGTCGCGGCCGTCGATCCACGGCGAGTTGGCCGACACGGCGAGGAGCGTCGGTAGGACGCCGCGCAGCCGGTCCGTCACCGCGATCGCCCGGTCGGCCCCGTGGATGCCGACGTGGACGTGGAGGCTGAACGTGTTGTTGCGGCGCGCGACGTACTGCAGCCCCTCGACGACCCGCCGGTAGTGCTCGGTGTCGATGTTGGGGATCTCGCGGTAGTCGGCCCACGGATGGGTGCCGGTCGCGCCGAGCCACGCCCCGTTGGCCTCGGCCAGGGCGAACAGGCGCCGGCGGGCGTCGCGCTGGCGGGCGATGGCGTCGTGCACGTCGCTGCCCCGTCCGGAGCGGATCTCGATCTCCGAGGCGATCAGCTCACCGGAGATCGACGTGGCGAGCACCTCGTCGGTCGCCTCGGCGGCCTGGTGGAGCTCGTCGAAGCGGGGCACCATCTCCAGCGTCGCCGGATCGAGGATGGCGAACTCCTCCTCCAGCCCCACGGTGAAGTCGGTGGACGCGGTGAAGCCCGCTTCGGCGGCGTCGAGGTCGATGTGGGTCATGAGGGGGTTCCGCGCGCTCCGCAGAGCATCACGTCAGATAGAAGTACAGCGCATACAGGAGGTCGACCGCGGGACTCGACGTGTGGACGGTCACCTCGGGCGGGACCTGCAGCAGCGCCTCGGAGTAGTTGAAGATGATCTTGACCCCCGCGGCGACGAGGTCGTCGGCCAGTCCCTGGGCGGCGGCCGTGGGCACCGCGAGCACCCCGACGACGATGTCCTCGTCCTCGACCAGCTGCTTGAGGTCGTCCACGTGACGGACGGTCTGGACCCCCACCTTGGTCCCGACCTTCTTGGGATCCGCGTCGAAGATCGCCACCACGCGGAAGCCGTGGTCGGCGAAGATGTCGGACGAGGCGATGGCCTTGCCCAGGTGCCCGGCCCCGAACAGCGCGATGTTGTGCTGGCCGGCCGTGCGCAGGATGCGGCGGATCTGCGACACCAGCGAGTCCACGTTGTAGCCCACGCCGCGCTTGCCGAACTTGCCGAACCCGCTGAGGTCCCGGCGGATCTGCGTCGAGTTGATGTGCGTGTAGTCCGACAGCTCGTGCGAGCTGATCGTCTCCTTGCCCATCTTGCGCGCCTGGGTCAGCACCTGGAGGTACCGCGACAGGCGGGCCGCGACGCCGAGCGACAGGCGCTCGACGGCGACGTCGCCGTTCAGCGGCGGGGGTGCGTCGGTGGACGGGGTCATCGACCCGCGATCCTACCTACGGCTCTCGTCCGACCCACGGCCCACCTCGTCCGGCGCGGGTCAGTCGACGGAGCCGCGCGGGACGACCCAGCGGGTCGGCTGTCCGGTCAGCTCGGAGATCCGGTCGTAGTCCGCGTCGTAGTGCAGCACCGTGAGCCCGGCGGACTCCGCGGCGGCGGCGACCAGCAGGTCGGGGAGCGAGACCCCGCGGTGCTGGGATCGCTCGGCCAGGTCGGCCTGCACGTCGAGCGCCCGGTCGAAGATCGCCTCGGTCATGCGGACGCGGGGCAGTGTCCGCAGAAAGCCCGTGATGCCGGCGTAGGTGGCCGGACTGGTGGCGCTGTAGAGCACCTCGAGGTCGATCATCCCGCACGTCGCGACGTCCCCCGCCGTCAACAGCGGACGCAGGACCTCCTCGACCTCGGGGCTCAGCCGCCCGCGGGTGATCGCGCTCTTGTCGACCAGGAACCGCGCCATCGCTGCGTCAGCTCGCGCGCCAGGCGCCGGCCATGACCTCGGGATCGTCGAGATCGAGCGCACCCGGGGTGAACACGAGATCGAGCAGATCCCGGCGTCGCTGGGTGAGGACGATCTCTGCGAGCGCGGCGTCGACCGTGTCGGTGAGGCTCTTGGTCCCCAGGATCGCCTTGGCCGCCTCGACCTTGTCGAAGTCGATCGCCAGCGACGTCTTGCGGCGGTTGGCGGTGGCGGCGGGGACGGTCTCGCTCATGCCCCCAGGATAGCACTTCGGCACACCGTCGATAGCACAACCAGTGTTGTTTGCTATCCGGCCACGCGCCGGCGCAGGTCGGCCTCGTCCACGAAGAAGTCGGCGATCTCCTCCCCGTCCAGCACCAGCACGGGGATCCGCTCCAGGTAGCGCTTGTGCAGCGCGTCGTCACCCTCGATGTCGACCTCCCGCAGCGACACGCCGAGCTCGGTGCACAGCGGCGTCAGCGTGGCCATCGCCTCCTGGCAGAGATGACAGCCCGGCCGGGAGTAGACGACCAGCTCGGGCCCAGCGCTCACGCGACGCGCCGGCCCGTCGGGAAGGCGTCGAGCAGCAGGTACTCGGGATGAGCCAGGCGCGGGCCGTGCAGCGCCGCGGCGGCGATCATCGCGGCGTTGTCGGTGCAGAGCGCACGAGGAGGCACCGCGAGGTCCGCACCGAGCTGCGCCAGCCGCGCCCGCAGCGCGCCGCTGGCCGCCACGCCGCCGCCGATCGTCAGCCGGTCCAGCCCGGTCTGGGCCAACGCCCGTTCGCACCGCACGGCCAGCGCCTCGACGATCGCGTGCTGGTACGACGCGGCCAGGTCGGCAGCGCGCCGCGCGGCCTCCTCCTCCCCCAGGTCCCGCACCGCGTAGAGCAGCGCGGTCTTGACCCCCGAGAACGACGAGTCCAGGCCGGGCACGCCGTGGCCGATCGGGAACGAGAACGCGGTCGGGTCACCGTCGCGGGCCAGCCGCTCCAGCGCCGGACCGCCCGGATACGGCAGGCCGAGCAGCCGCGCGCCCTTGTCGAACGCCTCGCCGGCCGCGTCGTCCAGCGTCTGCCCCAGCACCTCGTAGCCGTGGTGCTCGGTCACGCGGGCCAGGAACGTGTGGCCGCCGCTGGCCACCAGGCACACGAACGGCGGCTCCATCGTCGTCCCCGGCTCGCCCTGGAGGAACGTGGCGGCGACGTGGCCCTGGAGATGGTCGACGGGCGCGAAGGGCAGCTCCCGGCTGGCGGCGATCGCCTTGGCCTCGCACAGCCCGACGAGCAGCGCGCCGACCAGGCCGGGCCCCTGGGTCGCGGCGACGAGGTCCAGGTCGTCCAGGCCCACGCCGGCCCGGGCCAGCGCGTCGTCGACGACGGGGTCGAGCAGGTCGAGGTGCTGGCGCGCCGCGACCTCGGGCACCACACCGCCGTAGCGGTCGTGGATCCCCTGGCTGGAGATGACGTTGGAGAGGATCCGCCCGTCGCCGGTCACCACCGCGGCGCACGTGTCGTCGCAACTCGTCTCGATGGCCAGGACCAGGGGAAAGCTGCGCCCAGAGGGCTTGCGTTCCCTTGGAAGAACTCGCCCAGGGGCTCGTTCTTCCGCGTTGGGATCCTTGTCGGTCATACAGGTCTCACGGGGCCGGCGTTGGGCACGTCGTCCAGGCGGCCCTCGAGCGTCGACGGGGTGCGCCACATGATGAGGGCGTCCTCCCCGTTGTCCTGGTAGTAGCGCGGCCGGTGCCCGACGGTGAGGAAGCCGAGCAGCTCGTACAGGTGGATCGCCCCGAGGTTGGAGGGCCGCACCTCCAGCGTGTACTGCGCGTCGGGATCGCCGATGGTCCGCAGCAGCGTCTCCAGGAGGAGGCGACCGATGCCCTGCCGGCGCAGATCGGGGTCGACCGCGACGTTCATCACGTGGTAGACGGTGTCGAACCGCGAGCAGATGAGGTACCCGACGACGGCGCCGTCACGCAGGGCGACGAGGCAGCACCCGCCGGGCTTGGACAGCTCGAGCACGAACATCGCCAGCGACCACGGCGTCGGGAACGCGCGGCGCTCCACCGACACGACCTGGGGCAGGTCGGCGTAGGTCAGCCGGCGGATGTCGAGCGCCGGCTCGGAGGGCATCGGGGTCTCGGTGGGGCTGTGCGTGCTCAACGGAGGTCCACGTCGGGGACACGCAGGTAATCAGGCACGAGGCGTTCGCGCGACACGACCTCGCCCACGACGGTCAGCGCGACGAGCGCCGCACCGTCCACGAGATGCTCCGCCGCGCCGTCCGGGGGCACCGCGACGCCCTCGTCCTGCAGCGCCGCGCGGTAGCGCACCGCCCCGTCCCCCACGGCCGCCCCGCCGGCGGCGTGCAGCACGCCGAGGGCACCGAGCGCGTCCGGGCGCACGGCCACCGGGTCGAGCGTGCGGGCCCCGCCGTCCCAGGCGGCGACGAACGCCTCACCCCGCCGGGCGTCGAGCACGGCCAGGACCGGCCCGGCCGGCGGACCGGCGGCGCCCGGCCCCCAGGCCAGCGCGTCCAGGGTCGAGACCGGCACGGCCGCCGCGCCGGTGGCCTGCGCCAGCGCGCGGCCGGTCGCCACCCCGATCCGCAGCCCGGTGAACGACCCCGGGCCGACGCCGACACCGAGCCGCGTCACGTCCGCCAGGCGTGCGCCGAGCTCGCCCAGTGCCTCCTCGACCAGGGTCAGGAGCTGCGTGGCGTGCCCCGGCCGCTCCCCGGGCGCCGGGTCGTGGCGGCGGGTGACGACCGCTCCCCCGTCCCGGGCCGCGCCGACGACCGTGGCCGCCGTCGCGGTGTCGAAGGCGAGCACGACGCTCATCCGAGCACCTCGACCGTCACGTCGCGGGCGTCGCCGCCGGCGTGCGTGAGCCGCACGCGGGCGGCGATCGGTCCCAGCTCGGCCTCGGCGACCTCGGGCCATTCCACGAAGGCGATCTCGTCGCCCGTGAAGTAGTCGGCCAGCAGCCCCGGGTCCTCCCCGGCCAGGCTGCCCAGCCGGTGCAGGTCCAGGTGGGAGACGGCCAGCGGCTCGCCGTCCCGCTCGCCGGCGTACCGCCGCGCGAGCGTGAACGTGGGGCTGGTGACCGGGTCGGTCACGCCCAGCGCCCGGCAGGCACCGCGCACGAACGACGTCTTGCCCGCGCCCATCTCGCCGTGGAGCAGGACGATGGCCGGGACGCGGAGCTCGGCGACCAGGGCAGCGGCCAGCGCCTCGGTCTCCTCCACCGAGGCGGTCCGGACGGTGGCGGGGCTAGAACCGCCGCTCATCGGCCGTGCGCAGGCGCAGGCCGATCCCGATGAGCAGCAGCGCGAAGCCGGCGCCGACCAGGAGTCGCGTGTCGACGCCCGTGTTGGGCAGCGTGGCCGGGGAGGCCGAGGTGCCCGTGACGCCGGTGGTGGAGTCGATCGGCGGGGGCGTGGTGAGCGACGAGTCGGGCGGAGCGTCGCTGAGCCCGGCGTCGCCGGAGCTGCTGCCGGAGTCGCTCGAACCGCCGGAGTCGCTGATGCCGCCCCCCGAGCTGCCGCCCGAGTTGGAGCCGCCGCCCGTGTCCGAACCACCGCCGTCGGTCTGACCCGCGAACGGGTCCGAGTACTGGTCGTCGCCCGCGCCGGACTGGGCCAGCGCATGCGCCGGGAACACGGCGATGGCCAGCGTGCAGAGCGCGACGGCCAGGTTGCGAGGAGACTTCATGCGCGGCAGTCTACGAGGTGACCGGCCGGAAGGAGCCGCCTGAGTGACGTCCTGCACACCGCGCGCAGAGGACGCGACAACGGGTCGCTGCGCTACCTTCGACCGGTGACCAGCCCGCTGGCCGACATACAGCCGCGCCACATCCTGCTGCTCACCGACCGTGACTGGACCCATCCGCAGGGCGGTGGAACCGGCACGAACCTGTACGGCCAGGTCGCCCGCTGGCTGCAGTGGGGCCACCGCGTGACGGTCATCGCCGGAGCCTACGAGGGCTGCGAGCCCGTCTCCCACCCCAGCGAGCGCCTGACGATCCACCGCATGGGCTCGCGCCTGACCGTGTTCCCGCGCGCCGCCCGCGCCGTGCGCAAGGGCATCGGCGCCGACGCCGACGTCGTGCTGGAGGTCGTCAACGGCATCGCGTTCTTCACGCCGCTGTGGTGGTGGATGCGCACCCCGCGCGTCGCGCTCGTCCACCACGTGCACCAGGACCACTACGTGGCCGAGCTCGGCCGCCGCGGGCGCCTCGCGGCGATGCTGCTCGAGTACATCCCGCTGCGGTTCCTCTACCAGGACACCGAGATCCTCACGATCTCGCAGGCCGCCGCCGGCGACCTGGAGCGTCGCCTGCACATCGCGCCGGAGCGCATCCACGTCGCCTACCTCGGCGTCGAGCCGGACCAGTTCCGCGACGGCGAACGCGCCGAGCAGCCCACGCTCCTCTACCTCGGCCGGCTCAAGCAGTACAAGCGCATCGAGCTGGCCCTCGACGTCCTCGAGGCGTCCCCCGAGGCCCGGCTGGACATCGCCGGCACCGGCGAGTGGCGCGAGGTCATCGAGCAGGAGATCGCCACGCGCGGCCTCGGCGACCGGGTGACGATGCACGGCTTCGTCAGCGAGGAGGAGAAGTCCGACCTCTACGCCCACGCCTGGCTCAACCTCACTGCGTCCTCGGCCGAGGGCTGGTGCCTGACCGTGATGGAGGCCGCGGCGTGCGGCACCCCCAGCGCCGCGTTGCGCGTCGGCGGCCTGGCCGAGTCGATCGTCGACGGGCAGACCGGCGTGCTCGCCGACACCCCGCAGGAACTGGCCGACGACGTCTCGCGCCTGCTCGCCGACCCGGAGCGCCGCGACGAGCTCGGCGCCGCCGCCCAGGCCCGCGCCCACACGTTCACCTGGGAGCGCGCGGCGCAGACCAACCTCGAGGTACTCGACCAGGCCGCGGAGACCTCGCCGCGCACGCTGCGCCAGACGATGCGCCAGTCCGAGAGCTTCAAGGCCGGCGGCCTGGCCGCGGCGACGCTCGTCTCCAACGCGATCCAGCTCGCGTTCACCATCGTCTTCACGCGCCTCCTCGGCGCCTCGGGCTACGCCTCGCTGGCCGTGCTCGTCTCCGCCTTCCTCATCCTCCTCGTCGGCGGGCAGGCCCTGCAGGTCGCCGCCGCCCGCGAGACCGCGCGCAGCCACCTGGGCGACGGACCCAAGCTCGCGGCGACGCTGCACGGCTGGACCAAGCACATGATCTACGCGCTGATCGCGGTGTCGGTCGTCTGCTACGTCGCCCGCAGCCCGATCAGCCACGTGATCGGCGTGCCCGAGTACCCGGCCGCGGCAGCGATGATCCTCCCCACCGGCATCCTGTGGTCGCTGCTGTGCCTGCAGCGCGGAGTGCTCCAGGGCATCCGCGACTACCGCCCCGTCGGCTACTCGCTGATCCTCGAAGCGTTCGGCCGGCTCGCCTGCGGCCTGCTCCTGTTCGCCGTCGGCGCCGGCGTCACCGGCGTGTTCTTCGGCACCCCGCTGGCCATGGCGATCACCTCGATCGCGCTCGGCTGGGAGATCCGCCGGCGGCTCGGCCACACCAAGGACGACCACGTCGTCCAGTCGCTGCGGATGCTCCTGAAGGGCGCGTGGGCCCCGATCGGCGCCCTCTCGATGCTCGCCCTGCTCCAGAACGTCGACGTGATCGTGGTCAAGCACCAGGTCGGCGGCGACGCGGCCGGCTCCTACGCCGCCGCCTCGGTGGCGGCCAAGGCGGTCGTGTGGGTGGCGATCGGCATCGCCCTGCACCTCCTCCCCGAGGCCGCGCAGCGCGCCACGGCGGGCAAGAACCCCCTGCCGGTGCTGTGGCGCAGCTTCGCCATCCTCGCCGTGATCGCCACCCCCGCCCTGCTCATCTTCACCGCCGTCCCCGAGCAGCTGATGCGGATCGCGTTCGGCCCCGACCTGACCGCGGCGTCCTCCGCCCTGCCCGTCCTGGGCCTGGCGATGACGATCCTCGCCGTCGCCTACCTGACCGTCCAGTACATGCTCGCGCTGGAGCGCACGAAGTTCCTGTGGGTGCTCGGCGTGATCGTGGTCATCGAGCCGCTGCTGCTCAGCACCCAGACCCGGTCACTGGTGGCGTACGCCACCGTGGTCCTGCTGACTCAATGCCTCGCGGCCGTCGGGATGCTCGTGCTGGGCGTCCGCGCCCGGAGCGCGCGGACCCCGCGCACGCCCGCCGCCAGCGCCCGGTAGAGCGCCAGCAGCAGCAGCACGATCGCCGCGACCGACACCCAATGGGTGGCGATGCGCTCGATCGGATAGCTCGTGTCGTAGCCGCCGTGGTCCTTGACCGGGATCACCAGCGACAGGAACGGCACCACGACCGCGAGCAGCAGGCCTGCCGCGATGCTCAGCGGCTTGGCCCCGATCCCCCGCCACAGCACCACGAAGGTCGCGAGGCCGACGAACGGGCCGGCGCGCAGGGCGAACACGAAGGCGCCGACCAGGGTGGCCGCGACCGCCCACAGGAGGGCCGTGCGCAGCGACGTGCGGACCGGCGCGAGGTCGGGCAGGACGAGCGCGCCCTCGTCCACCTGCTCGGCGGCGCCGTACCGGCGACGGCGCCACAGGCCGACCGCCACCAGGGCGAGCAGGCCCAGCGACGCGACGAGCGAGATCCAGAAGGCCAGCGCGACCGGCCGGTTGCCGGCGAAGACGACGTCGACCGTGCGGCAGCCCGGCTCGACCGGCCAGCCGACCGCGTAGACCTGCATCGGGACCGGCGCGCCGAGGTCACGACCGTCGCACGTCGCGGTCCAGCCCGTGGAGTAGCTCTGCCCCAGGACGATCCAGCCCGGCCGGGTGACGTCGAGGCCGATGTCCCGGCGGGTGCCGCGCCCGGGGGTGCCGGTGCTCGTCACGGTGCCGGCCGGAACGGTGGGGGCGGCGGCCACGGGGGCCGGGGAGGCGAGCTGCAGCGCGTCGACCCGCAACGGTCCGTCGCCGGGGACGGAGACGAGCAGCTCGCCCTTCGGCAGCGCCGTCCGGCCGCCGTCGGGGCCGCACGGCACGCCGCGCAGCGGCCGGCCGGCGTCCAGCGCCTGGACGGTGTCGTCCAAGCGCAGGCCGAGCCGGGCCGTCCCGGCCGAGACGGTCACGTCGCAGGACGAGGCGGACGACCCGGACGCACCGGTGCGCAGCGGACCGGAGCGGCGCGGCGCGGCCGGAGCCAGGCCGGTGCCGCGCACCTCGCCGACGCCGACGGCACGGCGCTGGGCGCGCACCCCGCCGGTGCCCGCGGGGAAGGCCGCATCGAGCACGTCCAGGGTCACGGCACGGCCGGTCAGGGGCGCGGGGAGCGTCACCGTCCCGTCGGCAGCCACGGGCAGCGCGCCCGTCCGCTTCCCGTCGACGGTGACGCGCACCCGCGTCGGGACGCGGACGCGCTGCACCGGCGGGACGAGGGTCAGGGTGCGCAGCGTGTGCGCCGCGGGCGCGGTCCACGTCAGGCGAGCGCGGCTGCCCTCCCCCAGCCACGGGGCGATCCACGCGGTGGCCGCGCGGCCGTCGAACGCGCTGGAGGCCCGCCAGCGGGGCTGGTTCTGGAAGCGCCCGGACGAGTCGTAGCGCGCGGGCAGCCAGCCGCCCGCCCAGCGGTCGAGCCGGGAGTCGGAGGCGGCCGGGGAGACGGTCAGCCACGCCCGCGCCGTCCAGCCACGGGCCGCCGGCGGGCTGACGATGCGCTCCATCCCCGTCTCGGCGTCGCCCTGGTCGCGCACCTCCCCGGCCTGCCACGGGCCGTGCACGGTGTCACGGTGGAACGGGTCGTCGCCGCGGGTCCGCTCGAACAGGTACTTGAGCGGCGTCTGCTCCAGGTCCGCGGTGCGCAGGGCGTTCTCGGCGTCGACCGGTACGCGCAGCGCCTCGTGCACCGTGACCCCGGGGATCTTCAGCTCGCGGATGCCGCCGGCGCCGGAGGAGACGCCGGGTGGCCGCGTCACCTCGGCCATCCCGACCTGGACGACGCCCGTGTCCTTCAGGCCGACCGGCAGCCGGTTCCAGCCCGGATGGACGGCGAAGCGCTTCCCGTTGACGGTGACCGCCTTGGTCGTGCCCCGCGCGTCGGAGTAGGGCAGCAGATCGACGTAGGGCACGTCCTGGCGGTGGTCGAGGCCCACGTCGAGGTACCAGCGATCCTCCGCGAGCGCACGGTCGGCGAGCCAGGCGGTGCCCGGGTCCCCGTCCATCGCCGCGTACGGACGATGCTCGGGGAACTGGGTGACCTGGGGCGAGAACGGGGCGCGCACGTAGCGCACGCCGTCGAGTCGGGCCACGGTCTGCACGTCGGTGCCGAGCAGCGGCCACGGGTCGAGCTGGTGGCCGTCCTCGGAGATCGGGTCGCCGGGGGCCAGCGTGGCGCCCTGGTTGCCGCGCAGCCGGGAGGGCACGAAGACGCGGCGGCGGTTGGAGTCGCTGATCGCCACCTCGCTGCCCGTGGAGGCCAGGTCGCGCAGCGCCTCGGGCTCCAGATCCGCCGCGTAGCGCACCGGCTGGCCGGCGGGCAGCGGCCCGAACGCGGCCAGGCCGAGCACGCCGCCCGAGGAGCCGTCGACGATCGTCGCGCGGTCGCGCGGCAGCAGCTGCACCAGCGGGGCGGCCTCCGCGGTCCAGCGCCGCGCCTGCGGCAGGACGGCGGGCGGCGCGACGTTGCCGGCCTGCGCGGGGACGGCCTCGACCGGCCCGTAGGCCGCCGTGGGCGCCCCCAGGCCGCTCAGGGCGAGCTCCTGGGCCGCCTCGTTGGGGCCCAGGGCGCCGGAGCGGCCGCGGTCGTCGTCGGTCCCCTGGATCACCTGGCCGACGGACTGGAAGGCGAGCAGGCGCCGCAGCTGCTCGGGCAGCTGACGACGCTGGGAGACCAGCGCGTCGGTCGCCCACTGCAGGTCGACCGAACGCAGGTCGGCGAACGGGACGACCTGGCGGACGGCGACGGGCTTCTCGGTCAGGGTCGGCAGGATCGGGTCGACCGTGCCGCCCCACCGGTAGGCGCTGAACAGCTGCCCGGGCAGGACCATCGCCCGCTCGTCGTCGCCCTGATCGCGGTCCAGGTCGGCCGCCACGCCCGTCCACGCGGCGGGGATGGCCTTCCAGGCCAGCTTCTGCTCCAGCCCGACGCCGCGGACGATCGGCCAGGCGGCGAGCGCGACCGCGGCGAGGACGCCGACGGCCATCGCCGTCTGGGCGACACGGCGGCCCGCGGGCCGCTCCACGGCCCGCAGGCGCGCCCACAGCACCTCGGCCGCCGCGCCGCCGAGCACGGCCAGGCCGAGCGCCACCAGCGGGCCCGCCTTGTAGGTCGTGCGCAGGAACTGCAGGGAGACGAGGTGGTTGTAGGCGAACGTCATCCCCCGGCGCAGCGGCGTGCCCTCCGGGAAGCCGGCGATCATCACGATCACCCCGAGGAGCGTGAGGAGCAGGAAGAACGGCGCGTACCGCCAGCGGCGGGTCCACGCGAAGCCGCCCAGCGCGGCGGCGGGCACCAGGAGCGAGGCGATCAGCGCGGGCACCCAGAACAGCAGCGTGCCGGCGTCGGTCATGTAGGGCGTCAGGCGGCCGCCGTAGCCGGTGCCCACGTAGGAGAGCCAGAAGCCCATCAGCCGCAGCGACTCGGTCGCGCTGGTGGTGTTCCAGATCGTCCCCGCCTGCTCCGTGTAGGGCAGGAACGGCAGGCCGTACTTGGACTGCACGAGCAGCGGCACGACCCACCACAGCGACGTGACGGCGCCGAGCAGCGCGGTGCGCCACACGAAGCGCCAGACCGCGCGCCAGGCCACGCCGCCGGCCAGCGGCTCGTACAGCAGCAGGAGCAGCGGGCCGACGAGGACCCAGGCCGTCACCGCGGCGTTGATGCCGCCGCCCGAGGAGGTGACGACGAGCGCGAACGCGGCGGGCCACAGCCAGCCGGTGCCGGCGCGGTCCTCCTGGTCGGGACCGTTTCTCCGGCGGGCCCGCAGCCCCCGGTGGACGATCAGCAGCAGGAAGGGCAAAGCCGCGTAGCCGAGCAGCGAGACACTGACCCGGCTCGCGTAGGTGACCACGTACGGGTTGAGCAGGAAGACGAGCGCGGCGACGACGTGCACCACTCCGCGTGGTCGGCCCTTCAATGCGTCCAGCAGCCAGACGACGCCGATCGCCGCGACGGCGAGCACCGTGCCCAGCCACAACCGCTCGGTCACCCACGGCGAGACGCCGAGTTCGCGCCACAGCGCGAAGAACGGGCCCATCGGGAAGACGTATCCGCCGTACTGGCCGCTCTGCACGTGGCCGAGCGAGATGTCGGAGGACCACGGCGCGGCCGCGTCGGCCAGGAACGAGACCGGGTCGACGTGCAGGTCGATCTTGGTGTCGGTCACCGCGTCGCCCGGCCGCTGCAGGAAGGCCAGGGCGTAGCTCAGCACCGCGAGGGCGGCGAGGACGAGCGAGTCTCGGCGGCGGGCGAGCATCGGGCCGGGGCAGGGTAACCGTTCCCCGTTTGCGATCCTCTCCCCCATGACGAGCGCCTCTCCCGAACCGCCGGTCCTCCACGGCGCCGCCCGGGTCCGCCAGCTGTGGACGCTGTTCAAGAACGAGCAGACCGACCCGGAGCCCTTCTACACCGTGCTGGCCCGCGAGGCGGTCGCCGACCTGGACGCGCGCTACGGCCCGATCGCGGGGCAGAAGATCGCCGACCTCGGCTGCGGGCCCGGCTTCTACACCCGCGCCTTCGCCGCCGCGGGCGCCGAGGCGATCCCGGTCGACAACTCGCTCGACGAGCTGGAGCTGGCCGGCGAGGCCCCGGAGGGCTTCGTGCTCGCCGACGCCGCCGACCTGCCGTTCGCGGACGGCACGCTGGACGGCGTGTTCGCGTCCAACCTGCTCGAGCACGCGCCCGACACGTTCGGGATCGTCCGGGAGATCGAGCGGGTGCTCAAGCCCGGCGGCTGGGGCTACATCTCGTGGACCAACTGGTACTCGCCGTGGGGCGGCCACGACATGTCTCCCTACCACTTCCTCGGCCCGACGCGGGGCCCGCGGGTCTACGAGGAGCGCAACGGCCCGCCGCGCAAGAACCGCTACGGCGAGGGCCTGTTCGCCGTGCACGTCGGACCGACGCTGGCCATGGTCCGCGCCCGCCCGAACCTGATCGTCGAGCACGTCGAGCCGCGCTACTGGCCCAAGCTCTCCTTCATCGCCAAGGTCCCCGGTCTGCGCGAGGTCGCGATGTGGAACTGCGTCATCCGGGTGCGCAAGAAGTAGCCCCCGGGGCGTCGAGTGTCGCTCCGAAGGTCATATGGACCTTCGAAGCGACACTCAGCGGGGTGGGGGGCCGCCGGCGACGGCGACCTCGACGCGGACGATCGTGGTCAGCGACTGGTAGTAGACGTCGCGGCCGAAGCCCGGCGCCGGGAAGAGGAAGGCCTGGCTGGACGACGGCACGGCCACGCGGGCCTTGTCCACGCCGGTGTCGAGATCGAGCACCACGAGCTGATCGCGGCCCGTGGGCAGGGACGCGCGACGGGCCAGCGCCGAGCGGCCGAGTACGCGCAGCGCGGGTCGCAGCGCGCCGCGGACGACCGGCCGGCGCATCGCGGCCAGGTCCGTCCAGTCCTGCACGACGAGCTCACGGGTGTCGGGGTAGAGCAACAGGTGCCCGGCGTGGGCGAAGCCGTCGCGCCGCCACAGCGGCTCCAACTCGTCGCCGACCAGCCGCCAGGCGCGAAGGACCGCGTTGCCGGCGTCGTAGGCCACGACCACTCCGCCGCGGCGATCCCAGGCCGGCGGGTTCGACTCCGTCCCGTACGGCAGCCCGCTGATCTCCACCGAGCGCACGGCCCGCTCGTCGTCCTGCCGCGCCCACCACAGGCGAACCGGGTCCGGGGAGGTGCCCGCCCCGACCATCGTGCGATCGGTGCGGTTGCGGCCGTTGTCCATCCACAGGACGTGCTCGTCGGTGAGGACCGGGTCCCAGCCGTAGCTGCGGCCTGGCGCCGGTCCGTAGCGAGGCTGCCAGGCCTCGTCGAGCTCGAGCCGGCCAGCGTCGCGGTCCAGCCGCAGCCGGAACATCCGCGTGGTGCCCACGGCGACCACCGTCTCCCCGTCGGAGGAGAGCCGGCCGACCGACGGCTCGGGCAGGCGCAGCGGCGGCGCGACCGGCAGCAGCGTCTCGGGATCGAGCACCGAGACCGTGGAGGGCTCCGCCCCGGCGGGCGCGTCGCAGTCCTTGAGGACCAGCTCGCCGCCGTCGAGGATCACGCACGAGTTGTGCGGCCCGGGCACCGGCATGCGGTGCGAGGCCAGCACCTCCAGATCGGGGCTGAGCCGGTGCGTCCAGCGGCCGAAGACCATGATGATCGATCCGTTGGCGTGCGCGGCCAGGCCGCCCGGCCAGTACGCACCGCCGGGCAGGCGCGGCGACGAGGCCGTGACCTCGAGGGTCAGCGGATCGAGCCGCTCGACCCAGCCCTCCACCGGCCGGGACTGCTCACCGCCGAGCGGGATGCCGTGCCGCAGCGCGTACAGCTCCCCGGGCTCGCGGCGCAGCAGCATGTCGGTGGCGAACGCGTCGCGCACGGCCGCGACCCGCAGCGTCTCGCCGGGGCCGATGCCCAGCCCCGGGACGCCGTCGGCGCAGCCGTGGCGCCGGGGGCCGCCGTCCTCCCCCGTCCAGGGCCGCGGCCAGTAGGCGCCGATCTTCGCGATGTCGGTCACGCCGACGACCTTATCGGCAACCTGCCAATAAGGCTAGAGCACTCCGCGTGGGGCCAGCCAGACGCTCCCGAACCGCAGATCCGTCTTCTCCCGGATGACGTCGTAGTCGGCGTCGTAGTGCAGGACGTCGAGGCCGTGGCGGTCGGCCAGGGCCGCCACGAGCAGGTCGACGGGCGGCAGCCGGTGGTGGCCGACCCGCGCGAGCTGTGCCTGCGCCTGCAGCGCCCGTCGCTCGACGGTCTCGTCGATCGCCACCTGCGGCAGCGCCCGGAGGTCGTCCAACAGCTCGGCGTGGTCGCTGGCGGTCCGCGCCGAGTACCCCGCCTCGAGGAGGAACGGCACGCACACGGTGATGGTGCCCGCCTCGAACTCCTCGGCGAGCTCCGCCACGCGATCGTCGTCGAGCGACGGATGCGCGAGCCGCGCCCAGGCCGAGTTGTCGATCAGCGCCGGGCTCACCCGCGGGCCCAGCCCGACCGCCGCACCTCGTCCGCCGCCTCGACGTCCACCGGGAGGTCCCGGGCACGGATCCTCGCGGCCAGGGAACGCCGGCGGCTCGCGGTCCCGTCCGCGGCCGCCCGCAGGCGCAGCAGCTTCTCGTGCGCCCCCAGCAGCACCAGCTCGCCCAGGTCCACACGACCGCCGCCGGTCTCCTCGCGCAGCTCGTCGAGCACCGACCTCAGCGGCGGGGTCTCGGTGATCGCGTAGCGTCGATGCTTGGTCGGCACCGGATCAGTGTAACACCGGTGTCACAC
>Ga0247758_1000530_pt1 | contig 33495 bp, 39 predicted proteins | sample UWRJL156409C4_FD_180950 | JGI IMG/M metagenome (GOLD analysis project Ga0247758, IMG submission 180950) | Plant litter microbial communities from Arlington Agricultural Research Station in Wisconsin, United States - UWRJ-L156-409C-4 | ecosystem: Environmental > Terrestrial > Plant litter >... | reverse complement strand
CGCCTGTTCAGGCTGCAAGTCAGGCCAAGCTCCAAATTCCTCGAAACCAACCAGCCACCGCCCAATAAAAGCTCTCACATTCGGCCCTGGCGTCCCCAACCCTATCACCACCATCTTGTCCAAAACCAAACAACCATCCCACTCTCTCCCCTTTAATCCTTCCCCGCAGCTCGACAGCTTGATAATCGGCCTCAAATCTCCCTCTCTCGGCCTCCACCTTTTCCCCTCCCTGTCATCCCTCGCCTCGGAACTGAACACAAAGCTATAATCACCCTTCCGCTCACACAGCGCCATGAACGCGCCGCACGGACTCATCCCTTCCACTGCCTTCGCCAACTCCGTCGAAATCGCCCCCATCATCGCATAGAAATGGTCCTCTGGCACCGTCTGCGACCGCTCGTCCATCACACGCATCACCTGCAGCGCCGACCTCCCCAGGTACGCCGCAATTTTATAGTCGGACAAAAGCTCCTCCAAGGCGTTGAGACGGGGGTACCTTGTGCGTTCCCTCGGCGGAAGCAGGGCCAGGGAATGGCCAAGACGGTTGAAGAAGTCCATGACGTCGATCAGCACACTAGTGCAAGGCGGGAGGCTATCACTGTCGCAGGTGATGCAGAGACTGCGTGCGTTAACGGTCTCTTGGTAGGTCCAGGCGCGGGTCATCCAGTCTTGAGCCTCGAGGATGTCGAGGTGGGCCGGTGTTAGGGGTATGGAGAGGAGGGCTTGCTGGATCACGGGGAGGGCCTCGGAGGTCAGGACTACGACGACTTCGGACGCGCGGGAGTAGATGAAGCCCATGCTCTGGAGGGTCGAAGCTCGGAGCGAGGGCTCTGAGGGCGACGGTACGCAGAAGGCGTCGATCCAGATTTTACGAGCGTTGGGGCGCTGGGCGATTGTCGTCGCGAGCACAGGGAGGGTGCGGTCTGAGACTTCGTGCGGAGGGTGGAAGGGGCTGGGCGAGCGACCGGTTCCCCAAGAGTACGAGACGCAGATGAAGTCGGCGCTTTCATCGGCGGTGTTGGGGATTTCTTGCTCCAGGAGACCCCATCCTTGGCCGCTGATCTCCAGGCGCTGGTCTCCGGGTGCGCAGTCTGGGCTGACTACGAAGAGCTTCATTTTGCGGGGAACGTGATGCAAAGAAAGGGTCTGAAAGGGGAAGGATCTTGGGCTTTACAGGGTGAGTTGGTTCTCTTCGCTTCGGTGAAACGCGCATTGACAATGGCAAGGCTCCGGTTTGGTCTCATAATGATAAGAGAGTTATGGGTGGTTACACAGTCGGGGTAATGCGATATCCTCCCGTCATGATTTGCCGTCCCATGCACCTCCGCGGCGTGAGACACCCAGACTTAACACAACGACACAGCCATCGATTTTGATCGGAGCGATACGTCTAAGAACGAGAACGTCTCTTTGCACTCTAGTTTTCGTCTCACTTGCACTTTGAACCCACACGCTAAGTACGCAGCCCTATGGTCCGGCTAGAGACTTGAAAGGCCTAGTAAATTGCTCAATAGGCTATACCCACATCAGAGACCTTGACTGCATCTTGGGAGGCCTTAGTTGCATCGTGGGAGGCCTTAGTAGCATGGAATACGCCTCTTGACAATGAGAAAGGCCTTTTGGGAATACGAGAAGGCCTGTGATATTGAAATTTAGGCTTGGGGTTGTATGTTTGTTTTCCAGCCAACACGGACGCCAGGAATTTCCTTTAGGTAACGGTTGGTTGCCTAATTCCCCCTCTCTCGACCGCACCGCATCTTCATCCACATTCACCTCGTTTTGTCATGCACATTCACCTCGGTTTCTCATCCACATTCCTCGATTCCTCAAGAAACTGCCGGCAGCCGAAGACAAAACTTCATTCACTTCTGACAAATAGGTATGTCTGACGATTATGAGGTCGTGGATCACGCGGAAACTGCGCTGGATGATGCCGCCATTCTCGACAAGATTCGGGAATGGCTGCAGCCGACAGATTATCTGGCAGAATCTGGAGAGTTCCGCCGCCACCTCTCGTCACAGGCTCCTGATACAGGGCTTTGGATTTGTGACACGGATGAATACCGGAAATGGCACGACTCGGACCACGGCAGCCTCTGGATCAAGGGCATCCCTGGCGTAGGCAAGTCGGTCATCGCCGCATCGCTTGTGCAGCATCTGCGCACAACCGAGCAATACCCAGTGTTGTTCTTCTTCTTCCGAAATATCATCTCTGTCAACTTCTCGCCCCGTGCCCTCATCAAGGACTGGCTTGCCCAGCTCCTTCCCCATTCTGCCAAGCTGCAGTTCGCCCTGCAAACCCGTCTGGAACTTGAAACCGCCTTGACCGAGATATCTGATGACGATCTTTTTCAACATTTCCTTGATGGCCTGTCCTGCGTCCCGAAGGTTTACAGCATCGCCGATGCCCTTGACGAGATGGAATCTGATAGCCGCCAGCGCCTCTTTCTCGACCGGCTCAACAGTTTGGGAACGTATCGCCCTGCCTCACTCAAGCTACTCATGACAAGCAGGCCAAAAAGGCACCTTCAAAGCGCCCTGAGAGACTCGTCCATCGTACATATCAGCCTCCAGCGACGCCTCGTTGATATCGATATAGTTGCGTATTTGCGTCATCGACTGGGAGACCGTGCGCTCAGCGCGCTGCATCACGATGTGACTACGGACGTAGCAAAGCGTCAGCAGATTATCGACATGGTTGCGCGACGGTCCGAGGGCCTGTTTCTCTATGCGAAACTCGCCGTAGATCAGGTTGTGCGCGATTTCGTCACCAACAAAGACTTCAGCCACGTCAATAGTATTGAGGCGCTGGAGGCTTCCCTGCCAGTTGGGTTAGAGCAGACCTACAGTGCCATGTTGGCAAAGCAGCGCGACAAAAACGGGGTAACGGTCGATCTACAGATTCATGTGCTCGAGGCTGTCACGCACTCGGCCCGGCCCTTGCGCCTGAACGAGCTCACGAGCCTCATCAAATGCGTCTGCCCAGATATCAATGCGCCGCCAGGTGGTCTCAAGCCGTTCATTGCCGGATGCTGCGGCTCACTCGTCGAGGTCATGGAGGATGAGACCTTGCAGGTCATTCACCACTCCTTCACCGAGTTTCTGCGCGGTGATAACCGCAGCAGCGGGCAGTCTGCAGACAGGGCGGAAGACATCCCTCTCATCGACTCAGACAGGGCACACAAGCGAATGGCCATGAACTGTCTCCGCTATCTCAAATCTGGCGCAATGTTACGAGATGGAGAGTCCGACACTGGGGATTCTGAAGAAAAGGAGCCTCTCAACTACCAGGATGCCCGCCTTCTCCACCCCTTTCTCGCCTACGCTGTCGAGCACTGGCCGTACCACGCCAAGCACTACGATGTGCACGACGACGAATTATTTGCGGCTATCATGTCTTTCCTCGACCCAAACAGCCTTACCTTCTTGAGATGGCTTTCCCTCCAGTGGGGGATCGCGGCCAAGAGCAGAGGAAATACTGGCGGCATCCCCCACGCGATCCATGTTGCCGCTTTTGCCGGCTTGTCAAAGTTTGCTATGGCTTTGCTGGCCCAAGACCCTGCATTCGTCTCTGTGGTGGATGTCCAACAGCGCGTCCCGCTACACTGGGCGGCGGCGAACGGCCACGCCGAAGTCGCCTCGTTGCTGATCGAACATGGCAGCAACCCCAACGCCGAAGATACGCGTGGACTGAAGCCAATACATCTGGCCGCCCAGCGGAACCACGTAGCTGTGCTCAAGCGTCTTCTCGAGGCGGGGGTTGAGCCTGACACCATCAAAACTAAGGAAAACCGCAACGGTCGTCTACTGGGCGGCCAGCGGATCACCCGAGGAGAAGACGCTATCCTCTACGCCTGCAAAAGGGGACACACCGAATGCCTCAGAGAAATGATCCCTTTCTGCACGCCTGAGATGCTTGAGCGACTGCTATGCGAATGTTGCAGATGCGGTCGCTCCGACGCTGTCTTAGCCATTCTGGAGGGCTCAAACGTCTCCCCAAATGCCACATATCAGCAAGCGACGGCTCTCTACTTTGCATGTAAATCGGCGGATGTGAAATCTGCCATCGCCCTCATACAACGCGGCGCCGATGTCGGGAAAACCTCAACTTGGCACCCTCCGCGGCGGATTAATGGCGGACCACCGCCCTTTGCTGAGACCACGAGTGCACCGATTCATGCCTTGGTCAACGTATGGCGGGAGAGCAACGACGAAGCATGTCGCGCCATCTTGCAAAGCTTGATTGGAGCCGGCGCCGTCCTTGAACAGCTTGACGGGAACGGCGAAACTGCTCTCTTCCTTGCAGTTGGGAATATGGAGTACGGCTCATACCCAGCGAGGCGGCCCCTTCGCCTACCTGCTCTTCGGGCATTGCTAGAGGCGGGTGCCGACGTCCACCGAACTCGCAAGGGGAAGACGGCGCTGCACATCGCATCCATGTTCAACAACCTGGAGGCAATCCAGCTGCTGGTGGAACGGGGATGCGACCTGAACCAGAAGGACCAAAACCAAGACACGCCATTACTTTGTGCCATGAGGGATGGGAGGGAGGGAACGAAGGCTGGTGCTGCGATCGTCAACTATTTTCTTGCGCAGGGTGTTGTTGACTTGAGTTCTCGGAACAAATACGGGGACACGGCAGTGGAGCTGGCCATGTCAATCCAGTTTGACATGTTCAAGACTCTCCTCGCCCATTGCAAGGATATCATGGTCAAGAAGCGCTGCTGGTTCCACCTAGCAAGTGTGAAGGCTGCTCCCAAGGGAGACTTTCTGAAGTTCCTTGAGTTGTTGTTAGCAGAAGGGATTGACGTTGATACTCGAGACACATTGGGGAACACCCTCCTGTTGAACTGCTTGGAGGATAGCGAGGACGGAGTCAAGACCAGCATCCTTGTGGACCGTGGGGCAGACCCTTGCGCGGTGAACAACAAGGGCGAAAACGCGCTCCTCGTTCTCTCTCGGCGTGCTTGGCGTAGATCTGCCGGGCACGCTCACATGGAACGCCTCATCGCGTACGGGGTTGATGCCCGAAGCACAGACAAACATCGGAACACGCTCCTCCATTTGGCCGCCGCTGACTGGAATGGTGATGCAGACCATGTGAAGTGGCTTCTTGGTCTCGGCATCCCATTGAGTGCCTTGAACAATGATGGCCGGACTGCTTTACATCTATATTTGCGCGGGTTGAAGCGTGACACTTGTGGTATGCTACCTGTCGATGAGATTGTCCATTTCCTCGACGCTGCCGGTTACGGGGCTGATACGCTGGGGATTATGGACAACGACGGGCTGGGTGCGGTGCATCTAGCGGCCATGATGTCCGAGTACGAGCTGGCCAAGGTGGTCAACGCCGGGGCGGATCTGGGATTGCTCACTAAGGACTCGCAAAACGTCCTGCATCTAGTCTGCCGGGCTCGGAGGCCAGGGATCTTGTGCCAGATTCTGAACCACTATCCTTCCGGAACCGTTAGCGTTGACCACAAAGACAAATCTGGCCTCACGCCCCTGCATGTTGCCTGCGCCTCTGGGCAAGCCGAGTCGGTGGCTCTCCTCCTGAAGCACGGGGCGGACATCCACGCTCTGGGCCCACAGGACATGACGGCGCTTCACTTTTGTGCGCAGTTCCCATTGGAGCAAGGCATTTGGGAGTCTGGCATGCTTCAGTACTCCGAGTCGTGGGTCCGAGGGCCGTCCTCTGACCCCTTACGCCCGGCTGGCGAGGAGAGATCGAGGAATTATCCTTGGTACTTTGGTTCACACCACATCGGGAATGCCGAGACACGGACTACAACGGCTATATCGTCACCTGTTGGAACCATCGCAAAGTTACTCATCAACGCCGTATGTGTCACACAGCCATGTTTGGGGTTGAAGCTTGATTACTAACCGTGACCTAGGGAATCAATGTCGCCGCCGTAGACAAGAAGAAGTTTACTGCCTTGGATACCGCGCTCTATTTTGGCTGCGCCGACTTTGTGGAGATCTTTGCGACCAATGAGGAGCTGTTTCAAGCGGCAACGGAAACGCTGCGAACCTGGGACGCTAATATCACGCGTTGGGAAGAGAGGAGCCAGAGGCTGAGAACACAGATGGTCTTGACCCGGCCGAGATCTGGCTTGGCTCATCTACGAGCACAAGGGCCCCTGCTTGAGGAAGTTCTGCAGTCACCTCGCCGATACCTCGATCTCCTCTCGGTCGACGACGCAGCAGCGTTGATTAGCGAATCCTTCGAGGCCGAGCCGTCCCGTCTTTCGCATTATGATCTCTTGAAGGAGTTGCTCAAGCCAGTGGGTCTCGCCATCGCCGAGAAGGTGCCTCAGTTCGTGCAGCATTACGGTTCCTACCCAGTGGCCCGCGAATACATTGAAAAGTCGCGAGAGGCTGGACACTGGTACTACGCCTACAAAAAGCCTGCCTTCACCGCTCTCCAAGTGGCTGGCCTTGAAGCGGAGTGTAATCTCGAGACGCTACGCTTCCTGGTTGAAACGGTCGGTGTTGACGTCAACGCGCGCTATGCACATCATAGTGGCGAGACGCGGACACGCCCACTTGAGATTGTATCCGGCGGGACGGCACTCCATGTTCTTGCCTCGGCCAAGTATTACTGGCAGGTCGAAGGCCTTCGCTACCTCCTTGCCCACGGCGCCGAAGTCGACGCGCTAGACGAAAAAGGCCAATCTCCTTTGCACATTGCTGCTGGGAAAGAGATAGTTTCTAGCACCAGGCATGACAAGCGCGGCGTTTGGGGCACGGCTGCTACCCGAGTCTTGCTCGATCACGGCGCCGACCCAAATCTGCTTGACAAGGAGGGCTTGTCTCCGGTTTACAAGGCATCTGCTACACCGGAAGCGATGCGAGAGCTGCTTCGTCGAGGCGCCAACCCTTCCCTAGGGAAGTGCCCTCCGATATTTGAGGTCATCTTTGACCAGAACCTTGAAGCGATGGAGTTGCTGTTAGATAACGGCGTCGATGTCAATTCTATCGACGAGACGGAGCTTCACTACACCAAGAAAACCCGCAAGTTATACGCTGTCTTTTGCTCGGCCTTTTCGAAGAAGACTAACGCTCATTTCTGCCACTCGGCCCCATTGCTGCGCACGCTCGTAGCCCGTGGGGCTGACTTATACCTTCCTCTCAACAATGATGAGACACTAGCTCATTTTCTTTTCGAGGTCCCGAAGTTTGTGGTCCAGGATTCGCTTCTCAAAGACCCCTGTGTATCGCTGATCGACTTCAACCGCCGCGACCAGCGCGGCAGGACCGTCCTAATGGCTGCTTGCGCGGCGCCGCATCTTGGGGACTCGGATGCGCCCAGCACCCTCGTGCGCATCCTAGAGCACGGGGGCGATGCTTCTTTAGTCGACGACAGCGGCAAGACGGCGCTTCACCACCTCTTGATCAACGAACACCCTTTTGACGACACGATAATCCAGTTCATCAACCTTGAAGCGGTCCATCCAACCCTGCTTGTCAAGGACAACGACGGATTCACCCCGTTGCATCACGCCCTGCGCTTCCTGCGGCCCGCCATCTGCGAGTTGCTCGTCTCCAAAGGCGCAGACCTGCTCGAGGCAGACCCGAACGGCCTGACGGCTTTGCACCACATTGCCAACCAAATCCACCGGACGACTCGTCCATCCCCCTCGGTCCTCGACAAAGATCTGCCAGTCGACTACCCAGACCAGTGCCTGGCGCTGTGGCAAAGCTTTATCGCCCAATGGGGCTCCATCAACGCCCCTGAAAAAGACGGCAACACCCCTCTCCATGTCTACCTCTTGTCCGGCGACCGCAAGCCCACCAGTGGTTATGACCCAGAAGAGGAGCCAATACCCTGCCATCTCACCCTGTATGACAAGCTATTCCCGTCTGACAGCGGTGTCGACGTCTTTGCTGTCAACGACGAGGGGGAGACAATGCTCCACGTGACGGCGAGACGGACGGTGTCGTACTACACGCAAGAAGCACACGATAAGAAGCTTTTCTTCGCCCTGGTGGCGATGGGGCTGGATCCGCTGAAGGAGGATGCCAAGGGGAGGAGTGCGTTGGATGTGGCGAGCGCGTGTGGAAAGGATGATGTTGTTGCGGCTTTGCGGAGGGGATGAAGGCGGTGAAGCGGGATAGTAAGGTCTGAGCAGCTAGCTAATAATTAGGCCCTACCTGCATTACGAGAGACCTTGAATGTATGCATCCTTGGAGGCCTTGGCAGTATTGGAATAGGCCTTTTTAAAATGCAGAAAGGCCTATGATATCAAGATTTAGGCCTTGGGTACAATTGGGGTTATGGTTGGATATCTGGGCCCTGCGAGAACGAGAACAGGACGGGATCTGTCTAACAACGGTAAGTACAAAACACAGCTATTTGACCCTATAGCAGTCTTACTGGAGGACAATCTAGTTAGTTCTAACGTCTTGCACAGGTATATTAGCTTCCATTCCATTGAGATAACGACTATTGCGACTTACTGTGTCGTGTTCTCCTGACGAGCCAGCTCATCCCATTCCCTCTGCCACTCATCGAGCATGTCCTTCACGGCTCGCTTCCGGGCGGCTTTGGCCGCGGCAGTTGTTCCTCCAGCCCCAGACAACAGACGTTCAGCCACTGACTTCGGGCCATTGAGATACTCCTCGAGCATCACCCGCTGCGCACCTCCACCATTAAATCCATCCCTGCTCTCCAATTAGCTCGGTGTTCAGGGTGCGCACGAACCACTTACCGGCCGTCTTCGGTCACAGCTGCCCCTAACGCGGATGTGTTGTTGTTGCAGGGCATCTTGGCGAGGTTGTGTCGACAAGCTAAATCGTGTTTTTCTGTGTTTGACAATCAAGTTTGTATTCTGATGATATTGGAATGTGTATCGAGCTTGGAAGTCATTTCACTATTTTCTACGAAACCTAGACAGCTTTATATCCAGCACATCCCCATCTTTCTTGATCGCCGCTCGGGAAGAATAGACGCGGCATTGCTCAGAAAATCGAGCGCCGCGATGATTGATATTCAAACCTGCGGCGATTCTTGCTTGGATGCGATATCCTCGAATGCCTGTGTTGACTGTTCGCCATCCTCAGTTGAAGTTGGGGGAATGCCGCAAAAGGCCACAGGCCGTCCAAGGGCTTCCATTGGGCTATGGCTTTCGCCCCCAAAACGGAAGCCGTAGCCAAACGAACGCCGCAGCTCTGGCTTTCGATTTCGTCCGGCTTTCATGTGATCACGTGTGGTTCGCATCAAGGCAACTACGGCGGGAATTTCTGAAGGCAGCAGCTCAACCAGACACCTTGGCATTCTTTGCAAACTTCAGCACAGGATCATTCTCGCCGCACCTCAGATCCCAACAATCGAATAACATACCCAAACCCTCGGCGGCGGATCGCATCACGCGCTTGCTGCCATGAACGACCTCCAAGATCCCAAAAACATTGGTGATCGGGAGATACCTGGTGTGAGCCATGGTACGTCGCAGTTGCAAGAATCGAAAACGAAATCTCTGGTTTTAAAAACTGGGCGCGAAGGGATGGAAAGGTACAGCTTCATGAAAAAACTGGGGCCATTGACGAAAGCAGACACCGGATCGAAGCCTCGCGATGCTGTCTCCAAAGGACGAATTCCGTCGAAGGCGAGGCCTCGGTTCGCTTGTCCATTTTGGAAATTCGACGCGCTAGAGCAACAAAGACTGCGGATCCGGATCCAAGGGCTTCTTGGAGATCTCCCATGTAAAGGACCACCTTATGAAGGCACACATGAAGTTTGATTTCTGCTGCCAACTATGCCATGGGATTTTTAAGAATCGCAAACAGCTCCAAAGGCATTCTCTGGAGGCATGCAAGCTTGAGACTCCCCCTAAACCAGGTCTCCCCACACTGGAACAAGCGATGGAGTTGAAAAAGAGACCTTCGCGTATGTTCACACATGAGGACCAATGGTTCCAAATCCACCACATAGTTCTTCCTGGCACGCCTCAACCATTATCGCCATACTACAACGATGTCAATTCGACTGTACTATCATTCATGGCTATCGTACGCTCGCACGGGCCTGAAATATTTCACGATATTCTGCCCTTTCTCCATGTTGGCGACCAGAGCATTCCACCAATTCTTGCCGATGGGCTTCACAAAATCTTCACTCTTTGGGTGGAACGATTTGGCAAGAGACTGAATACCGGTGATCCCGGTGATCCCGGTGAATTGGCGGTGGAGCCATCAGACGCCTCGGAGTGGTCCTGCACAACGCTGGCGCCTGAAGATGCACCCACTCCCATTAATCACTTTGACCTTAGTGGTCGGGAAACTACTAGTGGGTCCCACATAGTGACTACATAGTGGCATTACTACGTGAGCGGGCGGCTAACTAATACGATACGAAATAGTTTCCGAAGGGAAAGCTCAGGCCGCTTGGTCCCTTGAAGAGGACTCATGCATTGTTCTGGCCTGGCAGAGCGGAGTGCCTTTCACCCAGATCGCTGAACAGCTTCCGGGCCGCAATTCTGCCGGCTGCCGTCGCCGCTACCAGGAGCTTCATGCCAGATGGAGCAAACAGTTGAAGAACAATGCTAAAGGATCCCAAAGTTTGGAGGACCAAGATGTTCACTCAACTGCGAGCGAGGCGTATACCGACATGAACGAGTATATCGACCCGAATCTGGAGCATATCGACAAGTTGGAACTGAAGAATATCGACATCAATGAGTATCTCAACTGGAATGAGTATATCAACATGAACGAGCGCCCTGTTGGTGACGCTGGAGTATGGTGTAGCGCAGACACCAAATCCCGGGAACAAACGCTGCCTAGATTGTCCTCAGTATCTGATGATATGACGTTATCGTCGGAGGAGGATTTGGGCAGCTAGACAAGCACCGACTACAGCGACATCTCGGATCCGGACTGGCCCGACGATTTGGCCATGTACAACACGTCTCGCCTTTTCTCTCTTGAGTCACTCACAGTAGACAGACTTTCTGACGCCTTCCTCCGAACTCGGCCGCGGACTTCAACTGCAGACGCGGCTAATGTAGCTGCCGAGCCGGCCAATGCCTCCGGATCCTCGCCACACGAGAATACGTCTTCAGAATCCAACCCTTCGCCCCAATCGTCATCAAAAACCTCCTCTTCTGGAACCGGGTTGACCTCGCGGTCCACATCCGAGAAGGGAGGCGCTCTTCGAAAGCGTCAGCGCCAAGACGACGACGACGATGAGGGTGACAAGTCCAAAACACCACAAGCTCAAAAGCGCCAACGTGTCGATCCGGGCGAGAAGCTCCTTGCGTGTCCATTCCAGAAGAGATACCATCCCAAGAACTACTTTTGTGGAGAAGAGAAAAAGATTCGCGGGTTCAGAGAAATTGGCTACCTCAAGAAACACATTCGGAAATTCCACATCCGCGATCCCTTCTATTGCCCTCGGTGCAAGACCAAATTCGAAGAATCGGAGGTAAGGGATCAACATGTGTTTGAGTCAATGAAAAGTACGAAACCGTGTGAAGAAATCCCATTTCGGGACGAGACCGCTTTGTCTTGGAGGCAGGACCGGGACACATCGTTGAAAAAACAAGTTGACAGACGCTTGAATATGGACGATCAATGGTTTTCTGTTTGGAGTCTTCTTTTTCCAGGCATTACCAAACCAGCCAGCTGTCGTGTGGACGACTACAGATGCGAGCATATTCTGGAAGTGGAGGAATTCATCGCGGCTCAAGGGGATCATATAGTATGCTGCCTCCATGACCCCCTACTGCCAAGAGTAGACCAATACTGACGATCATTTGTTTCTCCAGGTCAGTGAAGTCATTCGAGAGAGCGGTCTCATTCCCGAGGGAAACGATGGCGTTCAGTCGCCCGAAAGCCAACAAAGAGCAGAGGAGCGCAAAGCGTTCGCCACCCGCGTTTTTAATTTGACTTTGGAGAAGATCCTTGAGTTCCTCAGCCGCGGGGGAGACGTCTCCCATCACGGAGATTCCAACAATTGCAGCAAGAAATCCACCGTTGACAGCGAATCGACGCCGGAAAACGGCAGACCGGGGCCTTTTTCTCACACCAATCCCTCGACTTTGGCTCATCCGCTGCCGTCAGGGCCACCATCCACTGAGTTGGATGTGCAGCAGGGGTCGTCTTCCCAGGGCAATCCATCGGCCTTGGCTCATTCGCTGGGGACAGCACCACCATCCGTCGAGGTGGGAGTGGGGCAGGATACCGTGTCTGGTGTCTTCGGACGCCTAGACCCATTACCCGATGAAAGCATCGATACTGATTTATTTCCTTTTGACACGGACGGCGGATATTTTGGCGCCAACTTCAATCTAGACATTCTAGACTTCAGTGCGGCATGGTTTCAATGATGGCACTGTGCTCTCTGGTTCTGGTTTTTCTTGAGCTTTGTAGGTAGCTGATTCCCACTATTCAAAAGATCGCCACATGGGCGAGTCCCTTTTTCAGCTCTACCTAGCTTCTCGCGAGGACAAGCACACTTGAACCTCGCACACGAACCACAGATTGATACACCATCCTTTACCCCCTCCCTCTCCTGCTGTCCAGCTTATTTCCTGTATTACCATGCTTCCAGTAATCTGACGACCAAGGTGCAACACAACTTGACAAGCTCACGCCGGCTCCTTTCAGCAAAAGGCAAATCAAACGACTGGCGTGAACTGTGGCGCAGTCTCCCCCAGCCTCCGGTTCACATCCCCACTGTATGCGGTGAATCTCTCATCCACAGCCTGAGGGCTCAGCTTCTCCGACTGCCGCAGCACCAAAATGGAGATGACCCAGCCGAACAGCTCCAGCCCAAGCTGACATATCGCGAACGACCAAGCCGCCAACTACAAAACAATACACTCTCAGCCCAACCCCATAAAGGAACACACCGGACAGCAAAGAAAGGGGAAAGCTCACCTGCGAGTTACAATTCGACTCCGCCTGGATAGGCTGTATCTCAGCCGCCGGATCGGTACAAGTATAACTCCACAGATCCGCGTTCTGTCCCGAGGCATTCCCAAAGTCAAAGCTTGTCTTGCTAATCACCGCCGAAATACCATAGCTGACCGTCTTGGCCGAGGCAACGACATAGTGCGCCGCGCCGCCAATTCGAATCGCCCACGGCGTATACTTGCTCTTCGGCCGCAGGTACGCAACAATCATGCAAATGTCGAAGACGAGCGCCGCGATGGAGACACTGAAGAGGAGGAGTGTGGGAACTACGTCGGGGACGGTCGGCCATGCTCCGGGCTGGTCTTTGGTGTTTTGGTAGGTCCAGTATACGCGGCCCTGGAAGACGGCGATGGCGATGGAAAGTAGGGCGGAGAGGAGGCTTTGGACTATGCGGAGGATTTTGATGCGCTTGTCGCGGCGGGCGAATTTGACTTCGTCGAATCCATCTTGGGCATCGGGGACAGGCTCGGTTTTTACGGCGGCGTAGCCTGCGGGCTTCTTTTCGCTCATGGTTGGGGGTGTTTGTTGATCAGCCAACTTGGGTCGGTGTGAAAGGGAAGATGCTGTAAAGAGGTCGTAGGCTCGGCGGGAATAAGTCGAGTCGAGTTTCACGACAAAAAGGAGACAAAGAGAGGGGAAGCAAACTCGGGCTGTTCTCTTCTCTTATCAGCCCAGCCAGGCTGCCTCTCCGCTGCTTCTGCAGACCCAAACGGCATTCTGCGTCGTTTTGGTGGACTGCAAATGCCACCGGTTTGATGTTTCTGGGCATGCAATTGGCGGGTTATGCATGACAGAAAGCGGCTGGACGTCTGCTGGCCGACGCCACACAGCGACAAATGCAAGCTGAACTGCAGCCAAAGCTTGTTTTTCTCCACTCAGACGTCGACGCCAGCCAGTGTAACCACCCGAGAGCCGACAACATGGTTAGCGTCTCATGCAGCCAAACGGTCTGGCCCTTCTCCGGGCCTCCGCTACCCCCGACGCCGGCAATGATTGGGGCACAAGCTCGTCTTTATTCGGATTGGTCGAGGGCGCTACTGTGAGTATTCAATCGCGGCCGCGGGAAGGATTCGCTTTGCTTCTAAGGAACCATATAATGTTGATGTTCTAGATGTAACACAACTTGAACGTCTTGTTCTTGGTTGATGACGATAATGATCCATCATCCTGGCCCAAAATCGAGCTCAGGTTAGGGCCATTAAAATGTGAACATTTTGCCCGTACTTACGGGTTCAGATAATAATTGAGGAGTATGAATAACCCTGCGCCCTCTCTTCAATCCGAATAAAAATCGTATCGAGGACGCACCACTCCTTGGGGCGCGCTATACCACAGCCACCACATCTCCTCGTTTTCTAGCTCGTCATAGAACTCCGGGCAAAGCAATGTCGTGCGTATCTTCATCACGTCCTCGTCTTCGAACATTGGATTCTCAAATTCGTCGACCGCATCCTCCCCGGGAGGAATCGGCTTGGGGTCGTGCCAGCCCCGGATAATCTTGACATGGCCCTTGTGTAGACCGGAAGGATCCATCATGCTCAAAAGAGACTCCTCGTCGACTTCAATAAAGTATGTGTAGCGCGAACCCAGTGGCGCTCCATTCGTGTCGATATCAATCGCAGTCTCCCCGCACTCGGCACGGACCCAACTCCTGAATCTCTGTTTCAGCTCTTCGAGTGAAGCACCTTCGAGCTTTGGGTCCTCGATAAAAACCCATTCGAGCGAGTCGGTGATATGAGGGTTATCGGATTTGGCGACCTCTTTGCAGGTCCTGTCGTAGATGGCTTCCTTGAAGCTCTCCCAGTGTTTGTGGAGCTCGGGATTGTAGGTGGTCCGGATAACGGCCCATCCCCACTTGCTCCCAGGCTCCCCATGCTTGATGGTCCAGTGTATCCGGCGCTCTGGGGAGAGCTCGTGCCAATGTATGCCGTTTTCTTCCTCTTCTGTCCAGGCGTGGGATGCTGAGGACATAAATAGTCGTTTGAGGGACGTGGTTGGAGTGCATGTTGCAAGACGCATGGTCGGTCGCGTCGCCAACCTTGGCAGCTGACGGGGAACATGAGTGCTGGAACAGAAACGTTGACAGGCGCGCAAGAGCGATTGCGGAGGTCTAAATCTCAGACGAAGCGCTGGCATGGCAGCCATTTGAAGTCAGTTCGATTTCCTACGCGCAACGTGGCTGGATGCGAGATGAGATGCAAGATGCCAGAGAATGAAGAGATGAAAATGCTGAGCAGGAACCGCTGCCAAGCAAGTGTAACGCGGCCCCACATGCCCCAACAGAGACCCCGGAGGAGCATCAAGGTTATCTACAATCCTTGGAGAACATCACATTGGGGTGTTACTGGACCCTTACAAAGTAGGGGGGCGATACGAAGGCTGCATGTCAATCTTATTCCCCAGGAATGACCAAAGCAATCTGTTACCGCCAAAGTGAGCCCTAGCGCTGTATTTCTGTGATTTCGAGGAGAACCAAAGAAAGCTAAGGTAGTTGTTGCGTCAGCCTGATTTATGTACATAGCACCATGCGCATCAATGACATTCCTTCCCCGGCGGCGGCAGTTGCGCCGCATCTTGTTTCCCTTGGAATCACCGAACATGGCCGTGACAGAACACAGTTGTGATGTTGTTACGTGTATCCAATCGGCCCAACACTCACGCGCAGGAAACTGGCAGCGATCTGCGAAACCCAAAGCCCTCGTCCGAGTCGTGCCAAGAAGTGATAAAAGAACTTCCGGCCTTGCAGAACGCTCCCGCTGGCAGTTGCTATGCGGGGATGCGGGATATGATTGGTTGAATGGTGTAAGGGCGGTGAGGTACGCGGCGGGGGACACAATCGAAACAGCCGCACTTGCCGCTGTCTGTCAAGTCTGTCTGGGCCGGGCGTTGCCCTATCTCATCCTCAGAATTTGAGGTCACCATTCCGTAGACCGCGAGGGGCTCCAGCGCCTCAACAGGTGCTGCGCGATTTGGCCTGCAGCCGTAACAGCGTTTTCTCTATCTAAGACTTGCTTCCGAGCCAAACCTGGCCGCCATGATTCCCTCGTCTTCTCAGATGCACGGATCCCTCCGTCGATACACCCACAGAGAATATCAATCCACCTCAGGAAATGTCCGACTCTGTACTGTTCGACGCATTCCTCTCCAAGCACCCGCAGGTGCGCTTCATTCACCTCCAATGGTTAGACTACACGTCCACACTGCGCGGTCGCGTGTTTCCCGTCAGAAACGTGCGAGAGATGCTGGCGACAGAGCAAACTCACCGGCTGGGTGGCCTTAATATGTGTCGGATTGACAATGTGGCGCCGCCTACACAGAATGACGCGTCAGGGTCAGTCGGAGGACCGGTTGGCCAGGGTCGCCTCGTGCCGGACTTGGTATCGATCCGCCTATGTCCGGGGTTGGAAGGACACGCCTCCATATTTGCAACTTCGTTAGCGTGTCGGTCGATGTCGACGAAGCGAACTCGGAGTTTGATCCCGCCCAGATGTGTGCGTTCTGTCCTTGGAAGGCTCTGCAAAGGGTGGTTGCCAGGGCAGAGGAGATAGGGTTATCCTGATCGTAATACGAGACGATTAGAATCTGTTGAATGTTAGTTTTTCTTCAATGACACAGCGCCCTTGATAGATTTGCCATTGTATAAGCCAGGAAGCCGGGATCAAGTTACTGTGGGCTGGTTGTGGGACCCGGCGCACAGTTGGCGGGCCGGCTTCCTGCCCTGCTCGTCATCGGGACATAGATACCTTACCTATCCTGCTGTTAGGTCATCAGCTTCACGAAAGCAGCGCATAGAGGTCAATGTGCGGACACGGACGTCTAGAGATCTCCCCCCACAGCCGGGACTGTCTGTATCCGCGACCATAGTGGAAGACATGCCCAAGTCCTTCGCTAATTGAGTAATCAAAGTCTGCCTAAATTAAGGGGAGTATGTCAGATTTCCTAGTGTACCTCCGGACTCTGCTGGCAGGAATAGAGCCACTCTACCTCTCCATCGGGTTTCGAAAGGCTTGATATGTGGGTAACCGGAAGGGCCGCCATTGTCGCCCTCGCGGACATCTCCTTGTTCTGGCTTCGTGGCGCAGTGCAAAATACAATGGTAGCAAGTCAGAAAATGACACACCTGATTAAAATATGGTAGAAAGGTTGCAAAAGGGGTAGGTACTTTCGGTGAGTTGAATGCCAGGGAGGAAAGAAATTGCACATGCTACTTCAGTTGGTGTTTTGCGCAAATCCGTGAAAAGAAGCTTGGGAGTCACTCCAGCCGCGAACATCCACCCCTGTCGATTTGATAGTGAGGCTAATCCATATTAGGAATTCTCTTGCGACAGGGGTGGTGAACCAGCAGCTGTCGCCGGTGGGTAAGGTGCCCTCCTTGAAATCTACCATGAGGGCCAAAAGCCCAACAACTACCTATGGTTGATACTAGCTCAGTACGTAAGTTTGCGGATACGAGAGGGGTCGGAATGGAAATTATGGCGTGTCTGACGCGACTCTGGATGCGCAGAACAACGCAACTTGGAACTCATGATTTTCGCGATGCCCACCAGCACTGGACTGGGAAGGAAGGGACGTTCGTTGTGTACCGGAAGCCGCCGTCTCAGGCGCTATCAAGTGCATACAGACGACTGGCTGCAGCCCAATCCGCATGCCATCTGTGCTTCAGTACCACTCGGAGGTGGGGTAAATCTGTGGGGCAGTGCAGTGGGTGTCTGCAGCCGAGCGCTACATGAGGAGCGTAAAGTATTTGTTGCTGCCCAAAAGCAATGCACTGTCGGAGTCAGCACTGAATTCAGTGTCCTCATTTCATATATTCACATTTATTGTCGACGTTGAGAAAGCTTCGAAGCCCACGACTCTCTACGATGCCGCCCACTCTCCTAATAATCAGGCACACTCAAGCCTTACATAATGCCGACAGTACAGTTACCCCTCACAACTAAATGAAATGAAAGCCATGTGTCCTAATCCCCGCCAGAAAGCAAATTCGGAGACACGCTCGATCCTGGGCTTTCCGATCTCGGCACAAAACAAAGCGCAGAACTCAGAGATCACTTGAAGGAGTTCCTGTCCGAAGGTGACAGACAAGTCGACCTCATTATTGTTTCCCCGATGCGAAGGACCCTTCAAACAGCCCTGATCTCCTTGGACTGGCTTATCCAAGCCGGGGTGAAAGTCTTGGTGGATGCTCGTTGGCAGGGTTAGTGTCATTCCAGACGACCTGAATCTGAATGTAACATGAAGCTGAATCGGAGGCTCTAGAAAACTCAGCGAGGAACTGCAACACTGGGAGTCCCATATCTCAACTATCCGAGGAATTTCCCAATATCGACTTTTCCGGCGTGGATCCCGTGTTTCCAGACAAGACCTCACCCGCTGGGAGTATGTACTTCTACACCAAAAGCGCGATACTCAACCGAGCGCAGTCTGCTTTACAAGACTTATACAAACGGCCAGAGAAGCTTATCGTTGTTGTTTCACATTCCGCCTTTTTGCGAATCGGGATGACAGGGAAGACCTGGGCGAATGGAGACTACAGGATATTTGACTTCTGCCAACGGGGCAGCGATAACGAACCTTACAGGCTCTTGGAGTGGGACACAACCGCGAAAGGCGGAGGCATGGGCTTGAGCGCAACCACCGACGTGGAACTTGGGGCACGTCTGCCTGAGGAGTGACATTGGCGTTCCTTTTCCATCGCAACATTCTAGAAATGCTCAGCTTCTCATTTTCTTGTGTTCTTTTTCTTCGTTTTTGTGATATTGGTTCCGCGATACCTTCATTTTGCTGTGTTGAGAGTCAAGATCCCCAATAAGAGACGTGGCTTCAGCTATTAGTCAGCGAGAGGCCTTCCGTTAGATGGCGACAGAGCAATTCGCGGCAGTGTCAAGGCAGTGTTGAGGCAGTGTGGGCGCCACAGCGGGGTGGCAGGTGAGGGGGTGTTTGGAGGACAACCGTGAGAGAATTTTCGTGGCCGTTTTCTATTGGTAACTTGGGTCGAGTAGGTGGACAACGACTGATCTTGGCCGCATGAAAGCCGCCCCGTAAAGTTCGAGGTAAATGTGAGCAATCGTCTTCATCTGTGGTCAATACCGGAGAAGACCCACGAGTTTTGGATCAACGTAATCCTTGACACTTGAGTAACAAACGATTCTTTCCGATTGATTCACTCTGTGCAACACTTTCAGAACCCTCGCTCGCATGGATGGTTACCATTACAACTCCATCGTAAAAGATGGAAAGATATTCGGCACCGAGGGCCGTGCGATACTTCTTGAAGCATTCATTTCCCCAGTATGTTTTATTTTAGGTACCTATATATCCTCTGGGCTATCTAACGGGAGCAAATAGGATGAGACTCGCGATGATTTCAAAGAAACTGTACTGGAACCTGGGGCAATTTCACAAGCCGTTTCAGTTCTACCTGCCAACGTATGATCTCCAGGCCGACCCTTGATATATCCTCGCTACCCTACCTACTTATGGTAATAATGATTACAGAATGGCAAATTCGGTCAATCTGCCTCTGGTTTAAGACTCTTGTAAGAGTTTCGAGCTTCAACTTAAATTTGAAACAAAACCCCAGTGCAGCTTTAGTTCTAACTGACTCGTCAGAATCTGCCCCGATCAGAACATTGAACACACCTCGAAGCTTCCTCGTGCAACTAACGAGATGACGTCCAACACTATTCCGTTGACGAGGCAGACGTTCGAGACCGTGCTCCAAGCGTTCAATATCCCGAAGATCTTTCTCAAAACCTTCTCCAGGAGAACTGCGGCATTTCACAGTAACATCGCCGCCTTGAAGGGAGACAACTCGGCAGCGGCCGTGAAATCTTCGTGGTCCAACTTGTCCCAATGCGTCGGATTCGTGCATCAGACTGACTCCAATACCAAGGCATTTTTCAGCATCGGTGGAAGTTACTGTCCGAGTACTGGCATGACTTCTATACTTCTATGTGGCTTGCACAACAACGACAGCGAGATTGGCGAACTCAAACGCCGGTTGCAATACTTGATCCGACGGGTGCCATCTCCCTTTCTTGTCTCTTCGACGCTCCTGGAAATGAGGTTCGAATACCTTGAGAGCAGAATAGATGAGGTTCACAAAGGCCTGCACCTTACGAAACATGCTCTCGGTCTAGCTTCAACCATGTTGCTACCCATGCATTCCGCTCCAGACCCGCGCCCAATGAAATCGGCCATGGACATTGCTGAGATATCCAAGGATGTAACCAGAGCCATTTCAACATCGGCGTCGAAGATATATGGCTGCGAGGCTTACATGAAGATTGGGCCAAATATCCTGGAAGCTGCTGAGATCTGTCTGCGGTTAGTTCCGGATTCAAGAAGACCCTACTGTCACGATGCGATGACCGAGGTCAGCTCCGGGTTAAAGCATCACGCGGTGTGGCTTTGCACTGTGCACACGCGGGCCCAATATCTCATGCACAGAGCCCAGGGTTACGCCTCGACGGTACGCATAAGGATTTCAACATATTCTGCTACAAATGTTAGCGACGGGCGCTAACCACGTTTCTGATAGATCTACAACCTTCTCTCACAGCGTGACAATGCGCTGAGCCGACAAATGGCTCAGATTTCAAACTCGATATCCTCCGACTCCAAGTCAATAGCATATGCAGCGGCTCGGGATAGCGCAGCGATGAAGGTCATTGCGTTGGTTACGACACTGTTCCTCCCAGCAACATTCGTCGCGGTGAGTTCCTTCGAGACTTGCTTCAGTTCAATGTCGGGCAGGTGGAGTATTTGCTAGAAAATTACTAACAAATAAAGACATTTTTCAGTACGAGCTTCTTCAACTTCCAGGCAGAAGAAAATAGTGGAATTATTTCTCGCCGCGTCTGGATCTACTTCACTATCGCTGTTTCTCTGACTTTGGCCGTTCTCGGAGTCGGGTATCCCTTTTATAAGGTGTCTCTTCGAACCGTGCTGAGTGAAGTGAAAGATCGACAACGGGAGGCGGAGATGAAGGACATGGAAGTGCCTGTCTAAACAAACATTGGTCTGTCCTGACAAAATTGGCTGTAGCATTTCGAATGGGTTATCAATCAATCCCATTCATAATACAATTCAAACCTGAATATCGCCTGCCGAACCCTGTTCTCCGAAGGTAGCGTACGTATGTGCTAAGACACATACCTTCCCTGTGTCAACACCGAAGTGAGGGGGAGGGTGTGTTTCTCGCCTATCTTGTGGACGCTAAGATTTCACATGTGCACCCGCTTTTCAGAGAAAGAAAGCAACCGTAACCGACCTCCAACCCGCTGCTAAAATCCCCGCCCTGCACAGATGGGGTGATGATTGCCACAGGGAGGAAGGAACTTTCTGAGCATCCCCCGGCCGCGTTTCAGCCAAGTCAGATCTCGCCCAGCACCAGAAGCGGGGCACCAAAGGTACCTCGTTCACCCGGGTCGGAGATCCCTCGATCAACTGTCATCTCTCGGCCAAGCCGGATCGATTTCACCCTCGGAGAATTGAGCAGCCGCTCTCTTTGCTGGTTGTTTCTTGTCATTTGCCTGTCATTTGCCGCCGCTCAATCATCCCATCTCAAGGAGCCTGTTGTGCAAGAAATCGAGCTCCTTGAGGCACTTTAGGAAACATGTTTCTGCTTGGCCCCCTAGAACCCCTGGGATAGCGCCCCAGACAAGTCGGTTGCGATTCGCTCGTCAGTGCGTAACCGTTCGCGCTGGCGGTGTGGCAACCTTGAAGTCTGGGGGAGGGTCTTCGCCTCAGGGGTACCCCGCAAAGACGTACAGAAGCCCTGCATGAAATTGGCTGCTGGGCGAGCTGGGGCCGTATTCTCCGATCGTGAGTAGTTCTTGGTTTGGAGACTCTCGATGCATGCAGGGGTTCCCCTCCCCACGCCTGGTTGCGGCTCTTGTTTGTTTCAGCGACCCGAAAGAGGTCCGTGTCAGGACCCCTGTCTGCCTCTTTCTTCAACTCGCTGGTGCATGACGGCGTGGCTATTTGCATTTCATCGTAGTCGCCTTGGCCTCTCTGCTGCAGCAGTCTGCTTCATCGATCTGCAGCCGGCTCGGAAAGAGATGGGATGAAGTTGAAGGACACTAAGGCAGTCGTGGCAGTGCCCAGCACAATCTACGTGGGGTGCGAGTTATATGAAGAACACCATCCTCGTCCCCTATCAATCCTGCTGCTCGAATTTCTTGGCTAATGACCTCTTTTTCGATCTCAATCGTTGCGCCAAGGCCGTTCATTCTCATCACCTGGCTCCGGTAGCCATAGTTCCTTCCCTCAGCTCAGCCTCACTGACCCTCACAATGTCGGGGTGCTCCAACTTCGACGGGCCGCTCGCGCCCTTCTGCCGGCCCACCCAAGGCCAACAAGTCCAAGTCGGCCAAACAGTCGAAGTAACCTGGGACCCAACGTGGTTCAACTCCACCGAAACCCCCATGGTCCTCGTCCAAGCCGACTTCTCCCTGCCCGCCAACGCCGGCCAAACCTCCGGCATCGACGGCTTCACCTCAGAACTAATCCCGACCTCCACCGGCCGCTTCGCTTGGTCCGTCCTCCCCTCGTATCTCCATAGTGCCGCCTTCTCCACCCAAGCGCGCTTCTTCCTCGCCGAGCCCTCCGAGATAAACATCACCACGCGCGGGAACCGCATCGTCGGGCCGCGCGTGGAAATCATCTCCACCACTGCAGGGAACAACAACAATAATAATAACGCCAACGGCAACAACCGCAACGGCAACCCCGCAGGCCAATCCAACGTCGCAACAGGCTCCAACCCCGTGGCAATCGCCCTGCCCATCGTCTTCGGCGTCCTCACCCTCCTCTTCCTCGGCTTCTGCGTGTGGTTCAAGCGCCGGCACCCCGATTTCTTCCGCGGCTTCATGTCCCGCTTCAGACGCCGACTACCAGCGCGCCGGGTTGTCGCTCCGCCGCTGGGTGGGAACGTGGGTGGTGCGGGGAGGTTTGGGCTGCCGGGGCGGAGTAAGAGTAAGATTTCGAGGCTGAGGGGGGAGGATATCAAGGTTGTGACGACGGATATGAATGGGTTGAGGATGAATGCGATGGCGATGAATGGGGATAGGGATCGGAATGTTTTTAGGGAGGAGATGAGGAGGCAGGAGAGGGCGAGGTTTTAGGTCTGTTGGGCTGGTTTTTGCTTTGGTTGGATTGGTTTGTTTGTTTTTCCTGCTACGGCATCAAGCGGTATGGCGCCGGAGTTGGGCTTTATACCACTGGGTGCGGGTTTGTTGGCTTGTGTCATGGTATGGCTGTATGTCCGGCATGACTGTGATGGGTTACGATATGATGAGGTGCATAATGGTAGAGCCCGATGACATAGATGGATGAATTGTGATACCAATCTATCCTTTGAACAAGCTTCGCTCCAGTCCGTATCTGATTGCACGGGTAGGTAGGTTTTCTCGTTGACGCTAGGCACTTTGATCTATTGGTGTTCAAACCTTTCTTGGCCTCCCCAGTTGACAAGATCTCCTTGAACACCTCGGAGATTGTGAAGGCAAACAGCTTGAAGGAGTTGAAATAATGTTTCGCGCCGTAATGGTTTAATAAGCGGGGGCCAAGGATTCCATCAGGGGTATTGCCGCATGTTGCCGAATGGGGGTCAGACATGCCCACGTCATGATGCGGAGCCAATCGCAAGCCACCCCAGACAACACCCAACATAGACATGCTTCGACAAGTATCTGGCGCTTTCGCATAAAATACTAGTCAGGGATCTCGTCTCGAAGACGAAGAACCACGACAGCACTTTAAACTTCCTCGCCTTCGAACATCGTACAAGGGTTAGTTATCAACTCTCTATTTTTGTCGCGAAACTAGACCATGCTACACCTGGTTCTCCGACGCGCATCGCCATGATGTACTATCGGCCCCCATGCTGTTATACTCAATGCTGCCCCCATGTTGTTTCTCGCCACAAATCTTCCCACAACTCTTCCCACAATTCTTCCCACAATTCTTCCAACAGTTCTTCCAATTCCTCCTTCATCGAAGTATCCATTCCGAAACATCCCTATTCCCCACAAGCTATTCTCCACAAGACACACTTGGTGCCAGCCGAACCGGGTATGATCGCTTCCTGTGTTCAAAGCATGTTAGTTAGCCAATGATACCCTAGCGAGATGCTCGATGAAGGAAACATACCCCTACACATCAAAAGCCGGGTGGCCAATTCTCCACTGCTCCCACGTCTCCTGACACGATTTCACCTCTTGTGTAGCGGCCCCCCCACTCGCGTCGTCATCTTCATCCTCGGATTCCTCATCCAGGTCTCCACAAATGGCGGCCGCGGCCATAGGAGTCACCGCGTCGTAGTTGAAGGGAACCTTCTCGTCCTCAGGGCGAGTGGTATTTACCGCCTTGCAAAAGCCCATCCCGCGCTCAGCGTCAGCGACCTTCACCTACTTGACCCTCTTCCGGTTCGAGCTGTAATCGAAGTCGTCATTGAAGGCACCGAAAAGGTGGGCAAACCCGATAATAACGGCGGCAACGGTAAGCGTTACGGCCAAGGTCGAGGCAATGATTATGGAACTGGCCTCGACGTATAGCCAGACCCCTTCGAAAACCTCGCCGAATTTATCCATCGGCTGGGGGCAGTTATGATTGGGGAAGACTTTCGTGCGCAGGGCTTCCGACATGCCGCAGAAGCCTTTGGCGATGTATTCGTCAAAGATGGCCTTGTTGGTGGTCTTGACGGTCTCGAATGCCTCGACGGGCGTGATGATGTCCCATGTCTGCTTCGCCGCCTGTTCCATGGTCGCGGTGGTCTCAGTCTCTTTGGTGAAACTTGAAGTAGAAGTGACGCTGGAGGGGAAGACGATGGTCGGCATGACGATGGTGGGTATGACGATGGTGGAAAGGATGGTCGTTGGAAAGGCGATCGTGGGAAAGGTGACGGTGGAAATGACGACGAATGCTTCTGCGTCGAATTTTAATACCTGCGAGAAAAAATCTGTACTAATCAAAGGTTTTCCCAACGACGACAAGGTTGGCCCTCTGGGTCCCAACGAAAATTGGCTTCTTCTCGCACCGCGACATGAACCTTCCTACGCTGGGTGCGGCTGCTGATTATCAGCTTTAGACTTGCTCCAGCCAACCTTCCAGGTTCTGGGGTGAGTGCCAATTTGCGTTCGAGATGCCCTGAGAGGAGCGCCAAACTGGATCCCGGAGACGAAGAACGAAACGCACCAACAGGCAGAGTCGAGCACAGCTAGGGTGGTCCGGGAGGCGAGGTGACAATGGTGCATATTAGGTTTCTATCTCAGCAGCCGCGTGGAATTAAAGCTACTCAAAAACATTACTGTCTGTGTCCATCTCCATCTCATTCCCGTGGTCTTTCATTTGCAGTACTCTTCCTTGCCCTTGGTGCCGCCCGCCTGGATAACAAACTCCTCCTTGTCGGTAACCGTGCCCGATGCAAACGGATGACGCGGCAGTGTTGGTCGGTGGCTGCATGTGTTGAAGATGTACTGGGCGTGGTCTGCAAGCTCCTTGCAGGGCTTTGAGATCCGCTCCTTTTTGTAGTTGCAGAGCCAGATCCCGCACTGCTTCTTGCATGCAATCTGCTTGCACTCGCCAGGCTCGGCGCTGCACATGTCTCCAGATGACCTCAAGATGGCAGTAGCATCTTTAAGGCTTTTACCGGGGCAGTCGGGACGCTTGAAGATGTTGCATTTGTGGTCCTGGTGCGTGTCAGTGATGCGGGAATATGTTTTCCGTGGAAGCTCAACGTACTTTGACGTCGATATTTGGGCCTCGGCGGTCGGCGGACAGCTCAGTGAAGTTCCAGGTGGGGATGACAGGGTTCAGGGTATCCCCGACAGCAGCATCGTGGTGACTCGGCAGTGCCTGTTCCATGGGAAAGAGAAGCGGTTAGCATTTACCCACAGAGAGCGTGAGACAAAAGGGGGTCGCTCCATCGGCGGAGAGGGATTCGTCACGGCTGGGACGGGGACTGGTCTTACCTGGACGTCGATTGCCGCCCACAAGAGGGCCGACGCAACTGTAGCAAGAGAGAAATGCATGGCGAAGCAGATCTGATGTTTGCTCGCGGCTTTTGAGTCACCGTGGGAAATGAATGCCGTGCTTGAAGATGCGGAAATGGACTGGTTGCGAGGAGAGTAGATACCGATGTTTGCAAGCTGATGGTTGTCTGGGAGTCCGGGGCCTGCGATCTCGTCTTAAAATGGGCGTGCTTGCTTGGCTTGTACCTTCCACCACTGAGTTCTTGAGGGAGTGGCAGGACTTCCTACGTACGCAGCTGCAGAGGGATCGGGGGCAGGCACGACCTTTTTGCGCCGAGTTTGGCAATTCTGCTCGACATGTGTGCCGTCGAGCAAAATAGGGCTTGTCGGTGAACCTTACCGGCCCCTGTTGAACCCGAATCTTGCCAACATGAGATGTGGCGTTGGGAAACGTAGACACCTGGTATGTCAGCGCATCATTGCTGTCAATCGAACACTCGTACGTTGCTCCTAAAGTGGGCATGTGCGGAAAAGAGCTGTGGTTCGGATCGGGGAGCAACTTGACTCGAACCTTCTAGTCCCTGAGGGAATCGCTTTCCGGGGCAGATCGTGAAGTGGCCGAGAGGGAGGAGCAGATTCGACAGAGTCTCTTGCTTGTTGGAATGCGGTGGGCTCCAGGGAACGGAATCGGGGATGACGTGTATGGCACCGGCAAGTTTTGCGGAGCTTGAAGCATGCGATTGGCGAAGAGCAATCTCATGGGCCATGGTATTCGCGATATGACACAAAGGCGTGTGCAAGGCGTGTCGGGTTCAAATGCAGTCACAGATACCTTCGCCAAATTGTACCCCATCGCCATTGATCCAGCTTTCACATCCAGTATCCATCTTCCCACAGCTCTTTGCGATAGCCCTCCGTAAGCCTCTCGTCCGTGCCGTACACCTCTTGCCAGCCAACGAACCCACGATCAAGGACGAGGACCCTTTGCTTCACGGGCTTGGCCTTCGCGCCTTCAGCATTACCGTCCTTCGCATCCACGTCTGGCTTCTCCGACGCCTCCGAGGCACCTTTGGCAGGTGGGAGCAGCCGCTCCCGCTCGCGAATGTACTGCAAGGCTGCGCTTGGCCCGCGCTGCTGCGAGAGTGCGCAGTGGAAGATCACGGTCTCTTTGTCTTGGAGCTTGCGAACTAGCGTCGGGAGCTGGGCGTCGAGGCTGCGGGAGGGGACGTTCTGTGCGCCCTTGATGTGCCCGCCGATGTAGTCTGTAATGAGATGGTTAGCGCGAGGCAGTGAAGCGGACTGGATACAACGAACCATCATCTCGAACATCCACAACGGCGATGGTGGGGTCGCCTTTCGCTGCGGCTTGCTCTGCGAGGATCAGCTTGGATAGCGTCGCGGCTGAGACGCGCTCTAGCGTGCCGATTGTCGCCATTTTCGGTGCCGATACCGCAGGACACTTGAATTGGTCGCACTGTAAAGCAGTGAAGGCGCAAGCGTTGTGCTTGGAGACCTCGATGGCGCTGGAGCTGAGGGGATTCAGGGGTCAAGCGGGGTTGCCTGCAGCGGTGGGGGTCTTGGCGCTGCCCACAGTGCCCAGGCGGTTCGATCCCCGAACAACGCTCCGAGCAGAACAACTGCCGGCTGCACAACACAAACGACCAACCTTAATTCCACCTGGTACTGCGAACCATGATCCTCCTAGCAACGGCTTTTATTGCGCAACCGCGGTGTTTATTCCGGCTGGACGAGTGAGGCTCTTGGGAAAGGCTGACTCGCAAGCCCACGTGTTTCACCCTCGTGGAGCAAAGGCAATACTTCGGCTTCTCCCTTCGTCACACGATGCCGCAATCGAGTCAGCAAAAAATGGCACTGGATGTCGCGGCAGTCGGCAAAGGCCCCGGTGAAGCCTAGGATGCTCGCATCACAGATCCGCGAACACACCGTGATCCCACGGTTGTATTTTGCGGTCGAGCGTCGGAGATGATACTCGCATCACACCCGTGGATCTGTGATTCCTGCGCGTCTGATGCATGCGACACAGCACACTGCGAGAATGCGCTGCGTCTCGGCCGGGGAGCTTTGGCCTGCGCAGGAATTGGCGAGACAGGAACTTCTCGTCTGAAAGTGATGTCACTTTTTTGCCCCCGGTTGGGGCGCAAACTGTTTCGACCTGTTTCTGGTCTATGCTCTGGGCCATTCGCAAATCAGAAAATCGGACGGAAGCCTTGGCCCTCCGCCTTCCGTGTCAGTACCGGGCACTGGCGGTGGACTTATGTCTACATCAGGATCCACTATTCCCGAATGGACCGACCGATAACCCCGGCAGCACCCCCTGGCAGTTGTCTTCTCGACTCAGAGCGTCGAGAGGAGTAGCTGCGAATTGCTTTTCTGGGCTTTCATCTGGACACTGGGCTCGATGTCCGAACTCCCAATGTCTGTCCGTTCTTCCTCTGCTGGCCGAATGCCGCTTGAGCCAGTGGCATTCCCCAACCCATCTGTGCAATGGCAAAACGACGACGATTATCTCTCCTGAATTTGTCTGCAAATATATGGGCCGCATTTGCTTCATCGAGCCATGTGATGAGGGAGCCCGCCATGCGGGCCGACGACGCGATTCGAAGTCCGCCACAAGCACGCACTCGTGGCCTTGCCGTGCAAGCGGGTGTGTACAATACGCCGGCCACGCCGTCCAGCCCGACACCGACGTCGATGGAGCGTCTCATGGAGACGAGGCCCGACTCTGGGGCATCGTGTGCCATCACGACCGCTCCCATCCTCGAGAACTACCGCCGCCAGGTGAACGACAAGGCTGTGACGATAGTCTTCCTCAGTAGCGCACTCTCCTCGGCAAACTCCCACGCCGCGGCCATCTCCCAAAGCATGGCTTCGTCGATCAGCCAGCTTCAACTCTCGGCAAGCATCCTCTCGGCTTCCGCCTCTAGTGCCATCTTTTCCATCCAGGCTTCCGCGTCCAGAGCTCTCCAGGCCGCTGATGCCTCGGCCTCCGATGCTGTGTTGTTGGCGGAGGAGTCTGCCTCCAGCAGAGTTGGCGAGATTTTGGCTTTGGCAACTATGACTGCGGCTCCGACAAGACCGCCAATCTCCAATGGAACGACATATCGGGTTTGTGATCCACACACTGCTGTCTTGGCACCATTTGCTGACCCTTCCCAGGCACAAACTGTGGTGACCCAACAGAACGCTTCGGTGTCTGTTGCCGTGGTGGCTGGCGCTGTGGTTGCCTCTATCATTGGTTCGACGCTACTTTCCATCCTGGGATTTTATCTCTTTGTGCATCGCCGCGGGACCAAACAGAAGCAGGCCAAAGAGCAACAGCTGGTACAGGAGCAACAGAAGCAACAAGAAGAAGAGGTTCACGTCAGTGCGGCACTTGACCGCGCTATTGTGAGCTACATTGCCAAGTCCCCGCCAACGAGCCCAGATAGCGAAGGTATGGGACAGGCAGCGATGATCGATCAGATATTGACCAAAGAGCCACGCCCGACGTTCCTTGCCCCTCCGCCGCGCTCGTCTCATCGTCCATTACCGCTGCTCCCTCAAGTCTCGCCGCTTACCTCACCACGAAGCCCTCCACTAATACCGGCCTATCGCACCCACACTCGAACAGCTTCGGCGCCGGGATTGTTGTCACCACAAAGTCTTCCACAAACCGCAAGCTATCCCGTCCCGCCTCGATCTCCGCCGGGGCCACCACCGGCCGGACCTTTACCACAACTTCCAAGCACAACCTACGTCCGTCGGATGTCCTCCAGACAAAAAGGATCACGTTCAAAGCTGGAGGATGCCGAGCAAACCTATGGGGACATTCTCGCTAGACCGCTGACTTCAAGCACCAGCATCCCCTCACCGAGGTCTGATGGGGCGATAGACGAACCAAATGTGCCTCCGCATCCTGATAAGAGAGACTCGAACTGGCCACTTGCAGGGACACCGTGGCTGTGAGGAGGGCCGTGGTTTCGCATATTTTAGCGATCGCATTACATCTGGGCGGCGGGTCGGACATTTCTTGGTGGGTCAAAGTGGCATACATTATTAGATGTGCATGGCGGGCACAATACCAACATTCCTTTACCAATATTTGTAATGTTCATTCCCTAGCTGTTAGTCAGGGGCAAGGGGTGGTGTTTTGGGCTGAGCGTTCTGGCGGGTGGGTTTTGCAGCTTCTGGCGCTGTAGATAAACATGCGAATCTACCTGGGTGTATCATGGAAACAAATTTGACCACAGTGGTCGAGCAGACTGCGGTTAGCTTCGAGTCTCGGAACGATGCGTGTCGGAGATCGATGCGCCACAGTGTGTGATTGGTACCGAGTTCGTGTGAGCAGATGGTCTGGGCGGCCCCTTCGCAGCTTCGGCAGCTCCCGAACACGTCAACAACGGAGCCCTGGGGTCCAATGAAGGCGCGAAATAATTCGATCGTGACTGGCTGCCGCTGGGCAAATGGCGAATACGTGCTCGTTGGGCCATAATTATGGCCTCGGTGGCGTCGCTATCAATCGGTCGCGCTGCTTCATGAGCGAAGATAAGAAACTCCGGGTGCGCGACTGCCTGAAATCATGTGTGTGTGGACCGCAGAAATAAAACAAAATGATAAGAGTCGGTATTAAGAAGATGCATCGTGGGCTGGAGCTTGCACGTGAAAGCTGGCCATTTCCGGCTGGTTCAGGTTTCTTGGTGTGGGAGCCGGCGGGTGATGACGACAAACGTTGGGCGGAGCTGGTCACGACGGTGGTGTGACGGGTGAAACCAGCCAGCGGCAAGAGCTTGCCATTCACCCCAAAACTTGAACTGGGTTTGGAATTTTGTGCAAATCTAGAAATTCTCCTCTCCAAAACCTTGAGCATCTAGCTGTCCTGATTAGAGCTACCTGACTTTTTCTCTAGAAGGCCGTTTCCAATTCAGTCCTGTCAACCAAGCTTGGGAAGCTGCCAGAGCCGAAACCCACCATCGACGTCAGACCCCTGCCTTTTTGGCCGAGCGCACCGACCACACAAATTCCCCAGCCTTGACGTGAACAGACATCCTTTCCCAAATCCACCAGCCACCTCTCCGCAGCTTCGATCAAGACAAAGCCGCACCGCAAGCTCGCCGAAACCACAATTTTGCGCCTTATCCATTCTCCAGCATATTCTCCAGCTGCACTAGATTATCAAGATGGCCCCGTTGCCGCCAGCCGACCTGCCGCTCGGTCAGAGACTGGCCCGGCTCGCTCAGACGTTGCAGTGTACGTGTCCCATCTCGTCCCTCAAGCCCCGCTTCCCGAACTTTTGAAGGCGCTCAGCTGCTAACCTTGATCGCACCCATAGTCGCTTGGTTCGCCGGGTATGTCTGACCTCCTCGATGATCTCTATCCCGTGCTCAGTTCATGCCGGCTCCCGCTGGGAAGGGTGCAGCACTGTAGCTGCACCTCCCACTCGACCGAGGGCCGAGCTCGCAGATCAATCGACCTCCTCCCCCGTCCGTGACAGTTTTGACTAACGTCGCAACCTTCGCTCAGACACGCCACGCTCATACTTTGCATTTTCCGATACTCGCTATCGTGGGTTCGCTTCAACTTCTACGGCGGCGTGGCCCAGTTCTGCTACCGCCTCACCTTCTTATCGGCCGCCGCGACCTACGGTATCGTGGTTTACAAGACATGGCGCGCCCGTCAAAAGACGGGCACGAGGCAGCCCGGGCCTCTGGGCTTCCTCTCCGATGAGAACATCCAGTACCTGCGTACGTATTCGCCGCTTTTGACGAGGAGGTGCATCTGCTGACACGATCCAGTGATGGCTATTGTCTGGCTCTTCATGCCCCAATACCCTCTGGCCATGCTCCCCTACGGTATCTACTCGGTCTTCCACGTCGCGACCTACACGCGTGCGAACCTGATCCCGACCGTGATCCCCCCCTCCAAGGTGCCTGCTCAGGCCGGTGCCTCGCCCAACGCCAAGGTGCAGTACGCCCAGCACCCGCTCTCCGACGCCATCGGCTCGTTTGTCAAGAAGTACTACGACTCGTCCATGTCGATTGTCTCCGGACTCGAGATCGTGCTCTGGGTCCGCCTGTTGCTGGGCGCTATCTTCTTCCAGCGCCGCTCCTGGATTCTCCTCGCCGTCTACACCGCCTTCCTTCGCGCTCGTTTCGCCCAGAGCACACACGTCCAGAACTCGTTTGCCCAGTTCGAGGCGCGCGTTGATAATCTGATCGGAGCTCAGGGCACTCCTCCTGCGGCCCGCCAGGTTTGGGACGGTGTCAAGAGCGGCGCAAGGCAGTTCCACTCCGCGACAGACGTCAACAAGTACGTCAACGGCGCTGCCGCCCCGAAGAAGGCCGAGTAGAATTGCTCTGCGTTACACCAATATTCGATAATGACAAGGATGCTTCTCACTCGACAGAGCGACCCGAGCAGAATGAGTATGGCCTGGCGATACATGGAACTTGGGTAAATAGTGGCGCCGGTCACAGGAAAGGGACATTTATCGGGGGAACAAAAAGGGGTAGCGAAGTCCTCTAGAAGCGAGGATACGCGGGTCAACTGTGCCTAAGTTGGTGCAAGGCGCAGCAGCGAGGCGACAGACAGCCCGGGTTTTCTTAGGCTGCTGCGAATATTCGAGGAGTTGAGGGAGCGCATGACACAGGACAAGGGATAGGACGTCCTACTTGTTGGCTTTGGCAATAATTGATCATGATTATCCTCATCTGCCCCTACCCCTGATTGCACACCTGGAGTCGTTACATTGACATGCCATTGTAGGAGAGGGTGCAAGTAGGATCACTAGCCACAAGAATAAATGTCCAATTTTTACGCAATTCGGACCGCTGAGGCAAGCCAGCAAGAGCGCATGCGGGATGAGTTGTCGGCGATCCCCATCACCCCACTTTGGCCTCCAACAGCCCCTCCAGGGAATCAGCCTATGACGTCGTTTCTCCCACGCACTGAAGGCGCAGCGCGTTCAAGCCCGGTCTAGCCCGGTCTTCTGTTTGCCTTCTGCGAGCTGCCATCTGAATGCTCGATCCTTAACAGGCATCGATTCCTTGGCGATTACCTCCCGTCACCGACTGGCTGATTTGATTTGCGCAGCTCGCGCACCAAATAGACCCTGCGTCTGTTGCGGCACTTTGGCACCGCAGTCACTTTCTCCCATACCTACCATACCCTGCGATGGCCTCACTCCTCCGCCAGATTGTCGCCGGCCCGCGCGCCCAACACGACGAGACCGGTCTCGATCTGTGCTATGTCACCTCCAAGATCATCGCCACGTGCGTCCAATTCTTTCCCCTCTCCCCTCCTCTCCCCGCCCGGCTCCCCTACTCCCCTTTTCCCCGAACCAACTGACCCTTAACGTCCACAGATCCGGCCCCTCCCAAACCTACCCACAGCGCGCCTACCGCAATCCACTCGATCGACTCGTCTCGTACCTCGACACAAAGCATGGCGATGGCTGGGCGATATGGGAGTTTCGCGCAGAGGGGACCGGGTATCCCGACGAGGCGGTGTATGGTCGCATTAGACACTACCCGTGGCCGGATCACCATCCGCCACCGTTTCGGCTGGTGCCGATGATTATTGCGGGGATGAGGAACTGGCT
>Ga0247758_1000529_pt1 | contig 33523 bp, 22 predicted proteins | sample UWRJL156409C4_FD_180950 | JGI IMG/M metagenome (GOLD analysis project Ga0247758, IMG submission 180950) | Plant litter microbial communities from Arlington Agricultural Research Station in Wisconsin, United States - UWRJ-L156-409C-4 | ecosystem: Environmental > Terrestrial > Plant litter >... | reverse complement strand
CCCCGTCCACGCCCTCAGCCCCGTATCCATCGCGTCCCTCCCGGTAAACTCCCTCGCCATGAAACCCCCTATCAGCGGCTCCCGCAACACCCTCGCCCTCCTCACACACATCTTGACCCTCTCCTCCCTCTTGCGCTCTCCATCCCTTTCGGTCTCCTCAATCTTCCTACGCTTCACGTTCCCAGCGCTCCAAGCAGCATCGTCAGGCGCTGTCCTGTTCTTCTCGATCTTGAAGTACTTTTTTTTCTCCTCATCTGTGTCCCAGGGTCAATTGCTGAATCAGATAACGAGATAAGACATATATACCGTAGTAGTAACCAGGGATTTCCCGTGTCATTTTGATTGCTTATTGGCCAGGTAGTTCCGGTCCCTCCTGGGTTTCCGACTTATGTGTAAAGCAGAAGACAGTCATGAGTGGTCACGTGGGTCAACGTGTTGGAGAGAAGGCAAGCCCAGAAAATGAGCAACCCCACAAAATGTGGCGGGTGGCGGAGGAGTGCTGTGACTCGCGATTCCGTCCAAGTCGATCGCGAATGCCGCAAGACGTGCTCTGTGACTTGGCTTGGGTGCTTGTGCGGCGTCCGTGGTGTGGTTGAGTATTGGGGAAGGTGGAAGGTAGTTGGCCATTTGTCTCCGCACAACTTTTTGTGAGCATCGAAATCTCCCAACTATACACGTAAGCAAAAGATATTGGATCTCTGACTCCAATGAGATTTACTTCCCGAGATTTCTAGCGACAGCAAAGAGGATTGAAGATAGACGGCAAGGGCTGCGCAGAATTCCATCCCATCTTATCAAACGAACAAATCACATTGCATTCACGGAAAGCAAAAGGAATTAATTTTTACCTTTTATATTAGATCTAAGAAAGTGTTTGGAGGCAAGGCTAGCCTCTTCGTAACATCGATACAAGTTTTGTAAAATAGAAAAGCCCAGCTACTGCTCGCGGCATTTTTCTTCTCTATGAATCCGCTCAACACCCGAAATGCCACCGAGGGTATGCATGTAATCGATGGCCTTTACCAGACAATTGCCATGACTTTGCCTTGATATGACAAATCATTTGTCCTACTATCCCTACATCTATTGCGACTTCTCGTGCTGGGTAGAGACGCGCTGGAGAGAGACAACTGTACGAGATGTGTTAGAAATTTGTGGGTTGAGACAAGGGATGCATTATGAAACTTACCGAAGTCCTCCAGAGATCTCTGCTTCTGGCTGCCCTTGGGGGACTTGCCGTGCATGAGGTTGTCGAAGCCGACGCTGTCCTGGAGAAGGTAGTAGACACCTCCCATAACGCAGAAGATGCCGAACGAGAAGATCCAGATTCTGACAACAGCGACGATGGAGGTCTGCTGCTGGTGCTCGAACCAACCGAAAATGCAAAAGAGGGTGGCAAGGATATCAACGACGAGGATAGCGCCGGTGAGCTGCCACGAGGGGATCGAAGACCAGAAGGGACCGTTGGCACGGGTGATGAAGATGAGCCAGTTCTCAGTGAGCGAGACCTCGAGGAAGACGACCTCGTCAAGGTTACCGAAGTTCTGGACGATACCACCGTTGGCGCCGTGGGCATACATGGTGGTGACGGTAATCCAGGTGCCGATAGCGAGGACGACACCGAGGAGGACGGACATTCCCCAGAGCTTAGGAAGGTTCCACTTGACGGGGGACTTGCTGAAGGGAGCGTTGTCGTAGGCAATGGCCAGGGTGGCAACATCGGCGAAAATGGCGATAAAGACGACAAGCTCAATGTTCAAGCTGCGGTTGAGAATGGCGATCCAGAGACCGAGGTAGATCTCCAAATGGATAGAAAGGGCGATACGGTACACAACGTACGCGTACATGCGGTGGAAAATCTGGCGGGAAGTCTTGAGGGCATCAATGATGGCACCGAGACCGGGGGCAAGGAAGACGATATCGGCGGCGGAGCGGGCAGCGTCAGAGGCACCCTCGACAGCAATACCGGTATCAGCCTTCTTGAGAGAGGGAGCATCGTTGACACCGTCACCAGTCATGGCAACGAGGTAACCACGCTGCTGCAGGATCTCGACGACGTTGTACTTGTGCTGGGGGAAGACCTCGGCGAAACCATCGGCAGCCTCAACGAAATCATAGACCTCAGAGCCGGGCATGTCACCGCCACCACCGAGACCGAGACGCTCGGCATTGTAGACGTTGGTACCGAGACCGAGCTGGCGGGAAGTCTCACGGGCGATACCGACGGCGTCACCAGTAAGCATCTTGATAGAGAGACCAAGGGACTTGGCTTCGTTGATAGTGCGGGCAGTGTCGTGACGGGGGGGATCGCTGCAGGGCATGATGCCGAGAATCTCCCAAGAGCCCTCACCACGCTTGCGGGCAACACCGAGAGAGCGGAAGCCACGGGTAGCGAACTCAGCAACCTTGTTCTTGTAGGCCTGGTCAACCTCGTCGGGGATGGGGTGGTCCTCCTCAACGGTCTTGAGGACGAAGAGAGGGGCACCCTTGACGCAAGTGATGCGTTCACCTTGAGGAGACTCGACAATAGCGGTGACCTTCTTGGAGACGGGGTCGAAGGGGAAGAACTCAATAACCTTGTACTTGGCGAGAACACCCTTGGCGCGGGGGTAGTACTTCAAGCTCTTGAGGAAGGCCTTGTCGATGGCATCCATACCCTTCTTCTTGCGCGAGGCAGCCAGGCAGGCAGTGAGCATGAGATCCTCGGGGTCAACGCCGGCAACGGTGTAGGGCTCAGCGAGAGAGAGCTTGTTCTTGGTGAGGGTACCAGTCTTGTCGGAGCACAGAATCTCAACACCAGCGAGGGACTCAATGGCGGAGAGCTTCTGAACGATAGCCTTCTTGCGGGCGAGGTAGGCGGCGCCGACAGCCATAGTGGTGGTGACGACAGCGGGGAGACCGACGGGGACACCAATGATGGTGATGGCCAGGGTGAACTCGAGGATAAGGACGATGGGGTTGGAGCGGTAGAAGCTGGAAACCCAAACGACCAAGTTGGTGAGAATGACGAGAACCAGGAGAACCGTGCCGATGCCATTGAGCACCTCAGTGAAGTGGCCAGTTCCGGCGCTAGCGGCGTTGACAAGGGCAGCGGCGCGGCCGACGAAGGTGTTGTCACCGGTGGCAGTGACAACGACGAAAGCCTCACCACGCTTGACGGCCGAAGAAGCATAGCACTGGTCGCCCTTGTGCTTGTCGACGGCGAGAGACTCGCCGGTGATGGCAGACTGGTCAACCTGGAGGAAAGCATCGTCGGTTACGATACGGCCATCGGCGGGAATGATGGTACCCTCCTCGATCTGGAGGATATCGCCAGGGACGACCTCGGGGGCCTCAATTTCCTTGAGAGTACCGTCACGGAGAACAACAGCCTTGAGAGCAAGAGTCCTGCGTAGATATGTTAGTTGACGTTCATTCTCCAAACTCGAGGGAGCAAAACTGACTTCTTGAGTTCCTCGACGATAGAACCAGCCTGGAACTCTTGGACGAAACCGACAGCAGCGTTGAGAAGGAGGAGACCGCAAATGACACCGAAATCGACCCAGTCCTGAAGACCGGCAGCCACTAAAAACGACAAGTCAGCAAATCATGTCACTAGCGATGTGGTCGGGTGCGGTAGTTTGCTGCGCCCCAATGGACCGATCTGCATTGCTGCAAGCCAGTGCTTGGCGAACAACTCTGATCTCCGCAGCGACCCCAATTGTTTCGAAAAAGGAATGATACGTACAGACAGCAGCAGCCTGTCAATTGAAGTCAGCATGAGTGTCAAGACGGGAGGTGGGGCGTTTCGTTTCAGCACCGCAGTGCCGGGTCAAAACTTGGTGGGGGATGCACATACCTCCATGACGAACTGGATGGGGCCGACAAAGTAGCTAAAGAACTTGAGAATCATGTTCTCCTTCTCCTCCTTCATTTGGTTGAGGCCATATTTCTTGCGTCTTGCGACGACCTCGTCGGATGTGAGACCAACCCGGGTATCGGTTTGGACTGTGCATTTGGTTAGTCATACGCCAATCGCCAAAAGGGTGAAGAGAATGCAACTCACGCATATCCTCTGGGATAACACGACCAGCACCAGGACCGGCGGTTTCCTCTTCCTCTTCTTCGTCCTGTCACGCGAATTGGTTAGCCTTGGCACCAAGGTTGTGGATGTGGACCGTGTCATTTAGTTCGTGTCCGTCCCGCGCAATGCCAAGACCGGCGCTATGAGCGACGCGAAGATCGGTCCCCCAAACAGACACACGTGGGGGAAGCAATTGGTGAGCGAGATTGCTCCTCCCGGTGGCTTCAATGGCAGAACGCGGTCGCGGACGTGATCGGGAAAGCTGTGAAGCTGTGGTAGGCGAGGGGAAATGGGATTACTCACAACATGGCCGTCCTGGCTCTCCAGGTCCTCGATGAGGGCATCAATGTCCTCATCTTCTTCCTCCTCCTCTTCTACCTTCTGCTTGGTGGGCAGGGTAGTGTGAGGGGCTTTCTCATCGTCAAACTTGCCGCTGGCGATGTTGGTTGACAGCGCCGGTGCGCCGGTGGCTGAAGAGTCGGCCATCGTGCAGTTGTTGAGCTGCTGCTCGAGGTGTGTTTCGAGGTGGGCAGTCAGGGTCGGCAGGGAAAGTTATAGGTGATCAATCTGAAAAAGCGGCCGAATCCAAAAGAATATTGGATTGGGGAGCGCGCGAGAGATGAATAATTATGCTGCGGTAGGAAAAAACCCGATGTAGCTAGGTTCGGAACGCGGCGAGGTAATTGTTTTGATGACCTAATAGGTGCGAGGATGAGGTATGTGGCGGTAGTTGGAAGACAGTGAAATCGTCCACACGAAGCCGAGGAGATAGATGGGCGAGAGATTAGGACTCGAGCGAGAGACCTCACGTCGAAGGGAGGGTTTAAGAAGGCCTTCGTGCGTAGCAAAAAAGAGGGAAAGAGGGGAGGAGGGCAGCGGGCAACAGAGTATTTGAGGGCCGGCAAGCTCGTGGGCGGCGAGCAAGAGCGAGCTTTCCGGCCCTCGATCAAAGTCAATCCTGGCGCGCATTGGGTACACCCAAGCGACGTACCTACCTGGACGACTCGAGATGCTCCACACACCGAAATGAGCGAGTCCCCGCCCGGGCGCAGGTCCCAATGAGCTATTCTGCGGTACCTTCAGACCAAGTTTCTCTCACCTGCCCTGGGCCGGCGCAGGGGCCTCGCGAGCGGCGGACGATGTACCTCCCACCCTGGTACTGGTCGGTTTGCTCCTTCCTTCTCTGCGGTATTTTTTTTGCCTGCGAGGTCCCCACTTCTCTGGTTCCGTGGCTCCCAGTCGCCAATCGCCGCCTCCGCTCCAATGGCGACAGCAGGTAAAATCGACAAAACGATCTTTCACTCTACTCGCAGCGCTCTACAGCCCGGCGCCGGCCCGGCTGTCTGTAATTCCCTCGCCAGGAAGCTCCAGCGAACCGGCGCTGAGCCAATTGCCGTCTTCACGGGCCCAGGGCGCCCAGGAGTCGGGCCTGAGAATGGTGATAAAGAGTGGCAAGCCCCCATAATCCGTACCTACCCTGCTGGGTGAATCTGGAGGCTCTCAGGCCTAGGGCAATCACATCATGCAAATTCCGCTTGGCAAGAGGCGTACAAGCTTTGGGCTGCCCTGTGAAGGTTGGCCACAAACCCTGGGGTACACCCATGCGCATCGTCGCAGCGCTCTGACTGGTTCACAGTGGCACAGAAAGGCGGCGGGAAGAGGCCTTATCTCGTCACAGAGCGAAACAACGACCCTGGAGAGGGCAAAAAGACGAATCGGAGGAGGGAAACGGTAGGGTTGCCCGGGTTGCAAGGTAGGTAAACCGTGGTTCACGGTGGTAGCGACCGTCGCCATCCACACTCCGTGCTGTGCCCATCGATCCCGCCTCGCTCGCTCCATCTCGCCCTCGCCGTTCACTTCTCTCGCCGTCGCCGTGACCGCAGGCTTCAGGGTCTCCAGGTGGTCCTAGCCTGTCCTACCCACTGCGGCTCGGTCGCTGCAGTGCGACTGACTGTCCCTGTCGTCCGCCGGTGTCCAGTGAGGGTCGCCCAGTCCAGAGCAAGAGCCCTGTCTGCCTGACTGATGCGAGTGGAGCAATGCGACTCACCAAGAACGAGCCATTTGTTTTCTCTCTCAATTTTGCATCGCCGCGACCCGACGCTTTGCAAACTGGAACCCTACCTACCTACGTCCTTACCTAGGCAGCTGCAAGCTGCACGCAGCTGCCGTGAACGTTCCGCCCATGTCATCTGCCAAATGTCTGCATTGTTGAAGCTAAATGGTGTCCCCAATTAGGCCCCTCTAAACCCCTCCAAGATAACAAAGGTGCTTTACACGACGCTGGCGCGCAGAGCACGCGGTCAAATGGCCCAAATTTCGGCGACTTGGCTCGGAGCCTGGGCGCCGACTGTCTCTCCTCCAACGACCGCCGGTCGGCTCAAGACAGCAAAAAAGGTCGAGGCCCGACCCACCCAAAAACGGAAGTGCCGTGAAGCTACGTCATGGAGTGGGAGCGATTCAAGTCAGCACCTCACATTGGGAGACGGTGACCGATTGGGGGGTGGCCGTGGTGGCGGTGGGCTTTTGAGAATCCCATGCAGAGACGTTTCCCCGTCTGTCAGCCCCAAATCATGCAGCAAGCAATCAACTGACAAGCAGCGCACCCGATTTTCGCGATTACATACCGCCGCTCATTTTCGACCCGATATTTTCTCTACCCTGATCCTCGGAGCTGGGGACACAAAGGATCGAGAAGCCTACACTGCTGTCCCTTCGGATTCGCCGCGAAGTCCCGAGCGAGCCCTCCCTGGCCGGAATCTTCCTGACCAGCAACATTAGATCGCCCAGCCCAGGGCAACGATATGTGCCCCCCCACGCGAGGGATAGACCCTGAAAAGGCCCACCCGCCAACAGACGCAATGTCTTGTTGTTTATTTGATGTTGATAGTGGCTAACACTGTATCCCATTCGCCAGCCGTGGCCCATGCCACCAACTCACTCCCCTATCCCATAGATCTAGGCCGGGCGTATGTTTGCATAGGGATGGGCCTATTGATGGGGATTGGAAGGGATATTCAGGAAACAATTTGAGCCTCAATGGGCCCAGAAACGTCAGTGCTCAAGATTTCCCGCCATGCAGAAGGCACTCTGGACGACCAAGCCTCTGAACCGCTGCGGCCCATCTAGATGATCAGCATGCTCCCGTCGGCATGTCTCAGGAATTCCCCCTTTTGGGTCTTGGAAGAGCCTTGGAAGAGTCTTGGAAGAGTCTTGGTAATTCCTCAGAAGCAATTCAAGGTACGAATTGTACAGTGTGTCTCTTGCGAGGGATACACATGCGACAATGCCTAGAACTATAGATTTGACAGCGTTGGACAAGCCTGCTTGGCACCTTGGATAAGATTATGATCCGAGTGAGCACGCGGGCAACCGGACGTTTTCTCGATCTGCCACATCTGACTCTTGCAGGCGCATTGCGCAAGCTAGACACGCCAACTCTGGGCACACGGGTCTTTCCGATATCTCCATCTGGGGAAAGACACAGGCACAGGCACAGAAACAGAAACGAAACGCAGCTATCGCCAACTGGCCTTCTTGGGTGGCTGAATATCCACATTGAGGCAAAAAATTAAGACCTTGGCGCCACCGCACAGTGCTTGTCTCAATCGGGGCGGCTCGTGAATCCAGAGGATGGATGTCGCGCTTGGCATGGCGGGGTCAGATTCGAGGTGCTTTACTCAAGGCCTCACATCGGCCTATATCAGAAAGACTCATGGTATTTGCCCGCATCGAACCTCTCTAGCAAACAGCACTTCCCCATCACGAATCGGGGGGGTGGGGGGGGGATTGTCTATCCTCCAGCTTCCGTACCCTACCCCGGCCGGGGCAAGAGAGAGATTCATTCCCGTCAACCGCCGTGTACAGATTATCCCGCAAACTGGCGGTCTGCGGGTGGAGTATCTAGGTTGCGTTTGCGGCCGAAAATATTCTAGAACATTTGGGCTCGGTGATTTTTTTTGAGCAGTTTAGCCAACATCCCCGATTACATTGACAGCATTGTTGAGGAAAAGCTTGTCAACTTTTCCCATTTCCGCTCTGCGCTTAGCTTTCCGATGTGGTGTGGCCCACCCGCCGAGAGAAACGTGCATTCCGGTTTCTCACGGCCGAAGGTCAAAGAAGGTTGTGTGGGGGTGCGAAAAGCGGGACAAACCACGGTGAGAAGGAGGACGGTGGACGGAGACGACACACGCCGCCCGATGCATCGTCCTTCTCCCCTCACGGTTGGACAAGAAGCTTCTCCGCATCCTCCATCAAACGGAGGTACTCTACTAGGTCGTTCTGGCCCTTGCATATCCCATGGCTCAACAGGCCGCATTGACAGAAAGCAAATGGCGTGGCGGCGGTCGGAGCGCCATTTTCCTCTCTCCCGTCCTTCTCAATAGGTCGCCTTTTCTAAAAGTAACTCTACGCGCGACGACAGCGTCGCAGCAAGCCCTACGGGAATACAAACGATGAAGCATCTAGATCCGAGGAGGGGGGGCTGGGAAGAAGAGAGCCGCCCGGGCGTTGGAAGCGCCTGAGAAAAAGCAAGCGACGCCGTTTCTTCCGTTCTTCAAACGCTCGAGCCCCATGTGCCATGCGGCACTAACCCGCAGCTCTGCCGATTGGACAATGGCCCAGCGGGCGATTGGCGGGGATAGGGCAGGGCAGGCCGTGACGCCTCAAGGATTCCGGAAGGTGTGAGGGGGTGCACTGTGGCTCACTCGCGCACACGGTCGACATGAACGGCACCGGCGCTCCCGGTGCTGAGCTGCTTAGGGACGGGTTACTTGCTCGCGTATTGATAGAGCATGGCTATGACGAAGAACGGCGATCTCGCACCCGGAATTGGCCCGTAGGGTAGTAGAAAATCGAGATATCACCATCAGCGCCAGCGCTGAGAGACCCAGAGCCGGCTCGAACGGGGCCGAACGGAGGCGATTTTTTATTGCATTACGGGGCCCCGAGCTTCGGCCTTGCGCTGCACGCGTGCTCGCTGCGTAAAGGGAGTGTGCGATGGGTACTGCTAGTCTGGTTGCTGGAGCCCTTCTTCCATGGGAGTTCCATTTTTCCTGGCGGCGGTGCGGCGGAAGAAAACGAGGTCCCTGTGGATTGATAGGTGTGGAGCTTAGTCCCATCCACAAGCCGCACCACCTTTACCTTGTCCTCCATCCCTCGCTGCATCGGCTGCGAGAAATGGCATCCCGGCTGGGTTGGTTGCCCATCAGGTGGAGTCCGCGGTCTGAGCCCTGGTGGTCAATCGAAACGATGGCCAATCCCTCCCAAATTTCCCGCAAAATGCTCCGAGAAAGCGCGCAGAGCGCTGCTGGGACCATGCAACAAAGGGCTTGTCTAACGTGCTGCCATACTGCTTTTGGGCGGATTGCGTTATCGTGGGGGCATTTTAGTAGTATCGTCTTGCTAACAGCCGACGCAAGTAATCATTAGTAGCGTTTGGTAGTAGCACAGTCTCTAGAGCCGGCAGGGGAGGGTCACAACGCGGCATACCCGGCTCGCAGTGGGCTCTCTCCAGGCTCTCGGACATTAACATCCATTCGTGTCGATGGAAGACGCGACAAGAGCGGCGCGCTTCTGTGCCCGGTGGGTTTGTTTACCGGAGCATTTGGGGAAATTGAAGGGCCAAGGACAGGGACAGCGATGGCGGCCATACTCTGCTAGCCCAGCTTCGCATTGATAAGAGCCTATCACCAATTTCGATGTCATGTAACTTTGCAATTGCACTGGATCAACAATTTCTTTCTGATCTCCAGCAGCGCAAAGAGTTTTTCTTTTTTCTCTTCTCCACGTTCCGGGTTTGTCTTTCCGACCTTTCGGGCTCGTCGGCACTACACACAAGACACTTGTCTGCTCCCGCTCTGTTCTGTGACCATTGAATACCTACCATGGCGACACCGGCCATGTGCCAAGAGATATAACAATGGCAAGCGCGATGCGGCTGGCTGCTGCATGGCAGGCGCAGGCGCAGGCTCCATGCCGCGCAGGAGTCCCGTCCAGCAGGGTGTCTCAGACCGCCCATCGCCGCGCTGTGCGACGGTAACCAGATTCGTAACCCCTCTCCACCACTACGCTTGCCCAACACGATCTGTCTTTGACGCCGATTCCACGACAGCCTCCTGTACTACCTTGGCATCAATTCAGACACACATGCACTATTCAAGCTCGTTCGTGTCTGCAGGGACTGCGCCGAATATGTTGGCATCTCGTTACCTGGAGACAGCCAAGGCCGTCGCCGAGCACAAAAGAGGGGGTCACGAGAAATACAACTGCGCTTGGCAGCTGGCGCAGATGTCCACGTCAACTCTCGGCGGCCAGTTTGTTTCGGCCCGGACGATGGGATATGTTACGTACTTCAGGTTTGGCGGGCCTCTGCACCCGGGTTAGAGAAATCTCTTGCATGCCTTGGCGACAGAGGGGATTCATGTCTGGTTCTTGCAGGCGTTGAGGGTGTTTGCACTGTCCTCTCAGGTTGCTGTTTTTTCCGACGATTGTTTGGTGACCTCACAGTCCAGCCAGGGACCAAGTGTACCCATGTTTGACTTGGCCCCCTTTTTTGAGTGTGGACGGCCGTAACGCCAAACCCTCGCCATCAAACTCTCTCGAGCCACGAGCCGGCTCCTTGGCAGAAGCATACTCTGGATTCAACGTACTTTCAGCAGAAGTACCTAGCCTTTGCCCTATGCCCTAGCCGCTGATTTAGCATGGGATTTCTTTGCCTTGATGAAACACAAAATGCACTGCCGGGGATATCGTCAGCTCACGTGGATGCCTTCCCCGAATTTTGCCAACGGTTGAAATATTCTTGTCCTTAATCTTCAGCTCACACGTGAAAGATTGGGCTATCTCAGATTTCATGTGGTTAAGTGTTGATATATGTCTTCATTGATGTTAGATCTGTAGTATTTATTGTTGTTGCGATGCCAAAGAGTATGGCACCACAGGCTAACTACGCTCAAGCACCTTGCCGAATTGCTCGCATCTTCCTATAAAGGTGCGTATGTAGACACGACAACTTGAGATGCCTACGTAATAGATGGGAAAATTCCAGGGGATGAAGAAGATACATGATGTATAGTGTCTCTCTTCGGTCTCTGTGTCACCTAGGATTCAACGAGACTCGCCACGTCGCTTCAGCCCAAGGCTGTGTATGAGAGGCCAGTTTCAAACAAGGAATTTCAGGTTTACATTTGGGATATTTCCATTACCTAACATAATACCAATTTGTGTTCCGGTGTTTCCCTCCTGCCTCAAGTGGCAACTCGGCGCAAGGGGCTGGAAGTCTTGTCTCAACTTTTCCACGGCATCTGAACAAATCGTGCCTCACCCTTCATGTTTGTCCCAGCAAGGGACAGATCCGCAAAGCAGATCAAGGGGAAGGGTCAGATGAAGAAATGGTTCCCCAAACCTGGAAGGAGGATATATTCCGGTATTTGTCAAGTTGGGCTATGAATGTTGACAATCCAACCCAACTCGTTCACCGGGGAACTAGCTGCGTCTTTTACTGAGGACATATCTTGCTTGTGTTTATTAATTCTCGGTGAAAATGTAAACACGGACCGTCATGATACACAATTAATAGCAACAAGACTGCCCTGGACGTGTTGTTCAGTCATAATCCCCTATGATCTCGCAAGACTTCTTACGTTAAGCAGAGAAACCCCTTCTTCCACCATAGCCATGAGATCAACACCACGTGCAATAATCCATGACTTTACGGCCATATTATCCATCTTGCAACTCAATCTCTCAAGCCTAACCGGACTCTCTAAGTTTAGCCCTGATCAGCCGGGTGTCAACGGCCGTATTTTGGCATGGCGATAACCAGGCTGCAGTCTAGGGCCGTAATGGCTGGGCAAACAGGTGAAGATGTAAATATATAGACTATCAGAGGCTACGAAGAGAACACACCCATCAACTTACGCTGTAAAAACCCCATGGGCTTTCCATCAGCTCCTCCAGAGATGGCCAACCCCTTTTCACCACCAGCAACAATGGATTTTGGGTCTGGCACATAATGTACATGACGCCGCAGAAGAATGGCAAAACGTATCATTTGCGTGAAAGCAAGAGAATCTTCCAAGGCACAGCTTGCTGATTTAACACATACCTCTTACCCGAACCAACATCACCACCCACCCAATGCACCGCGGAACACACTCGCAAAGAAAGCACCCACCTCGACTACAACAACCGACCCATCTAGAAACATTTCTCCCATCCTGGAAAACAGACGCAAGTCGATACAACGCATCCTCACACCGACCCCCAAGGGGAATCCCAGGAACACCTCGACTCGAGCTCACCGATAGAGAATACCCACATCCTACTCCACAGTTACACGCATCCAAAAAAAAAAAAACATTCCATACTGGAACCCCTTCTAGTGTATCTATTCTTCTCACCTTCTAGTGTATCTATTCTTCTCACCTATATAGCGTCAGAGATCACTTCGCCGGCAGGACCCAAAAAGGGGAACTTCGTTCAAGTCCGCCGATGCCCCTGAGCTCAGACATCTAGATACGTACCAAAATACGCCAGCCCAGTACATGGCCCTCTACATCAGCCTACCAATCTAGATCCCAAATGCAGGAACGAATTTTTTTAATACTCTCAGCGCGGACATGCTCAAAACATACAGTCTTCATGAACAGCAAAATATAACAAATATGGCTTCGACAACGACAGCACACTCCTGTTCTTCTATATTTGCTCCGTTCCATTCCGGAGCTGATCCCATCTAACACAAACCCGCCTCTTATCAAGCGTCAAAAATAGACAGCAGACCGCAAAACGAGAAAGGGAAGCCAGAGCCGCCATAGAAACGGGGAGACGTCACATTAAAAATATGGTAACCACCTCCCTTGTCCCCACAACCAAAAAGAACGCCGTCGCTTAATGCTTTGCCGTGACCTCATCACCGGTCAACTTCTCAACATAAGTCTTTGCCCTGTTGGTTTGCAAACCACGGTCAGTATCTTGTCTTCCCAAGCTTAGGTTGGGTTTGAAACTCACATGTCACCCATAGCCACCATGCACACCGTCTGCCACACGCCCAGACCGATACGGGGCGCGACACCACGGTACAGACCCTTGAGGCCGTTGGTCTGGTAGATATATCGGAAAGTGTTACCCACCGTCATCTTCTTGGGGCGGTTGGGGTCATCCTTCTTGCTCTGCATCTCGACACGGATCACCTCGATGGGTTGGTTCCAAGCGGACAGACCACCACCGAGGGCGGAGGCCGTGATCTTCTCCAAGGCGCTCAGCTTCTCGTGCTGCTCCTTCTTGGTGATGTTGCGGATACCCTGCTCAGCCAGACGGCTGAGACCAAAGCGCGAACCCCAGTTGGTCATCTGACGGATGGCAACGGCGTTGACACCCTTGTTGATGCCGCGGATGCCCTCGCGCCGGTAGATATCCATGAAGGTGGCCCACGTGCCCTGAGCGACCTGTCCCGACACTGCCATCTTGTGCTTGGTGATTTCCACCGTCTTCATGCAAGTGCAGAAGCCCATGGTGGCGTACGCCTGCGCCACGCCACCTGTCACACCGCCGATGATGCCGCTGCCAAAGTCGCTCGCGCCGGCGTTGCGCGCATAGTACTCGGCTTCCGAAGCCACGAAGAGGAGCACGGCGCCCTTGGTCGAAGCCTCAATCCATGCCCACGGGATCAGACCCTGGTAGACTGGATAAGGTAAAGCGGGTCAGCGAGCGAAGCTAAGTTAAAGATAAGGATATTACACGCACAGCCAAAGATGCCACCGCGTTGCCAGATGCGGCCAAGGGCAGTACTGAAGCCGTCGCTGCGGTTGGCGGCCATGGTGGTCTTGACGACCTCTAGGGGCTGACCGAGGGTGGTGACCTCGAACATGTTCAGGCCGGCGCCGAGCAGCAAGTTGGAGAACTTGATGGGCTTCTTCTCCAGCTTCTGCGGCGCGGCGGGCGCAGGCGCCGAGATGGGGGCGATGGCGGCGGACATGTCTGGGCGGATGTTACGTCGAGAGGGGCCCTGACCAAGGGAAGAGGTTGCTTCTTCGCGGGTTTGAGGGTGATAGTATTGAGCGTTGAAGGGCGAGGAGCTCGGTGTCGCTATAATCCGGGCTAGGTAAAAAAGGCGCGGTGCAGTTGGCCAATGGTGAAAGAGCTACGGGATAAGCGACGGATCGAGTCGATGCAACGAGGTAAAACTCTGGTTCTTCGAGGAGATGCGAGTGTGACTGTCAGCGGGCAAGAGGATGCTTTCGGTCGGCTCGAGAGAAAGCTAGAAAGGTGTTCTGTTGTCACATGCGGAGGTGTCAGAGGTCTGGATCGAGGCTCAAGTGGGTTTTGGGGGTTCGGACGCCCGAAATAGACGATTTTCCGGGCAGATGGTGCCACCTCTGCACACCTCAGCACCTGGGGAATTGTGGCAATGGTCCACTTACAGGCGGGGTTGCGACGCTATCGTGCGATTGATGGGCACTGCGATGTGTAATTGAGTAGACGGGCGGCAATTGAGATGTTGGAGTTGAGGGTGAAAGACTGTCTGGCAGCTAGATGTGGTTTTTCTTATCTGACCCCTGGATTCCGATAGGGTGGTAAGCACAGAGATGGGATCTATGCCATTTGCAGCCTGAGCCGAATCTCACGACCGGGCAACTTCGGATTCCATTCCTGGTCGATTCCCATGGTTCGCTGATGATCCCAACATTGAATGCGCCAACCGGCCAATACCCCTGTCGCGCCCGGGCCAGCCTCCTCAACACCGCCTCAACGCATTCAAATTGGGGGGCCGACTCCACGGACTGCCTTGGGGTAAAACATGGAGACACCGGAGCTGGGCCGATCTGGTGGAAATATTTCACGGCCATGGGAATTCATGCGATTGACACGGCAGGAGGCCCAATTGACTTTCTAGACGCGCAGAGGGCATTCAATTCCTTGTAACTTTGATGCTCCGCGCTGCGGTGGCTTTGGTCCAAGCTGGGACCTGCAGCAGCGTGGACGGAAGGTCGGTGCTGGGTGGGGGAGCTGGCCAAGGTAATCGAGCTTGGAAGCTCCTAATGCTGCCTAGCCTTACATCACCTGCAAGGAGGGTTTATCCGAGGATGTCGGGCATACAGGCGTAATGCACCTGGTTGCAGACCGCGGCTGCTCCACTTCGCGCCCCTGGACCTGCGAATTTCGGACCGTGATCACGACTGGGCCTCGGTCATGAGTTTGCGAATGTCGTGTGAATCAACCAAGGGAATCAAGAAGCCGTAGTTTGTAAAGTCCAGGTCTCAGTGACCCGATATAGGTTCGGAAGCAGTATCGTACAATTAACAGACAGGTAACGCTCAAATCTATGCACCATCCCGCCCTGAACCAAGGCAGCGTGATTTCCCATCCCTCTATACTCAAATGATCGTATCAACCTGGAGCGCCACGCCTATCCCATTACCCATGAGGCCTATATCCCCATCTTACAACTTTTTGCAAATCTCGACCCACTTCTCGGTGGAGAAGCTCTTGGGGCTGTGCGGTCCAGTTAGCATTTGTAGACAAGCCAATAATTATTGGGGAGAAGACGTACCGCTCAATGGGGGCACCGACAGCGCGGTCAATGATGAGCTGGGGGAGGACACCAATGGCACGCGAAACACCGAAGAGGACAGTGTAGTAGCTGGCCTCAGTCAAGCCATAGTACTGGAGGAGGACACCAGAATGGGCATCCACGTTGGGGTAGGGGTTCTTAGTCTTGCCGTGCTCGGTAAGAACCTTGGGGGCGATCTTGTAGACCTGACTGACGAGCTGGAACATGGGGTCGTTAGGCATTTTCTCTGCAGGTCATAGTTAGCGTTGCCTTAAAGAATAGCGGACACCCGCGATCTGCAGTCTTAGCTTACCCTGAGCAAACGTGCGCTGGGCAGTGTAGCGGGGGTCGGTCTTGCGGAGAACGGCGTGGCCGTAGCCGGGAACAACACGACCGGAGTTAAGGGTATCCCAGAGGTACTTGGTGATGGCCTCGTCGCTGAGATCATCACCGACAACCTTCTTCATCTCGGTGAGCCAGTTGAGCACCTCCTGGTTAGCCAGGCCGTGCAGGGGGCCGGCAAGACCGTTAAGACCAGCGGCGAGCGAGAGGAAGGGGGAGCTCAGCGCGCTGCCGACCAGGTGGGTGGTATGGGCGCTGACGTTGCCACCCTCGTGGTCAGTGTGGATGGTGAGGTAAAGACGGAGGAGCTCAATGAAGTCCTTGTTGTTGCCGAATCCGAGCTGGTTGGCAAAGTTGAAAGAGTAGTCCTTGTCCTTCTGGACGGGAGCGACCTTGCCGCCCTTGAAGACATTCTGGTAGATGCGGGCAGCGATGGTAGGCAGCTTGGCAATGAGGTCCATGGAATCCTCAAAGGTGTAGCCCCAGTACTCCTTCTTGTTGATACCCTTGGCATAAGCGCGGGCGAAGGACGAGGTGTGCTCCAGAGCAGTGACGGCGATCGAGAACTGAGCCATGGGGTGGAGGTCGGACGGGCAGCGGTCGATCAGCTCCTCGACGAACTTGGGAATGTCGGAGCGGGCAGCCCACTCGGCGGACAGGTCGCGGACCTGCTGCTCGGTGGGAACCTCGCCGGTGAGGAGCAGCCAGAAAAGACCCTCGGGGAGGGGTTCGTTGCCGCCGGGGGCCTTGGGCAGAAGCTCCTGGCACTCGGGAATGGTCTTGCCGCGGAAGCGAATGCCCTCCTCGGAGTCGAGGACGGAGCCCTCCCACACGAGGCACTTGATACCACGGGCACCGCCATAGACCTGGTCGAGAGTAACCTTGTCGATGACCTTGGAACCATGCTCTCTGTTTGGCGATAACTCGTCAGCGAATTGTCACGATAGCCAGATCAGCGTGGTGAACCGTACTTCCTAAGCGCCTTGATCTCCTCAATCTTCGCAGGCAGAAGCTCGGCGAAGCGCTCCTTCAATGTCTGCAGCACGATGCGAGGTCAATGGATGATGTCAGGCTACAGATCGAGAGCTGGGGCGAGCCGTACCTGGGCCTTCGAGGAATAGCATCTCGCCGCGGTGAAGGCGGAAAAAGAGGGAGCCTTGAGGGACGTCCTCAAGGCCGAAGAGCTCAGGCGCATAGCGGTAGCCATTGTTGGTATATGTGTGTGAAGGGACTGAGGGTGTTGGGATGGGAATGATGAGGTCGAAAATTTGGAAAATCTTGGGAGAGGAATGGAGCTTAAAAAAGCGCACTGCGAAATGTGCTTGGCCCGGATAACAGGGGGGTCGGGTGGTGACCGGGGTTCGGACAGGCCTCAGAAAAAAAGCTGTCTACGGCTATGCATCAATACCGAACAAGCCGCCGAATCCTAGCAACATGAATTCACGAGATGTCAGCTCCGCTGAGGTGGAACTGCTCCCATCCGTACTCAAGGGCACTTCGATGCAACGATACAGCGGTCAAGCTCTGTAGCACATCACGTCTTTTCCACTTTCACTGCCGAAGGTGCCTCCAGCTCCATCACAAGGACCTGCATTGACCTGCATTGACGTCACGACAACGTAGAAAATCGGACGGACTGATCTCTCGATCTCCAGAAGCTCCAATGCCCGCATTCGCAACCGAGCTCTAGAGTAGACACATAGGCAAATAGACCGAAGGAGTAAACAGATTCAATTGAGCTCAATTGAGCCGGCCGGCTTTTGCCTGACTTGCTTCTTAGAGCGCATGTGGGATTACGCGGAGGCATGAAGGGCTCTCGGAAGAAGCACGAGCTGATGTCCCATCCAGGCCGACTAACCCGATCAATACACAGTGCGCCCATGGTCTTAGAGGCCCACAAATGAGCCACTTGGTCACTGTTTTCAGAGAGCTTTTAGCGCTTCATCCCTTGGAGGTTCTAGGTAGAATTTGCCTCAATGAGGACAATGTCAAAGAGTATGGATGACGGCACTCAAGACCACCACCTTTCTAATCAACTTAGAGACGTGGAATGTTGTACCGGAATCTTAGCAAACAAACGTTGCGTTGTATGAGTAGGAGAACAGCACCCTGATTTCCGGGTGTGTGACAGGCTGACAGCGACAGGGTTGGGGTTAAGATTGATTTTGAAAAACCGAAAGGTGGGGCTGTCCTCGCTCTCTGCCTTGTGGCCTTGGAGAATCAGCAGATGAGTCAGGCCACAAGGCAGCAACTATTGGGCTGGAGCATAAAATCCAGTGCCTGCTCTGACTTCCCCGCCTCTTCTCTTCAACCTCCATGAACGCTGAATCTCGCATCTTTTGCCCATCACGCGACATCAAGCCAACACATTCACAGAACGCCATTCAGCAATCTCGTCATCTGCCAGTAGCCTCCGTATACTTTGTCTGCTAATCCTTGAAGGGCCTGTTCGGACGGTCCTTGCAGGTGACTCTTTGGAGAAAGAAGAAGCAAGGGTAGATTGAGGTCGTGAGCGCTGCGGAGGTGAATCAAAACCCAACGTACTCGCGAACATCCAACGTTCTGTCAGCACGGTTCTGGCCTGCCAAAGAAAAGACCCAGTCGTACAGTTGCGCATACTCGGCGAAGTTTCTCTCGCAATCGAGTCTGGTAACCCCATTGATCGCAGCCTGGGGAGTACCACAGGATTTGCGAAGTTTGAGCCGCAACTTGCGCACTTCGCTTCGTACTTCTCGTCCTCCGTGATCTGGAGCATGGCCTAGCGCCCTATCTGCCAACCTACTACCCCGCCTTCCAATTCCCACCTCTACCTTCAAACGTATCGTATTTGCATTTCGCTGGTCACCACTCGCCGAGTCGCCATGTCTTCTGCCGTAGGGGAGCTAGAAGCAGGGCTCCAGGCGCTGCTTGGCCTCAAACCACCTGGCGTGTCCGGCTCTCGCATCGCAAGCCTCACAGCGCTATGTGTCGCCAACGTTCAGGTAAGGAGCATCGTCTTGGCAGCAGGCCATTTGGAGCTGGGGACGGAGGCAGTTACTAACGGCATGTTTGCGTAGTCCGAATCCGTTCTCATCCAGAAACTCTTCACGCACTTCAAGAAAACTCCGGGCACACACAAACTGGGGGTACTCTACGTCGTAGACTCTGTAACGCGCAAATGGATGGACCAGGCCAAGGCCCAAGGACAACCCATTAGTCTTGCCGCGCAGGACGGGACACCCGCCGCGGGCGTGCATAGAGTGACCGAGTTGATGCCCATGCTGATGAACGACATCATCGCCACGGCACCCGAGGATCAAAAGGTACGCAGAAAACAAAGAAGCATTCAAGTGTTGTCTCATATGCCAGGCGCCTGTGAAGAAAGCGCTAGAGCTGCCGTCGCCGCGGCCAGGCTGCTGTTGCTGGCGGCCGCTGCGCGCTCGCCGCTCAACTGTTGATGCACTCGCACTCGCGCTCGCTGCTGCTGATCTCCCACACACGCACCCACTCGTATTGCTAGAAAATGGATAGACACTCACATGGCCGTTGACTTGTAGGAGAAGATTAAGAAGCTTATCGACATTTGGGAGAAGGGCCAGACGTTGCCCCCGTCCATGATCAACTCGTTCAAGGCAAAGCTCAGCGCTCCACGACCAAGTAGGTTTCACCCTAGCAGATGCGGCAGCGATGACTCGGGCAACCATCCTTGCCCGGTCGGACCTGACATGCTCTCACCGCCCGAATGGCTCACCTGTGCAATGCTCTAACCGTACCGCTCGCCGATAGATGAGTCCACAACACCACCCGGCAGCCCCCCTCCCAATCTAATGGCGTTTCTTGGCTCCGGGGGCAAGCCGGCACCGCCGCAGCAGCCTACCGCGATGCCCAACATTATGGAGACACTGGCCAATATCGCCCGGCAGAATGCAACCGCCGCACAGAGTAATCCCAGCCTGGTAGCCCCGGCCCCGGCCCCCGTCTCGGCTCCGTCTTATGCTTCGGCGTACAATGCCGCCGTTGGTTCTCACAGTAATGGCGCGATGCATCAGCATCAGCCCGGCCCCATGCCCATGTCGGCCCAACAGGGCATGCCGTATTTGCCAACATCGCAGCCGGGTATCCCGCCTGTAAACTTCCAGTCGCTGCCGCTGGCGTTCCAAACACAGGCCCAACCCGGCCCCGCTCCGCCGGCACAGGTACCGGGTCCTAGCGGTGGCAGTAATCAGCCCAATGTCTTTGCTGCAAACAACCCGACTGTCCAGCTCGTTGCCGCCCTTGCAGCTCAGGGTCTTCCCATTGACAAGATTGCCAGCGTAATTCAACTGATGGGACACGGTGCCGCAGTGCCGGCGGCTTCCCTGCCACAACAAGTTCCGCAGGTGTCACAGATGCCTCAACCCACCCAGACGGGCTATGCCGCGCCCCCAACAGCTGTTCCTGGCTCGGGACCAGCCCCTTGGGAGATGTCTAGGCCCGACGAGGCACGTGATAGAAACGGGTATCATGACTCCATGAGGTCACCAGGCCGTCCTCGTGGGCGGTCCCGGTCCCGGTCGCCCCGCGGCTGGGATGCGCGGGAATCGCCGAGAACTCGCAATGATCGTGGCTTTGACTACGGCCGACCGCCCTCACCCAGCCGTGGGCGCCCGGACGACAGAGATCGTGGACGCGGTGGACGGATGCCTGACTACCGCCAACGGTCGCCTCCCGCCCGTCGTGGCCCTCCTTCCCCGGAGCGCGAGCCGAGTCAGCAAAAAAAGTGGGTTGACTTCGATCCCAGTATTCCCAGTGGTTCTATCAAAGTATACAGCCGCACGCTTTTTGTTGGCGGTGTAACGTAAGTTCCTAGGAACCCGACCAGTCTTGAATGTTGCGCAGCGCTAAGATAAGACAGATGCCCCGAGAGCGAGCTACGTCAGGCTTTTGAACGCTTCGGCAAGGTGCAGACATGCATTGTCAACAAGGATAAGCGTCACGCTTTTGTCAAGATGTATTTCCGCAAGGATGCTGAAGCAGCCAAAATCGCAATGGAGGAAAACCGAATGTCAGATATCCAACTCAGGGTATGTTGCCCCCACTTCTTGCCGTAGAAGCACTTGCGCTAACCCCATTCCTGTGTAGACGAGATGGGGCGTAGGTTTCGGGCCACGGGACTGCAGTGATTACCAGAGCGGAATCAGCATCATCCCGATCCACAAACTCACCGAGGCCGACCGGAAATGGATGCTCACAGCCCCATACGGCGGCAGCGGAGGGCAAGAAATCGTCAGCGGGTTATGCGTGGAGGAACCGGACATTGAGATTGGGGCTGGTGTGTCGTCCAAGGCCATCAGCCGCCGCATGCAGACCGACAAAGGTGGCAACCACGGACCCAAGTCGTCCAGGCGGGATGATGAGCCAGTGAACGGTATTCCTGTAGCTCCTGAGCCAAGAGGAGGTTCCAGCGGTGAGGGTAGGGGCGGTGGCCGTTGGCGCCATGGACGAGAAAAGCGCAATAGCGGAGCCGGAGGTGATCACAGACGAGACGACCGCAACGAAAAGGGCGGTACTAATGATGAGCCCGTCGTGCTAGGCCTGCCTGCTGGGATTACCATGGGCCCAAATGGTATCAATTATGCGCCTAACTTTGCCTTCGGTCAATGATCGCAACCAGCGATCTGGAGAGAAAGGACTCAGTCTGGAATTTCGATACCCCAATTACGAGCGACTGTTGTGAAGGGAATCCCTCACCTCTATTCGCTGAGCCACCAAAGATGACCGGCTGTTAGTCATCGCACTGGAGGCTGCCAGGATATGATTACGCCTGTATTATACGAAAAAACTCGTTCGCCGACAATGGGTCGGTTGACATGGTACCAACATGGCATGGGAGGATGGGAAGGAAATTGATGCATACTCTGGCCAATGAGAGATGGGCGGACAGGATCAACCACATTGCCGCTGTTGCAAGCTCAATACCCATTGTAATGAAAGCAGCAGCGGCAGAGAGCAGGAGCTACGACAAGCGAGATGCCTTTACGAAGGTTGGACGGGCAGGCGGCTAAAAATGCAAAGGCCTGTGTAACTCTCAAACTGTCAGCATGAGAACTCAGCATGATCAATTCACTTGATGACATCACCTTTTCATAAATAATTGTGACAACGTGAAGCCCCAGTAATGTTTGTGTCCGCCTAGTAATTGCCTATAATTTACGAAGTCTTCGAAAAAGAGCTATCAAATGTCACGGTGCGTTAAGGTATGAAAACGGGCCGTTTAAGCTATACTTGAAGCATTATGACTATTGCATTTTGAACTGTAAGGGACCCGTGTAACTATATAAGCATGTATCGACGTCAAATTGATAAGCTTATTAAAATCATTTACAATAAATAGCCATTAAATATCTGGTTCATCATAAATATAATACTTAAGTATCTTCTAGTTTAAGGATTCATTGGCAAACGTCACGTTCATATTTTAGGAAACATTATGTATTGTTATAAGAAACTTAACATTAACCTTAGACGCCATTAAACAAGTTTACTCCTCAATGTCATCTGTAGCCATTTCTTCATATGCAAAGTCATAACCCCCGACGGGCTCAAATACTGCCCCAGCAGCTTCTAGCTCGGCCTTGGTCTCTAATGACAGAGCCGTAACGTCTAGATCCAAGCTCAAGTTTTGCAAGTGCCGAGCTGCAAGAGCTTCGTAACCTCTTACTGGTCGCTGTGGCGGGAATCGGGTCCTCAGGCTCCCCGCTGGAGTTTTTATCGACTCCTGTTGCTGCGCCTCCCATTTCGCGAGCAGAGGCTCTGCTGGTTGCCTATTAAAGTGACCCTCGACACAGAAAAGGTTTGTGTCAGCGTAACAAGGTCCCTGTACCGCACCGATTGTGGGGTTCGGGTGCAACCGAAGCTGCAAGGTTTGTAGGAAGCGAGACCATGGGGAATCAGTCTCGATATGGTAGCCAGGTGGCGGCGGGGGCTCAGGGTGCCGAACGATCGGGATTGGGCGGCGGATAGTCTTGAACCCGCCTCCAGGTAACTCAAATCTCTCATAGCAGGATTTCTGAATATCCTCACCGTCAACTGATAGCAAGAAGATCTTGCCGCTTGCGTCGCCGATCAATAACTTGGTCTTATCAGGCGAGAACATGCCATTAGACACCGGCGCTGGGACCTCCATCAAGTTCCGAACCAATGGATTCCCTAGTGATCGAACGTTCCACACCTTGACGACACCGTCCGACGAGCCCGTGTAAAATCGGTCCAGTGTGGTGCCCCATCCGGTGAATCTCACACCGGTGTCTTCTCCCTCGCGGCCAGCTCCAAGCTCCTCGACGGACTTTCCGTGAGACAGAACGTGAATAGGCCGGTCGCCCTGTGCTGTATCCCAAACGTAGACATTGCCGTCAGTACAACCTGCTGTAACATAGCAAAATGTAAAACTGTTTGGCCTGCAATACATCAGCACAGAGCTACAATGGCATGGATACAACACTTTGACTTACATGATAGTCAGCTCGTTGATATCAAGGGCTGTGCAGTCAAGCGTCTTTATAGGACTGAACGCATTGGCCCCGAACTCCTTCTCGTCCGAACGGGTAAAAATTCGAATTTGTGTGCGGACACCGCTCTCCACGTCCAGACCGAGAGGGGACGTGGCCGCGATGAAGCATTCCTGACTTGGATGCCACAAAACCTCAAAAACATTCTGGGTTCTCGCCGAGGTCAACTTCCATCTGTCCCCAGTCAAACCGTCCCACAGACAAAGCTCGCCTGAGTCATGCCTGTCCTCTGGGATGTCGCTGTCATCCCCGGTACGGTTACGGGGAGAATAGCCCACCAAAAGCAGATGCTCTGAGCCGCCAGCAAGGCCCCACTGCATGGTCGCAGGGAAGTACGCCCATTTTTCTGTGGACACGGTATTCCCCTCTTCGTCGGTGACCCGAGAACAAGAATATGAGCGATAGGGGCTTGCAGAGATGTTATTCCTGTCAAGACGGTATATCCGTACAGCATCTGCGGCAACATCAGAAGCAGTTGCGACCAATCCAGATCCGTTTTTCGTTGCCTCAACGATGTTCACGATACCGTCATGAACCCACTCGCCAACCATCCGCATCGACGAGTCTGATGCTACCTCCCAGATTTTGACAGTCCGGTCATACCCAGAGGTAAAGACCAGGCCGTTAATGGCATCATAGTCCGAAGATGTGACTGAGGTGTAAAGCCAAGGGTCCTGGCTCTGCCGCATTGCTTCCGCGGCGTTGTCGCCCTTCTCAACAATTGGTCGAACAATGCGATGCTCTGGGTATGCTTGAACTCTCCCAGTTTTACAGGAGCCGAGAACCAGATTCCCCGGTTTGTTATATTGCTGATTGTGGGAGTCCGAATGCTCGGTTGTCCCGCAGATGAAGGTATTGTTCGAGGTCCATACAATCGTGTTGATATCTCCGGCACAATCCGTCCACTCGGCCCGAAGCTCGAGGTCGTCCTCACGATAGATTTTGAACTCGTTGTGAAAGTTCACCAGCCGCCTCATTGATCGATACCCACGATATCCAGAGACCTCTCGCCTAAAGAGCAATGAATGAACGCGGGTTTCCCGAGCAAACTTTCGCTGCTGACCGTTCTCATCTGTTCCCACGGTGAGAAGTGCCGGTTCTTGAGCGGTCTGACGTCGGGCGAGATCCCCGAAGAAGTTGAGAAGATCTTGCTTTTCACGTCTCGGCATCGACCCCTGGAGCCGATGGAGTATCCGCGCATGATGGGCCTTATTTTCTCGCCAAAGACGCCGGAGGTCCTTCGCCGCATTCTTGCTCGGCCCCTTTCGCACCGATCCAACGTCGTGGAGAACGTCCCTAACTATATTCCGCAGATGTTGGAGTTCATCGGATGTGAAATCAACGTGAACCACAACCGGGGTGGTGGGAATGGAGTTATCACGTTGGACAACCCTCCCGGCCCCGTTTAGAGTCAAATATCGCTCCTCTCCGGACAAATACGGGTGATGGTTAGAGAACCAGCTGGGGGCTGTCTGAGTCCGGGCAGCCTCGTCTTCACTGGCGTCCCAAGTTGAGGCACGGGGTCGAACGATCTGCGCCAACGACAGCGGCTTGTTCACAGTAGACGGCTTTGTTCTCTCCACAGAGTCCCGGCGAGGCGTGAGTTGCTGGACAGCATGCACTCGGTATGGTGGTGGCGACGAGCCATCTACCGAGGGATTTCTTTTGATATGTGGCAGAGCAGCTACTTTCCGGGCTGCTTCCGGACCAAGATCCACCTTGCCGACATCCTCCTCCTCCTCCTCATCATCGTCTATTACGATTGGCTGGGATGCTTGGCCGGCAGTGGTGTAATTCCGTAATGCAGAATTGCCATTCGGCAGGCGGCCAGGAATGGCGGGTATCGGTATGGGAGACGTAGACACACGAGGTGTTGGAGGGGCAGCTGGCTGTTTGCGACCGACCGCGTACGAGAGCGGAGGGAAGCCAGGAAGACGAGGTGGAGGGATGGGTGTCTGCTTGACAGACGGCAGTTGGTATTCCTGAGCAACGACGCGTTAGTATCGGTCTCACAATGCCCCCAACTCTGCCACGTACGGGCCGTTTGGCAAATGCCCGCGCCTCCTGAAAGGCAAGTTGTGACAAGTGTAGCTCAAACGCTGGGGTTATGCGGCCATTGCCACGTTTATATTCTTTCCCAAAGCCAGTCGTCGGGCCAGTCAAGATCTCGACAACCTGAGGCGGTGGGCGTGAGGACATGGAACGTGGAGGAGCGGAAAGTCGGCAAACGAAGGGGAGCGCAGGCGGGACTTACTTTTTTCGCGATCGCGTTGGTATTGACCCTGTAAGTTGGGAGCTGCGCAATGGCATGGTCGACGTGAGGGAATACTTGGTCCTTTAAGCAGTCGACAAAGACCTTATCATGAGCCCAGCGCGGGGAAGTGGGTGCTGTTTGTTGCGACGGGCCGGGAGAGTCGAGACGTCGTCTCTTTGATGGCAGCTCTGAGGCCGGTGCCCCGGCCGCGCTGCTAACAGCAGCACCATTGCTGGGGCCCGCCCTGTAGGGATGGGTCAGTACTGGAATGTAATGCAAACGCAAGACAGTGGAGGGAGGTGAGGTTGTGGCCGTTGTCGAGGGCATGGGATGGAGCAATGAAGGCAGCGCGTGCTGAAGCGTCACAAACGGCACTGCGACTGGTAAACCTGCGTAAATGCGAAAACAAATAGAAATCAACGCGTTAAAGCATTAAAACATACCTCACGTCCATCGTGCAGTCAGCTCGTGGAATGTTGTTAAAAGGTGAGTTGCTGGTAGTTGGTTGTAGTTATTAAAAATAGCAACAAGCTATTAAAATTATTAATGTGAAGTTCTTGTTAGAAGCAGAGGACCCACTTGTCTACACTAACAATTTTAATAAAAAATATTATTAATTAAGATCTATTTCATCATAATATTTTATATATATTAGATTTTATTTTTAATATATAGTAATTTATATTTAGCTACTTTAAGCACTAGCATTAGTAATTATACATTTATTATCAACTAATCAAATAATTTATTATATAATTATTTAATAGCTAAGAATCTCTATTTATAGGTTTGCCATTTCGTTTCCTGTCCATTTGCTCTTCTTAAAATTTATACAGTTGCTATTTTACTACTTTAACTCGTTATAAAGGTAGAACGAAGGCAGGAATACGCTTGTTGTCATTTCCCAATTCCTGTCTCACCTACGTTGACGCATTTTAAGATATACTTCCATATATATTTATATTTTCCTCAAATGTATGTAGATGCGCTTAAACTATACTGTAAACATCTAAGAGTTCCCATTTTACATCTTGACTATCCTGAGTGGTAACCATCTTGAAGGTTATGACATTAAAGTTTCATCTCTCCTTAATGCCTCGATGGTGATTAAACCACCACAATGACATTTGGCCATAATAACATCCTAGCGCGCTACGGATTAGATTGCCTCTAAACATTTTTCTCTGCTACGCGCCGAGTTCGCCGTGGCAAAAACAGAGAGCGTGGCCTCACTGCAGCGCCGAGTTGCCCCCGGCTGGATGCAGAGCTCGGGCCATATCGCGGGCGCATCGCGATGTCACGAGAAGGTCCACCACTCATCTGGCTGCGTCCCCATTTCGAGATCGGATTGTGGGCAAGTTAAACAGCCATTTCACTTGTGTTCACAACTTGACCGGTCCCAAATCATGCATCCTGCTAAGTATTATAGTTTTACATGATACTAATACTGTTAAATTTATTTCCCTGGCTACAATCAAGAATGCTATGTTTTCAAACAGAAAATAAAAGGAAAACGGCCAAAGCCTGGCACGGTGATTCTACAACTTTGGCTTGCTCGACGCCTCAGCCGCCAGCTCCTCGTACATGCGGTCGATCTCTTTCCTGAATGCCTTCGCCGTCTGAGGGCGCTTGAGCTTGAGTCTGTAATCGAGTCAGCATGACAATCCCGGGCAAGACTTTTCTTGACAAAATAAAAGGGGAGAAGTAAACTAACGTAGGTGTCAGAAGCTCATTCTCAATGGTAAAAGGATCGATGTCCAAGTAGCAGTTTCGGACCATCTCAAACTTGTTGAACTTATGGCTCTTGCCGATCTTGTCCAGCAGCTTGAGGAATGCGCCCTTGACACGCGGGTCGTTGGCCGCAGCCTTGAGAGCGGAGCGGTCATCCTCGGCGACAGGCTTCTTGAGGATCCGGCTTGCGTATGGCGCAAAAGCGACAGGGTCGATGCCGAAGACAGCGACAAGGCTGGCCTCCTTGGGATCGCCGTGTACAAACGCGGTTGCGACCACGTTCGTGCTGCCCATATACACGTTCTCGATACGCTCAGGCGAAATGTACTCGCCCTGGGCCAGCTTCAACACGTTCTTCTTGCGGTCGACGATCTTGAAGCGACCCAGGTTGTCCACCTCGACAATATCGCCCGTGTGGAACCACCCGTCTGCCTCGATCGTCTTGGCCGTCTCCTCGGGGTTCTTGAAGTATTCCTTAAAGATGATAGGCCCGCGCATCAGAAGCTCACCACGGGGATACGGCTTGTCTTCAACGGTATAGTCAAATTCGGGGACAGACTCGATGCACAACTCAACAGACGGGCATGGCCCGCCGATATTACCCGTCGTGAAGTCGCCCCTGACCTGCACTGTTCCAACGGCATAAGTCTCAGTCATACCAAACCCCTGCAAAAAATCGTTGCCGAAGGCGGCACGAAGGAAATTGTGGACGTCGGGGTCCAGCTGAGCGCTACCGCTGACCATGGTTCGGGCCCGATCCAGTCCGACTCCCTTCAGGACCTTGGGCGTCCAGATCCTGTCAAAAAGGAGATGTGTGTTGTATGCCTTGCCTGTGGGCAATTGCATGTTGGCCTTCTTGGTATCAATCACGTGCCGTGAGAGTGCTCCCTTGAAGCCGTCGGCCTGAATGGTGGCAGTCTGAATTGCCGAGTTAAAGCGGTTGTAGAGACGGGGCACCGAGTAGAGTCCGTTCGGCCGCAGAATTTTCATATCCTCAACCAGTCCTGCGATGTCGCCATGGAAATAGCCGATGCGAGCGCCAGATGCGAGCGTTGTCTGGTCAGCCATGCGGCCGTAGATATGCGCTAGCGGAAGGTAAGAGATGTGCGTGTCGGTGGGCCTAACGCTGTCGCTTGAGCGAGCGGCAGTGATACCGGCGACGGCGTTGGCATGGGTGATAACGACGCCCTTCGGGTCGCCGGTGGTACCCGAGGTATAGTTGATGGTGACAATATCATCGCGCTTCGGGGCGCGCATCGGGCGGCCGGACTGAGCGCCAATGGCCTCCACGTCTCCCATAGAAAAGATTTGGACTCCCAGATCAGCAGCGGCGGCGTTGAGGAGAGCTAGCTTGGACGTCCCCGCCGGCTCACCCAAATCCAAGGGATCCAAAGAGATGATAAGCTTCAGCGTGGGGACCCGCGGAGCCAGCTTCAGCAGGGTGGGGATGTGGTTCACAGAGCAAACCACCGAGGTGATTGCGCCGTGGTTCAGGATGTACTCGGACGTCTCGGGGCCAAGGGTCTCGTAGAGGGAGACGGGCCATAGAGACTGGGAAACGAGCGCAAGCTCTGCGAGCACCGTCAGCGTCGCGCGCTCAGCCTCGAGCGTAGGGGGGGCAATTAGGGACTAACCAGTAATCTGCCACTCGGCGCGGTTCTGCGACCACAGGCCGACACCGTACTTGTCGTCTGTCACACCAACCCGCTTGTGAAGCTCAACAATACCAGCACCCAGGTTCTTCCTGCGCTGCGCAACCTCGCCGTACGTGATCCATGTGTACTTGGGCTCGAATGTCTGCGAGGCGGCGTTCCAAGCCCTCCATCCCAAGCACGGGCTGCTGGCGTTGTTCACAGCCGAAGCCTCAAACAGATCGTGGAGAGTCTGGTGAGTCGGGTCGAACGTCTCGAGCAAAGGGCCGTTTTGGAAGCGCCAGTGGCGGTAGACGGCCGTGCGGTTCGGGCGCTCGGTGCTGGGGATCGGCAGGGCGTACGGCGACCCAGGCGGAGGCGGCTGGGCGATGGTCCGAATGTAGGCCTCCGTCTCTCGCTTTGTCGGGCTCATGGCTGGATGCGGGCGGCGATTAGAAAACTTCGTGACGGATATCCTGCGCAACTGGACCAATGCTCACTTGCGAGGTGATCTGTCCCACAGTCTGATTACGAGTCTGAGTGTTGGGTGTTGAGCTTGTACTGGGCGGCGCTGACGTGGGTGGTGGGTTAGCACAAGGGCCCGGAGACGACAATAAGGTGCTAGCGGGTGGGCAGAAACGTGATCGAGAGAGAGTGTTTTGTAGAAACGAGGGTCCTGCGCCAAAAGCTTCACCGTGGAGGTTTCGAGAGAAGATCAGAGGGTTTTCCCATTTTCGAGCAGGGTCGGCGAGTCGACTCGGTAGCATGTGTTCATCCCCCCGGTGGCCGAATGCGACCAGGAACGGAGCTAGCCATGCTGGACACCCCTGCCTCGCATCTCAAAATCCGGGCTCAAAGCTCACCTCGGCTCTCTCCGCAATGGCTCGTCATCCGGCTTACGGCTTACACGACCGTTGCCCGGCATTTCGCCCACAGAGTAATATCATTGCTGCTGCCTCGATTACCCATTGAGGACATATTGCCTTTGCAACGCATCATCGCAGATGGCAAACGGCCTCCGCACCCAGGTGCCGAGCCGCCAATGCATACTGAGTGGCAAGCCCTGGGGGAGTCGTTGCTCTCTAGCCTCGGTTCAGAACTCGAACTGGTACGCAGAAAGTGGGCCACGGGTGGCCGCAAGCCGTTCTGAGCCGTCCACCGGCCTCGTTTGCTAATCCAATCGTCTTGACGGGCACAGGACCGTCTTGGAAATTCCTCCATCGCCAAGGGACGGGGCTTTCCCAATGCCATCTAACGCTGTCACATGCACATGCATGTCACCAGCGACTCAGCTTTCTGGGGTGAGTTATCGCTTCCCCAAGAAATGCAAGCTGAGCGCGGGGTTGACGGAATGTGTGGGGTACATCTGAGGGCTCCCTAATTTCGACCAGAGACGGGAGTGGACAGGCCAAATTTCTTTAAACAAAGCGGCCAAAACCGTCTTGCTTTATTGGCGACCAGACAGCTGGGCCAGCTATGATCGGGCCTTGTCATTGGCGATCAAGTCGAGACGGATACCATGCTGCACGTCGTCTCCTACGAATATCTACATGCCCGGATACTAGTCAAGCTTGCGAAGATTCAGTTTGAGTTAGGGGTGTAGGAAACCGATGCTTATTCCTAGCGACCTCGCCCCTTCCAAGCAGGATGTTCCGAGCGAGCTGGAACTACCATGTCGAATCGAGGAGGGCAAGGCGAAATGCATTCTTGGCCACACCCGGGCCCCAACCTGAATCATGGAAGCCAGTTTGAATCGGTGCCTCGGACCGGTTGTCGGCCTCGGCTGGAATAGCCCACACCTGGTGTCGCTCGCGAATTTGTGCCTCAATCTATCCCCAGCCTACCCTCCAGATTCGCGGCCCGAAGCACAGACCACCCAGCAGCAGGGATAGGGTGTTGGGCCCCTTCGATGGCCCCTGGCCAGGTGCCGACATGACTCCACCAACAAGTCTCAACACTGTTCCAAACGCCAAGGGGTTCGAGAAGGTCGACGTTTTATCCAACGTAGAATCAGGTTACACGCCGGGATTTCTGACTTCAGAAATAGGACGGACACATTCGTTTTTTACACGAAAAGAGTGCCCGCAACTCCGATACTTATTTCTCACGGTGCCGTGTCGCCCATGCTTCGACGAATCCTAGGTCCATGAGCCCTCGGCCAGAAACCTACCAGGCTATTCGACGCACCCCACACGCATTCGGGAGTCCGAACCCTCAAGGAACCAATGCAAAGAGAAAAGCAAAGATGCCTTCAGGCGATTCCTTTTCTTAAGCTAGATTTTCCATGGAGATGCCAAAACTCTTGGCGTTTGTTTTGACACCTGAGTTCCCAGAGATCGCAGGCCTCGTGGCGTGAAACCTCACATGGTGGGCAGTGTGTTTAATCGATACAAATCGCAGACGCAGAGTGGGGTTGCAATCCAGCCGGTAAGCCCTTTCCGTGGCATTGACTTGAGGTACAGCTAGCTTCTCGCCGCCGAAAGAGCACCTCCAAATTGGATCGGCTTTCTTCGTCATGCGTGGAGATCCGCACGTTTCAGAACGGCATCGCTGTGACACGCCCTGCCCACCTCTCCCGACTTCACAGAGCGCATCTCCCTCCTGGACGGGCAAATCAGAGTGGCCAATCGTCGCATGATGGATTTTCCCTTGGATTGTTTCTGTTCCCATTTTACCCAGGCGCTCGCCTTCAGAGAACCCCTTTCATTGCATGGGTCGCCCACTCATAGTTCACGCTGTCTTGCCTCATCTCTATTTTCTTCTCATCATCTTCCATTCAGTCCTTCTCTCTCAAGCGCACTAGCTGCAGCTCATATTCGGATCTGTATCTTTTAATATCTTTACTCCGTGATTAAGTGCCCGCCTCTTCATCAACTTGCCAAGCATCTTCAACCACGCGATAGCAGCTACGTGAACATGGCATCCCTAGGCTTCCTAAAACAGATCAGAGTCCCACGGGAGCTCCTGAGGGCTGTTCAGGCTTTCTTCTCCGTGCTGGTTTTGGCACTCTCTGGCTATGGTACGGCTTCCCAAACCGCACTCGGCTTCTGTTCGTGGAACATTCCGCCAGGGATGGAGTATGGAAATGAGACAGCATGATGGCTGACAACAAACACAGTGGCCAACTGGTATAACACTGACACGTTGACATCGTCACCCACCCAGGTCAACATCATGATCTTCTCCGGCATTTTGTCGATAATCTCCCTCATCCTGCTCGAGGTTGTGCCGAGAGTCTTCCCACGGTGTAAGTCCTCGCCAACCCTCCTCACTGGAGCACGGAACTGATCGTTTGCTATCTATAGTTGCCCACCCGTGGGAGTTCCTCGTCCTTGAGTTCACCAATGTCATCTTCTGGGTCGGCAGCAGCTTGTCTCTCACTGTATTCCTCAGCAAACTGCTTTTCTGCCGCGGCAGCGTGTGTGCTGCGGCGCAGGCCGACGCGGCCTTTGCCTTCGTGCTCATGGGCCTTTGGCTGAGCACCTTCATCCCACTCGCCATGGACGTCTTTAAGTCGGGGTTCCGGAAGCCGGGGCCCAAGATGTCAGGCGGCGCCGGCACAAAGGACGGAATGAAGGAGGTCGCATAAGGCTGGAAAGCTATATGTCCTCCGTCGACAGACTGGGATCGCCACGAGGGCACGGCCGACATTCAACCGCTTTTCGAACGCCATACCACCCATCGGTTGAGTTGGTACAAAAGAAAGTGAATGCGGCTTGGGACCGCCGCACTGACAGCCTGTCGGGATAGCCGTCGGGCAGTTCGGTCCATGTTCACGCAGAAAGGGCCGGCAATGCTGCCCTGAGAGGAGGAGGAGGCGAGGCTGGTAATGGGCGGTGAATACCGCTAGTAGCACCTACCTAGTCCAGAAGATCAGCTGGACTGTGTCTTGTCTCGGGTTTGAGGGTATTGGTTTATTTGGGATATATTTTAGTTGCGGGCTATGTCGGACTTGGCATATTGGCGAGTGTATATGAGTGCTTCTTTTTTTGGTATACATATGGGAGTTCCAGCCATATACAAGTACAGAGACTAAGGCAATGTGTACATGTCACTCTTTTGTGCTGTAACTGGCTGCTTGTTGGTCTGATTGAGGCGAACTTCCCGAGGCAGCTGCTCTGGTCCCGGGAGATGGCTGAGGTGGCTGGCTACTTGTTGATCTAGGATGCAGGAGCGCGCTTGTTGGCGCACATAGAGATGAGAGATTTTCCTGGAATTAGCTCATGTTAAGCGATAGTCGTTAGGTGAGTAAATATTACATAAGTTAAGGTATGGTCGTTGTGCAGTTTAAGCTGGTCTCGTTGATCGTATGGTGTGGTTGAGTGGTGGTGTGGGGTAAGCGAGATCGGCATGGGGGTTCGTTACTTTACCGATGGAGGTTGGGGGGGGGGGGGGGGGTTTGGGGGGCTCTTTTGTCTCACAGAA
>Ga0247758_1000528_pt1 | contig 33666 bp, 21 predicted proteins | sample UWRJL156409C4_FD_180950 | JGI IMG/M metagenome (GOLD analysis project Ga0247758, IMG submission 180950) | Plant litter microbial communities from Arlington Agricultural Research Station in Wisconsin, United States - UWRJ-L156-409C-4 | ecosystem: Environmental > Terrestrial > Plant litter >... | reverse complement strand
CAGGGAGCTTCCATTTGTATATAACTGGGGAGTGCTTCGCACTCCCCTTTTCTACCAAATCAAGTCACTTTGCAACTGCACTTCCGCTGCTCCTGAGCCCCTCGTTCCTCAGTCAAAACGTTCCACAGCTCCTGAAACGCTACTCGCGCAGAACGCATGGAGCTGCAAGCCCTCAAAGAGACGAGATTTGGAACGAAAGTCAGGCACCCATGTAGGCCAGTTTGGTGTTGCTGAGGATTGGAGGAATGGCAGAAGACTGATGCGTGTTGTATTTCGTGTATGAAGGAGAAAGACGGTCTTGTAAACATCCATAAGTGAAAGCGCACAGTCTGGGACAAGCTCCCTCCCAAGCCACGGCGGCGCGATGCTGAGGATGCCGTATATCCGATCTCTATCGTCGCTGCATTTGCGTGTGGCTGTTCTGAGTAACAGAATCTCGAGTGTTGCATCTCGAACTCCATCACAAAGGGACCAGACGTTATACGCGGCCGCGTTGAACGATTTCGGCGTGCCGGTCCTCCCTGAAGAGAGGTGAATGACCGCGTCACGAAATCGTGGCCAGGGGACGATGTCATGGCCGCATTGGATGATGGACTTGCTATTCGCTAGCTGGATCTCTTGCACTACCCACATCCGCTCAAACCACTGTCGTTGCCACAGGTCTTGGATAGCACTCCAGGTGGCCTCATCGTATGGCAACTTGCGGTTCATATCATGCCACGCCATCTCGCTATCGGCGCAGTCGGGATGAGGTAAGACAAAGGAGTCCTTCGAAACCACGATTCGGCTGCCGAGATGCGCCATTGTTGACATGGCCAGCCGGCTAGTCCCAGAACTGCGGCCGAGCCAGGCAATGACGCGATCAGCGTTTGAGAAGATCTCGCCCATACGGCGTACCTGCTCGCTCCTCTCTCTGTGGTCATCCTGGTTGATGCAGATGGCATCGATCCAGAACACCCGAGGACGGTCCGGCAGCCGGAGATGCCGGATGGCGGATGCGAGGCTCTGGCCGATCGGGAGACAATGAGGCTTGTGTTCGGCACTGGTATCGTCCGTCTCAACAACGAGGGCCGTCTCTTGGCCGCCAGCTGGCCCCCAAGTGTAGGAAAGGGCCTCGTATCGTGGCTCAGCTGCGGCCTTCGCTTCCGAAGACGGAATACTGTAGGAATCGTGCGGGATGCAAGGATTGGGATGCGTCCATGAAACCTTTCGGTTGCCATTGTGGGAGTACCAAAAGATGATGGGGCCCTCGTTAGTCTCGTACGCGGACCAATTCGGCGGAAGGGTCTTGCGAATCTCTTGCAGAAGCAATCTTTTTGGAGCGTGGGCCGCAGTTGGGGCAATAAGGCGGTAGTGAGAGATGGTGATGTGGATCGCATCGCCGCATGATGTAGGAAGGAGCGTCACGAGCCTAATCTCGTTCGTGGCCTTTGACAGCGGCGTGTACAAGTAGCGCTCATACTGGTCGGTGTCCTGCTCAAGAGAGAGGGAAAATATGCTCTCTACCAGTTGCCGGGGGTCGCCCGTCGTCATCGTGTGCGTCTGAGGACTAGGAGCTGGTGAATGGACGAAAACGAAAGCATCCGTGCCCCAAAACTCGCCAGCTCCTCTTTCGGGATAAGTCGGGTGACCGGCTTTTTAACCGACCTACCTTTTGACCACGCAGATTGACTCATCCTCGCCACCCTTGCCACCCAACTCACCTATTTCAATCGCCCACAACTCAACGAATTTAATTCTAATCCGTTTCCTTCTTTTTCAATGGCTTTGTAATTGAAAAATGAAGCCATAGACCGAGTTGGATTTGCAGAACGCCCTCGCTGAGTATGCTAAAACCAGCAAACTCCGCGAAGCGGCCAAAAACCACAGCATCCTCCATAACACTTTATATTATCGATCCAAAGGGACCAATCCAGCCTCCTACGCCTAAATCGCTAATTAGAAGCTTTCTCCAGCCCTGGAAGAACGTCTTACCGAATAGATTCTCTTCTAGGGGATTATTAGTAACCTTTTAAGCCACGTGCAAATCTGGAAACTGGGTAAAAGAATACTTACCGCCTCTGGAAAGCCAGCCCACCTTAGAAAACACTAATGCCGCAGCTTTTTAAAGCGAAATCCTTTTATTTCTACTTAAAGACTATGTAGAATCCACGTAAACCGTGCTAACTGAGCCTGTAAGGCTGTTATTTAGCCTTAGTTTCACTACTTAGAGGTTCCAGAGGTTAAGGCTATTTTACTAGAGAATAAGTATAATATAGATAAAACTGGTATAGTTAATAGTATTAGAGATAACGGTTTGGTTATGAGCTTTAAATTAAAAAGCTTTTATAAAAGAAGAAGTTTGGAGACTGAATTTAGATTACTATTCTGGAGTGCGTTTCGGCCAATAGCAGGTTTTTAAACCCACTGGTTATTTTTAAGGGTGGGAGCCTTTAGTAACAGTAGTACTTACGTAACTTAACCCTATTTGAAGGTTAAACTTTTAAACTAATTAAAAACGGGTAGACTAACGATAATACTGCCGTTAAATAGCTCTGCGAAATCTTTCTTCCAGCTACTTAGCTAGCTAACCCTTAGGAGAAACACCTCCTTATTTTAAATAGTTATAACAGTTATACTATTAAGGAATTTATATAGCTAGCTTTTACTAATAATGTATAGTTATTATTTCTGCTAGCTTACACCTCTTACGTTCTTTAGCTTGTAAATGTAGCTGTTTTTAGCTTACTGAAGGTGCAGTACAGGGCACGGCTGAATAACTGCCTTTCTAGCCTAACTAACAACTCTATAGCTAGAAAACAAGCTTTTTTAAAACACTATAGGCTTACCAGAGTCTACGGAATAACTAAGTTAAACATTAAAGCTGGTTGGAAGGCCTTAAGGTTATAGCCAGTCTCTTTAAGGAAGCCTTTAAGTAACAGCTTTATTATTAAGAATTCTAACAGCAGTGTTAGTACGGTAGCTATTACACTTTTTATAAGCCTTAAGTTGTTTAATAACCCAATTCTGGGTAAGAATTTAAAGGACCTGCCTATATAATTTACCCTTAAAAAGGCTAAGGACTTCTTAGCTTAAGGGGAGCGTGTTCTACGCGGTACTAAACGTACTATTAGTAAGTGACTTTTTATACGGAAAGCTTATAAAGGATTTTATAATATGGCCTTCTAATTGGCTATAATTTAATAATAATTGTAAGCGGTCTAGGAAGACCTTGAACGTGTGAGAGGCTGGAAAAGAAGGAGGGTGGAAATCGACCTTAATAAGGCCTTTGCTGGTATTGAGATCTGCCGCGTACAGAGATTAGCTACTGGAGAGGATGTTACAGATTTTAAATCCTCAGGAGAAGAGGAATCTGAAACTGTAAGCTGTATTGACGTAGCTATCTAATTGACAAAGTTGTGGGCAATTGAAGTTAGTGATGTAGTGGGGCTGCGATTTTAGGAAGTGGTTAAAAAGTGGGTCGGTCGAAAAGCCGGTCACCCGACTTAATCCATTCCGGGGTGCCGGAGGCAAGCCCTTGCTGCCAGCATGCCCAGGCGCTTGGAGGACCAGGACCGTGCTTTTGAAGCGGTCCAATTAGAATGGCTATTGATAGGTGGGCACCCACATTTCGCGATATGGGCACCTATACTGCAAAATTACAGTAATAAAATAAAGTCAAAAACAAGGCCAAAAGCAGTAAAAAACAGCCAAAAGTAGAGTAAAACAGATAAATTTCTACACAGTACTGGCTACAAAACTACTCTTATTAGCTCCCTTGCACTGTATGCACCATCTAATCCCTCAATCTAGCAGGCGTCCGGACCAATCGACCACGCCGCGTAACCTTTGCGGGGCGCTCTGGGCCAGGATTGCTCTCTGCAGCGCCTTTTCTTGATGTCTTTCCCGTCGTAGCCCTGTTCTGGGGCTCTCCAGAGGGCTCTGGAGAGGGCTCGGAGGAGCTGAGGGCGTGGGTCTGGCCGCATTCGCTCTGGCGGCTATAAGCAGTGATGGGCGTTTATCGCTAGAATCGCTAGAATCGCTCGAATTGATTGTAATTGGCGGTGGGCGCGGCTTGTAGACCATTTCCAACGTAGTCTGGAAGTCCTCGAAATCGCTGGAATCAGCGCAAGGCTCGCCTGGGGCCCCAGAATCGCTCGCACGCGCGGAATTGGCGCGGCTGGCCTGCGGCAGCGGCAGGGATTGCGCTGCATCGTTTGGCATTGCTGCACGTTGCTGAGCGCGCTTCTCAGCGACGGCGCGAGGGCTTCTGGCCATCCTGAAGGTCCCGTAGCATTCTAGATCGGTTAGATTAGGCGTAACGAAGGTATTGAGGCGATGCGACGTACCGGTGTTGCGTGGGTGTTGCCTGGTGGAAGTTAAAGGATTTTTCACGATGTGGCTGGCATTGATGTGGATGTGTGTATTGAGTCCAGATGAAAGGTGGCCGTATATAACCCTAACCCTTGTGGGTGCCTGTATATCCACTTTGGGCTGTGGGTGCCCGCCCATCAATAGCCATTAGAATGGTTCCAAAGCGCCCACCAAAGTACAGTACCTCTTTTTTTTTGCATGCAGGTGACTAATATATCAGAGCAATTCTTTGTGTCACAACTTCGAAGTAGTCCTTCCCAGTTTGCTCCTTGTTGCAGATAGCTTTTTATAGGCTTGAAACTCGAATCGCGTCCTGACCTGGATCCTTTTTGGGACCTTCTGCCCCAGTGTCTTCTTCCTAAAGGCTTTCAAGTACGCGATACAATCTCTCTTCTTACTCGGACGAGATGATAGCTTAACTTTATCTCATGCACCCTGCGCCTAGGAACTTGGATGGTCGCGTCCCTAGTTCGATGGAGTGGCGGGGCACCTCTCGAAGGCTAGCGCAAATAGCAGCCTGTGGAATGGCGGGCCGCTCTCCCTGGGTCTTTGACCAGCCCCCGGATGGTGATCCTCTCGACATCGGAATTAGCTGCAAGTCTCCAACGGCGCGTAATGCATAGGACCTATAACCATCTAAACAAGAGTAATTACCGTAGTAGTAGTCCGCCAACGGGCCAGCATCACATATGTTAGCGACCTCAGCTCTGGGATAAGATACAGTCATCTTCGCTCGTCTCCATTCCTCTAACCAGCCTCGCTGCTCTCCTCACTCCGTCCAGCTGGTTTCCCACTGCTGTTTTCCTTTCGACCGCTTTGACCTAGCTACTTGTTTGCATTCTTTCGTCCCTGCGCAAGACATTGCCATCTTGGGCTATCGACTTCACGCCGCCACGCGTGGCTGTTCGGTGGTCCTACATGCGGCCACTGCACAGCCTCAGACGCCCGTTTTCAGTCTCCCCGGCCAAAGTTGTCTTTCGATGAAACGCAGATATATCTGCTTTTCCTGGTTGGTTTATATAGAGTAAGAAGCATTTATTAATATATTTTCTCCAGTTAGATTGCGTTTTAAATCCGTTCAGATATCGAGCTCCAGGCAGTTATATATTAAATAACCATATTATATATCTTCCAGTATAGGTAGTAGCTTGGCGAAACTTGACAAAACTACAGCGTAGCGGTAGTTCGTATCTAGTAATATATTCTTAGTAATGGAATTCCCATACCTCCTGGCACACTATTACATTGTGTTAGAAACACTGCACACTGGAATTCTTGGAAACAAAGGTGGTTGCAACTGCTTGATTGAATTGCCTTGTTCGGCTTTCTGGCGAAGCCAGAGAGCCTTTAGTATAGTACTGCGTGGTGGCAACAATAGTGGCAAAAGGCAGCTCTAGCCAGCTGAGCTCCATTCAGCTCGGCAGGCTACATCCTTCGCCTGCGCGTTCTGGCCTCCGGCCAGACCCCTTCCTTTCTGACACATTGTAATATATAAAGCAAAAGCTAATAAGTTATATTCTAGCTTGTAAAAAGCTAAAGAATATTTAAAGGCATACTTCCACCTGCAATCAAGATATCTCCTAAGAGATGGTGTGCTAGTATTTTGTAACACCCAGAGCCATGGTGGCGGGAGCGGGGAATCCTGGCATCTAGTCAGCGGAGCAGACCAGGTGCCTGGCACTGCCACAGCGCTAGTCAGACCGAGCCACTACGAGTACGCAAGATAGGTCCTAGGATATGTGTATAAGAAGAGCTCACTGGCGGAGCCAGAGAGCAAATAGCAGGCTTCAATTGATCACTTACCCAACCCCCTACTATACGAACCACTATCTTGCAGTGCAAACTGTCAGATTGACGGGGTTCTGGCTGGAAGCCAGAACGCGGAGGCGAAGGATGTGGCCTGCCGAGCTGAATGGAGCTCAGGGGAGCTGAACTGACGCAGTCAGTTCAGCTGGCCAGAGCTGGTGTTTGCCACCACTGTTGCCACCACGCAGTACTATAGTAAGAGCTCTTTGGCTCTACCAGAGAGTCTAGAAGTAAGGGAAGCAAGTAGTTATAACCCCTATTAATTCCACGAGATTCCAGTGTGCAGTGTTTCTGACAATTAAAAGTCTCATTCGCTCTGGCGTATCGTTTTCGCACCACCTTTTGCACTACTTTTACACTACAACGCTCACGTAAGCCGATTAGTCAGCCAACCCTAACCTACTAACAAGAAATAATACTACTCGCACTACTGGAACTCTCTACACCAACCAGTTCAATCTACCTGCTTTTAATCCAACTATACCAAAATGGCTACTTAGAACAACAAGGCTGTATTTCTGGCTAGATCTGACGACTGGGAGCTGTGGAACCTGCAGTTCTAAGCCTAGGCCGTAGCCGGAGGGCTGTAGAGCCAAGTTCAGGGGGTGACCCCTTTCTTCGACAAACCTGTGGCTCTGAATCTACAAGACCATAAGCACAAGGCTCGACAAACCTGTGGCTCTGAATCTACAAGACCATAAGCACAAGGCTCCGAGCCAATCTACTGCCACAGTTAGGGCTAGTACGGCCTCTGCAGCCAGCGACGATGAGCCTGGTCATTCAAACCTTCCAGTTACGACTACGGATCTAACTGCCGACGGCTTCCGCACATACTAGATGGATTGGACGATTTACTAAGCCGACGACAAGAAGTACACTAAGCAAATCGAAGCCATTCAGCAACTAAAGCAGTGGATTCTGAACACTACTAGCTCGCACCTATAACTCACAGCCTGTGAACCACTCGAGCCAATTACGCAATGGTATTCGGCCCTGAATCAATAAACCGGTATCAGTGACGACGAAGCTGTATGCCGTGCCTAAGAAGCCTACCGACTGGCTATTACACCACTTTAGAGAACCCCCAGGGACCTAATTTAATGGTCAGAATCCTGGGAGTATGCCATTTCGGCTGCACAGCGGAAAGGGGTCTCTGAGGCTCTGAATGCAAAGTGCTGGCTTTCCGATTTCCTTAATGTAGTGAAGCTAATTCAAAGCTACTGGGTTACATCTTATAAACTACTGAAAGCATTACAGTTAACTTTAAGTTACCGAGAAGTGGCTAGCGATTTTCGTAAGGAAGTACGGTAAGCTCGCAAGGCAAAATCTGCTAGTGTAAAAGGCGTATTTAGCCCTTCCTTTACAGATGCATATTAAGAGGACGTTTTTGATGACGATGTTGAGCCTGGTAGTGATGAGGGGGAGCGTAATACTGGCCGGAAGCGCAAATGGGATGACTTCTCAAGTGGCCGTGCTGCTAAACAAGTAGAGTGTATATGTCCTGTATGCGGCCTGTTCCACCGTCTGTCAAGATGTTATTATATCTTTCCTGAAAAAGCTCCTGAGGTTTCGAACCAAGGGATCAAATCCAAGCAAGAGTGAAAATGGCTCTGGAAGATCCAAAGCTTTGGAAGAAAGTCAAAAGACTTCAGAAGAGCTAAGTACCCCTGAGAACCCATAACTGAGGCTTACAAAGATTAAGGACCTACTGCCCACATAGCTAATGCAAGGCTGTAAAAAGAAGTAAAGGAAGGAAGGAAGTAAAGGAAGTAAAGGAAGCAAAGAAGGTCTGGAAGTTAAGAAAGAAACAGAAAGGTCTAGATTCCACCTACAGGCTTGAATCTGAGGGGGTGTGTTGGATTGACGGGGTTCTGGCTGGAAGCCAGAACGCGGAGCTATACGGCGGCGGGGTGTGGGATCACCCTAGCTCAGGAAAGAATCAGGCGGAAGCTCAAGACAAATCAGCCACAGCTCACCCCAGCTCAGGCTTGCGAGCGAAAAAGGAAATTTCGTATGCCGAGATTCGTCGCAGACAACCAAGCTGTTTCCCAGTGTATCCATTCGTTATGGTTGTTGTTTGGATTGTGTTCGTTACGGGTATAAACTGCCAATTCCACACCGCCTTTATGACATGGAGCTCCTGAACGTTTGGAGTTTCGGTGAGCGTCTGAGAAGGTGGGATCCGGATCGTTCTCATTGAAGCCTGGAGCCGCTCATCTCTTGGTTCTCCAAGAAGGGTCAGGATTCTGATCTCATCGGGGTGGGTGAGTGCTGTGTAGCTGAACGAAGGCATGGGTGCAGACTGTTGGGACGGTTTGATGTTTGGAGTCAACAGCAGGACGGGAATGGGCGGGCAAACTCTCAAATGGCCTGATCAGGCCCTGAGGCGTGCCTTTTGAATTCCCGAGGACCGTGTTGTCGGATGCCAATGAATCTGAATATGTCGGGCGGGCTCTTGCAGTGGCAGTGCAGGATTTCCTCCTTGCGGGATAGGCCAGCCCTCTCCATGATGAGGTGGCCGTGCTGCCACATGTCATATTATCGTTGTGCATTAGCGTGCAACCGACAATACTTCAGTGGTCTGCGCTGCACTGTGAGCCTACCAGATCACTAAAGGGTGTGGCGGCGTCGTTTCCTATTTGCAGTTTTCCAATGCAGATGGTCCTGCAAACTCGCAGGATATTTCGCTTCGCCCAAAGTACAGAGCCCGAGGCGGGAGAAGGCGTTCCTGGTATACACAGCCACTGCTGAAGAGAGGAACGAAGAGGACGGCGAGCCGGGGGGCAATACCAATCAAGGACAAGGAGTCGGCGGCAGCTATCGCCAAAGGCGCGGGAGTGGTGGTAGACGGTGCGACACCTGAGTGAATCCACTGGGTCTGCTGGCTCTGCTGGTCCTGCGGCGGCAACTGTCGGAAAAGAGTTTTGGTAGATGGTTACCATCCCCAGCCTCTTGTTGCCAGTCCTTGATGCTATCAGTCTTGGATGATGCATACCTAGGTAACGAGTCGATCCAGATGTAAGAGACCTGGAACCACCTTGCTAAACAGATGAAGTCGCGGAAGACTCGAGCCAAAGTAAGGTGCTAAAAAATTTATTTGCTGAAGATAGAGGTAGGCCGTCGCCAAGCCAGCAGTTCACCGGATTGGTACGGATCTAGTTCCGCCCCATACAATCGCTTACCCCACTTTATCTTCCAAACCTAGAAGCCTTCCCTTCCCGTCGACCAAAGCCCGCAAACACCGACCTGAATGTCATCATTGGCTGGCCCGAACACAACATGCTCTCCTACATCCTGCTCAGCTCCCTTGTCGCAGTCTTTATCTCCTACTTCATACTTCGAAGGCGAGGAGCGACAAAACCCGTCGCATACAGTTACAGCCCGCTTCCCAAAGACGGCAACTTCCACGTCAGACTCCTAACCCTGTGCCCTGGACCACCAGGATCGCCCATCCGCTTGGACCTCACGCCAAAAAATCTCACCAATGCAACCCCATTCGAAGCGCTCTCCTACGTCTGGGGCGATGCCTCAGTCACCAAGCAGGCCCATCTCTGCGGCAAACCCTTCAACGTCACGACAAACCTACACTCCGCACTGCGACACCTGCGCTACCCAGATCGGCCCCGCACCCTCTGGGTGGACGCCATCTGCATCAACCAATACGATGACGATGAAAAACAATCCCAGGTGGCGACGATGCCCAAGATCTATGCCGCCGCGTCCAACGTTATCGTGTGGCTAGGGGAAGCCGATAGCTCTGAAGAAGAGGTGTTTGACAAGCTGCAAAAGTGGCAGGAGGAGGACGAAGGCCTGGACTGTCGGCCTCCGGTGTTTTCTGCACGGATAAATGCGACGCTGGGTAAGGAGGTCACGAGGGAGAGATATGATGCGTCGATCCATTCGTCAAAAGAGGTACTCTACTTTGACGATCTTGAGACTGCTCTTACTCATTGGGCAGAAGATTCAAATGAAAGCCGGCACGGGGATAAGATAAATGCATCGCCATTCCGTGGCGAGGACCGTCCCACTCTTTCCGAAAGCGAAGCATCTGCACTGAAACGAATCTTCACAGATCGACCATACTGGTCCCGCCTGTGGGTCGTCCAGGAAGTCGTCTACGCCTCTCGAGCAACCATCGTCTGCGGAAACCGTGAGATTCCCTGGGAAATCATCCAATCGATATCCCGCCGGTTCCAGTTCGGCGGTGCCAATAAACCCAGTTTCCCGTCCGGCATCATAGAGCCAGCTCAGGAGATGGACCAATGGCGAGAGGCAAAAAGTGGAGAGCACGCTTGGTTGACAGAGCAGCAAACGCTGCTTCGTGTCGTCAGCGGTCTCTCGAGGAAGAAGTGTACGGACCCGAGGGATCGAATCTTTGCCTCGGTGAATCTATTGTCAACACCCAAACCCATCCTCGCTCCGAGCTACACGCTTTCCGTGTCCGAGGTGTATCGACAAGCCACTGTTGCCATGATTCGAGATACGAAGAGCCTGAATTGCATCTGCGCGGCTCGCCCCCGGGAGTGTGATAATGAGCGCCCTCAACGACGGACAGGTTTGGTAGAACGGGAGTATGTGCCTAGCTGGGTTCCAGACTGGGACTCGGAACCGCTCAAAGAGTCTATGGTGAACCTCTAGTATGCTACCTCGCGCTACTCGGCATCCGGAGGAGTTCCGATTGATGAGCATGAGGTTTTCTCCGAGATCCCGTCAGGGCTATGGGTGTCTGCCATCCTGTGTGGAAAAATCTGGTCGACGTCGCCTTTGGGAACCGCCCGCTGTTTTGGACGCGTAACGGCGCCTCGGGGGGTAGTGGAAACGCTGCAGGAGAGGCCAGTGGCCTATATCATCGGCGGAGAGGACATGATCAGGGCAATCTGGCGAACGCTGGTAAAGGATTGCATCTGGGTCAAGGACAGCACCTGGCGACTTCGCGAGGAGGATCTCTTGCGATTTGACGCCATCTTTAACTCGATGTTTGGCCCTTTCAACGTGAGCAGCTCATCTAAAGAAGACAAGACAGCCCCTAAGGACAAATACTGGGAGGACGTCTTCTTGGAATGGCTGTTCAAAAGCTGGAGCGATTGGACGTTCTGCAGCACTGAGGATGGAGTCTTCGTCCTTGCATACGGCGATGTTCAGGAAGGAGACGTCGTGGCTGTTGTTAGAGGAGCCGATGTGCCTCTCCTGTTACGATACCACGGCGATGCTTTTCAAGGAAAGCCGTTACCAAAAGGAACAGAAGGGTTCTTTTCCGTGGTCGGACCGGCATACGCCCACGGGCTTATGGATGGCCAGGCCTTGAAGATATATGGAAGAGATGAAGTACAATGGCGGAAGACAGCAGTTGTCTTGATATGAAAGGGTTTTCTTTCAAGTAAGTTTGTCAAGCCCGGTGGCGTCATGGTAGGTGCTAGCAGGTCCAAATTAAGGTACCCTCCTGGCCCTGTCTTTGCTGCGCGAACCCAGAAAGGCGGTCTCCTCCTAGAATAATTATCTCCGTCCTTTCCGCCGTCTAATCTACACGTTCCAATTTCTGATCGATTTTCAAGGTACCGAGCCGTGTATATTGTCTGTTATATGAGACGAATCTGAGCACATAAAATTTCCTTTTTCGTGTTTGGAGCACGTGACACTGCTCACCCCAGCTCAGTCTCGGCTCAGGATTTGGTCAGGCTAAGTTCCATTTTCGGCACGCTTGCGCCGCAGCATGCTGAAATGCTTCAACTATAGCCGAGGGGGCCCAGATTCGGTCCCATACTCTAAGGAGGGCAAGAACGATTGTTAGGTGGCTACATCCACTGTAAACAAAATATTACTTAGTATTTCAGCACTCGTTGCCAAAGTGTCAATCCAACATTGATTGTTGGCCTACGAGGCCTCTGATTGGCCAAAAGAAATGGGGCCATCCTTGGCCTGGTCGGCAAAGAAGTATTGCCCCTATTCGCAACTGTTACGAATAGTAGCAAGTTGAAGAAAAGGAGCAATTGGCACGAAGAGGGATTGGACTGGGGATCTGGATGAGTTGAAATAAAGGATAGAAAGAGCGATCACTTAACCGCTAGACCATTGGCCTGTAGAATTTAAGAATCGGCCAGAGTTCTTGCTGTTGATGTAGGCTGGTTGCCATCGAGGAAGGAGCTCTGGGCTCTGGCCAGTCAGGAGGCTGGGGGCCAACAATCAATGTTGATTTTACAATGGATGTTGAATCCACTGTAGTAACCAGCCCCTAGGAATTATTGTTACCCTCCTCAATCCACCACTACGTTACATAAAGATGGCCAGGCGGCGCTTCGTATCATCGAGATTGGGCCGTCAGGGTGGACGGAGCCGTGGCCCTTGCAGTATCTCGAATTTGAGTCTCAATTTCCACATACTGGCCCTATCGCCGGCGCGTCTGGTCCCGAGGTGCTCCCTGCGGCGTTTGGGCTTTTCCCCGCGACGTTGACGAGCCCGCCAGAGCTCAAGGCTTCGAGTCAGAATCTATTTGGGTATATCAAAATACCCATGATCGAGCCCACGAAAACACTCCCTTGGATACCGCAGATAAGGATCAAGGTGGCAGGCTTGGTCTAAGGAGAAGACAAAGCATCACCTATTCCTCTCCCATCGGACTTCCATTTCTTCTCCCGTTAGCCATCGCATAAACCTGAACTGCTTCGAGTGGTTGGCCTATCTTCGCAACGCCTACCCCGTAAACTTCAGCAATTACAAGACGCTTCTCATTATGCCACCAAGCAATGACCCTAGAAAAGTTACCTTCACGTCATACACCTAGAACGCGCTGACCACCGCAACCTGCAACCTCTCGACTTCCTTCGTCGAAGCAGTCGTTCAATGCTGCTGCACCAGCTGCGAGAACACCCGCATTCGGTCGATCAAGACACCAAAGAATACATCCTACCCCTACACTGTCCTATCCGGGCTGCAGGGCCTGTGGTATTTTGCCAGCTTTGTCAACGCGTCAAACATGCCCTGGAACTGGGGTTGGTCCACAGACCCTTTCTCCACGGCTTCCTCGTCTCCATGAACAAACACTCGCATGGCACCATGCATTTTAAAAATCTCCAGCCTCTGGCATGTCTTTGCTAGGAGTTGTAGGCGCGACACGATATACGTAACGATTTATCTGCGGTAACGGCGGAAGAAACCTACGGCGCAATATAGTTATATAGAGCTCGGTATTGCCGGCCCGCAGCGACTGGCCAGAGGCCAAAAACTCCCTCGAGACTCCTCTATATCGCGATCCTGCCCCGGATTTTCCTCTAGTAGGTACTCTAGGGGAAAGCAGGCAGGTGGATCATATATATAGTACGCAAGACGTCTGGAGCCGACGGTGCGGGTCTCATGGAGCTACCCTCGTCGTGGTTGCCAACACGGCGTCAAATTTCAGCGTGTCACGTAGTGAAGTGACGTAGCGCGCTGCTACGTTGCAAAGGCGACGCGAGGGCGTAAAATGGACTTTTACCTGCCGTAGAGCCACCGCGCACCGAGCTTTAAACAGAACTTTGATGAGAGAGTCCCAGACGCCTAAAACACGAACTCGAAATCATAGCCAAGCAGTGCGCTCTCTGCTAACTCTCCATTTGAACTCTCGGGCAGAGCTGTGATGCAATTCAAAGAACGGCCTTTCTGGTGGTGACGGCTGCGCATCACGGGATATCCGCTAGCTACGCTCAGATCGATCTCGCTGTCGAAGCCAGGGGCGGTTTAATCTACGGCGGCGTCGACCCGGCTACTCCTGACGTGCACCACTTCCTTGGCATAACGTACGCGCAGCCGCCGCTCAACGAGCTGCGATTTGCCCCCCCACCCCCCGAGGTCAGCACCGCCGTTCGGTGAATTCAACGCCACGCGGATACCACCGAGCTACATACACCACTCGTGATGTTCTCGAGTTCAACCCGATAGGCATCAATGGTACGACCGGCCCCATTAGTGAAGACTGCCTGAGCCTCAGCATTTAGGTACCCCGGGGCACAAAAGTTCCAACGACGAAACTCCCAGTACTTGTCTTCTTCCACGGTAGCGCTTTTCAGGGTGGTGGTACCAACGTTCCCTACCAGATCTCAGCACAATGGGTGCAACGGACTCAATACACCATCGTCATATCCTTCAATTACCGCGAGAACATCTTCGGCTTCCCTAACGCTGCCGGCCTTACGGCCGATAAGCAGAACGTCGTCCTGCTCGACCAGCGTCCATCCCTCAAGTGGGTCGCCAACAATATCCACGCCTTCGGCAGCGACAATACAACTATCGGTTTATTCGGACACTGCTCCGGCAGCATCGCTATCGCCTACTACACCTACACGTACATCCACAACCCCATCGCCAGCAGCGTCATACTCTCGTCGGGCAACAAGCACATGGACATCCTGTCGCGGGACCCCGGCTATGGAAATTTCACCTTTATCGCCTCGCAGGTCGGCTACGGTAACCTTTCCCCGGCCGAGGAGCTGGCGTGCATGCGCCGCTTTGACGCGCATGCGATTGAGAACGTCATATACAGACACTCGGACGCCGGCCGTGCACCGGCGGTATATTTTTCTCCCGTCATCGACGAGCGTACCGTCCTATCCAACTATAGCGCGCAGGCGTAGGCCGGCTAGATTACACGTCTCCCGACACTGATCGGTACAAGCCGCAACGAGGGTGTGCTCTTCTAGCCGTACGATCCGATAGGGGTAGACGCCGCAGCTGCCGACAAGACAACGCGCGCGTCTTTCTACTATACGTCGCTCCAGGCGGCACGGACACGGTTACGTGCCAACATACCTGTCTTCAGGTACCTGTACTCAGGCAACTTCAGCAATGTGAGCCCGCGACCCTGGATAGGAGCGTACCACGGCTCCGAGCTGCCCATACTGTTTGGAACACATGCGTTATATCGCGGGCAATCAACCGAGCTGGAAAAATAGACAAGCTCAGACATGCAGCACAATTGGTTAGAATTTATCAGGAAGAAAGGGTTCTACCCAAGGGTTCTGGGTGGGGCAGTTGGGATGAGACTTATTGAGAAATAGTTGATGTATGGCGAGGCACGGGCATGTTTGCCGAGTTTGGTAACACTGAATCATTCAGATTTATCAGTGGTGCTAACCTCAAGCAGATGGATAACAAGTGCGGTGGAGACTAGGAAACAAATAAGCTCTATTGCATTTCTTTCCAACCGAGAGGAATTCCTCTTTTCTGACCTTCCCGTCGCCTCTGATTCAGGGACGCCTCCCACCCAGATGACAAAGCTTGGACTAAAGGCTAAATCGATGTAGTTCTACCCAGCCCTTGGCTTAAGCAGCACACGGCGAGACTGATCCGCACGTGTCTGCCCGTTTCTGGGCCACGAAGCTAAGCCAACGTAAGGCCAAGAATCGGGCCCACGAGTCATGTTTATACTGGTATATTCTAGGTGCTAGCCTATTGTGCACCATACCTACATGATATACTGGTATGTAAATGCCATCCCAGTTTTAGTACCAGGATATTAAGTATTAGACTAGGATGCTACTTACTATCCCACAATATGTACTAGTTTATGCCAGAAATGTGGACATATCGTGGGGGATATCGAAAGGAAACTTTAGCCGGGGGGACTGAAAACGGACCTCTAAGGCTGTGCAAACCGTCGCGTATGGGTTCATCCTAACTCAGGGAAGAATCAGGGAAAGCTCAGGACAAATCAGCAACAGCTCACCCTAGCTCAGGACTACGAACGAAAAAGGAAATTTAGTGTGCCCAGATTCGTCGCAGACTACTAGGCTGTTTCACTGGTGTAACGATATGACTCAGGTAGGTTTGTCATGTTTGAACGTGTCGTGATGGCCTGCCCGGCAAGATTCTACGCGATGCGCAACGCACCCAAAACAGGAGTCGAAAAATCAAGACAAGGGGATAGCGGATCCATTAAGATAACTATCTAGCTTCCTGTTTGGCATCTAGTCTAAGATGGCACTCCGAGCGCGTTTTCCCCATCACGCCCTAACCCCGACCCAGCAAAACTCCCTAGCACTACACACACCCCTATTCCAATTACCTAACGACGAAGAAGGCGGGCGAGAAGACGTTGGGCCGGCAAGAGACTCATTAGGGAGCCGGTGGTTCTGGCAGTAATAGCAGGGTGGATGAGGCGACCGCTGCCGCCTGACTTGGGCATGCCGCGCCTAGCGAGAGCGCCGCCGCCGGATAGGGACTTCCACCCTGCAGCACGCAGACCGAGGAGTTGGGTAGTGCGGGCTGCGAAGCCGAAGTTGAAGGTGTGTAGCGGAAACATGGAGGCCTGAAGAACCGCCTTGTTGTCCGGGTGGCCAGTGAGCGCAACGCCCTCCTTGCAGTGGTCGCGAACCACCTGGAGAATGTCTGAGAACTTGAGGACGGATACGAGGCTGCCCTGAGCGTTCTCATCGCTCTGCGGCAGGGGTAGACGGAGCTCGCCCCCTTCGTGCAGATGGTCCGACGAGGAAGCCTTATCGTTGACGTACTTGGCGTTTTGGCGGACCCAAACTTGGACTCGAGATTTCTCAGCAACGCGATGAACGCGAGCCTCGATGTTGCCGTCCTGGTCCTTAGGTATCTTGCTATCGAGGCCGCCCAGCTCCAGACGAACAACCATTTCGATAGAGGGATGGTTGCGTGCGATATCGTTGAGAGTCGAGCCGATTGAGGTCGCGGGCATGTCGGCGGTACCTGGGTTGGCAAGCAAAAACAAGCCATAAGGCTTGTTTTTGTGGTCGATGCAACATATGTACTGGGCCACCTCCAAATCGTGAACCGGCCTGAGCTTGAAATCAGGTATTCCGGGAATATTTTCCTTGACCGAAAGCCACACCTGAAAACGGAGGGCTGTCTCGAGAGATCTGGAGATGGCGGTGATAGTCATGACGCCGGTTTCAGGAGCGTAATGCTGTAGAATCCCCCGAGGTTAGCCATTATGCCGCAAGGATACGCGCTGAAGAGCAGATTTCCTATGCTTACCACCTGAATGGCACCGTTGGTGTCCTGGTTGATGAGCTGCTCGAGTTGCCTAATGCGACGGCCTGTGAGGGTGGTGCGGTCGATTGGGTCGACGAGAAAGTGGTAATCCTGAGCCTCGGTGTTGAATGCGAGTAGGTAGTGAAGGGACCCAAGGATCTGTGCAAGGCGCTGGGGTTTGAGAGCCTTTTGAAGTTCCAGGATTGCTTGTACGGCGACCCATTCGCGAGGGGCCGTGGGGCCTGCGGAATCCTGAGGAGGCTGCACTGGATGTCAGCGTCCGGTTGGAATCTAAAGCTCTTCTGATGCGCGCTACCCGCGCTGCGCTTGTGTACCTGGCGAGTCAAAGATGAGGGAGACAAAGAACGGAAGCTTACCATATTGGCGCGATTGATCTGCGCCGACATCTTGGAGTTCGCGGACTGGGGAAATCAGTGGCAAACAATGCAACGATGCAACGATGCACGCCGGGGGTTGCGAGATACCAAGCGAAAGAGGAACACAGAGAGGGAGAGAGAGAGCTTTGGTCAAAGGATCAATCCGTGCGCAATTTATTGATTGATTGAAATTTCTCTTGCTGCATTTTCACTGCATTTTCAGACGAAAGTACGTCGACAAAGCCCTTGAAAAGGAACATGAAAGAAGACCGGACGGAGCCCACAAACTGCTACTGCGAAAGAGAACCACCAAAACAAAAAACCCCAGCGGGGAAGAGTTGCGTGCAATTTTTACCCGTGGACTTCATGCCTTCTCCCGCAACGCCCTTGCAAGGCTTCTTAAATCGGCTGCAGGGGAAAACCGCAACCAAGAGGTCTTGACTGTGGTCAGTCACATGATGAATGTATTTCTCTGCTCTCCCCACAGCGGGGCCTGCAACTACCTTTAGAACTACCTGCCAGGTGGTCTGGGTCACCGCTGCACTACATACGTGAGAACACAACGGCGGTGTGAGGTGCCAAACGGTGCTTGGAACTCCGATCACGTAAGGATAAGCTCCTAATCGCCACCTGCGGAGATAATCACTCGCGTGGCCCACAGTCGTCAGTTCCAAAAGCACCGGCGGCGTCTCGTCCTTCCAAGCTCATCCTCTCGCCGGCTCAATCAATCCCCGTGAGATTATTACTCCTGTGCGCAGCAGCATACGCATAAATCGCATCATAATCGCGACACTGGTGCTCTACGTCCCACCCGTCAACCCCTCGCGCGACTTTGCCGTCCACCGTCCTCGCCTTCTCCAGCGTCGTGTCACCACTGCACATGAGCGCCTGCCGGATGTAATCGAAGCAGTGGTATACGTGGTCGTCCCGCATGTGCTCCTCGGCGAGGGTGAAGGCCAGGTATTCCCGGTCGTTATCTCCCTTGTACCAGTCTTGTAGTTTGGACATTTTGGATTTGATTGCTGCTAAGCAGTGGAGCTGGTGGAATACGGCTATCGTGTACTCCTCGGCCTCGGGCTGGGTCTCGTCATGTAGGGGGAACCCCCCCGAGAGCTTCCACGCGGCGGGGTTCTCGACTCGGACATGCCCTTTCCCAGCTGCAAATGTCGGGTAGGTTAGCTCATTGGATCAGTTCGACAGCGCCTGGGGTTCTGAAAAGAGTTCGGCGGCTTACGTGGCGTTAGCTTGCTCCATGCGCTGTACCGGCCGTCGGGCCCAAACGGGTCGTCGTTGTAGCTCTCGTCGGGTTTGAACACGACAATCTTGCTCGAGCCGGAGATGGACTGGGGTGGCCGGAGACTTGTTTCTGTGGCCTCATTTCCAGACGTGTATCTGCCCACGCCAAATGATGCAAGCATCAACACCACGTACGGCAAGAGACGAGATATTAATGGCCAGAGCCGCCATCGCGAGTCGGGACGGAGCAACCCATCCCGTAATGGAGCTTCTTTGTCTTCGCTGTGTAGGAACGAAGCGGACTCGACGTCCGCAAATTCGCGCTCGAGGTCTGACATCGTCGCTGGACGAAATGCATGTGCTCTCACCACCAGGAATCGTGGCGGCCGAGGAGGTTCGAGGAGAACGGGAAGCACCCCGGTATAAATCCTCGGCGACAGGACCGAGAATGCTTAATTTAATTAAGCTTTACTTAATGCTTAGCCGAGCGGCGGAGAGCAGAATATGGTAGAGTCGAAGGTATGCGTTTTGAGTAACAAGGGCTGTGGTAGGAGGTTCGATATAGGCTAAAAGGGCAATTATAGGTCAACCCCTCTTTTTGTTTCCACCACTGGGCCGCTGCTCCATTAGTATCTTCAGCCCCGGTAGTTCATGACACAACCCGGGAGCTTCACCATCTGTTAATATTATTTTGGGATATCCCGAATCCTGCGGATCCGCCGGGTGACAATTAACCCAAGTGCAGGGAGGGTGTGTATCATTTGAGGAGATACAAGAGTATGATAACCTGATGTGTTCTATCAATCTGAGTCTGGATTCTCTTCAGGACGAGGTGGCTTCATACTTCTCAACCTCGTCATAGAGATCCTTACCGGCATTGGGGTTGGCGGTATCCAGACCACCAGGATATCTCTACTCTGGTACCACGGCCTCTGTAATTGCTTTGAGGATCGGCAACCCACGGTGTCTGCCAATTATGGCCAGCACCGGCAGCAGGATATCCCTCCATACCTTAGAGTCGAGCAGGCCTGAAGTCTACCTATGGCCCGGGTCACCTCTGTTTCCCCTACTTCCCCCGGAGCAAGAAGAGTATCCAACGTAGAGCCCCTCCACTTGGTAGCGGCCAGCAACAGAGATCTTCAAATTTGTGCTATTTCCAGGGACTCGAAGTACTGGCGCGTCAGCTCTTTCAACCGCCAGAATCTGATGATCTCGTCCCTTTGTTCACTTTCCGGCAAGACGCCCTTCAAAATGTCCGCGTCGGATCTCCTTGCCCATTCGAGTGCCTTGCGGTATCCTTCCGCAGCCTTGTCTGGGAAACGCTCCGAGTCGAGTGACTGTACCAGGTCTTTAGTTTCTTTGGGTAAGAGTCCATGACCCTCCACAGAATCAGACCCGCTTTCTTCCACTGCGAAGCCGTTTCCTTAGGCCTAGAAGTGTCCAGATACTTGCTCGCAAAATCCTCGAGATTGTCGATACTAGTGTTCCTAGCGCAGCCGCTCCAGTCCCAGACAATCCACAGCTCGTGCTGCAGTGCCGATTCCCTATCCTCTTTAGCCCAGTCCAAGTTGTGGTTGAAAGTCGTGTTACCAGCGATGAGGACGAAGAAGTTTCCTTTCATCCTGAAAAAAGCAGACTGCGCCTGCTGTCCGGCCGCCGCAGGCGCTTCAAGGCAGATCGGGAGGTCGTTTATTTCCACCGGCCTGAGGTGCTCCACCCCGATGGTGATCTGAGACTTCTTTTGTTGCTGGCTGACCCATACGTACGGCTTGCGCTTCTCCGTCCAGGGGTTTACTTTTCTCACGTATCCGACAACTTGTCCCTTGCCTTTGAGCAGGATTGCTTGGGAGGTACCGGAGACGAGCTAGAGCTTCGTGGAGATTTTTCGTCACCGACGGTTCTCTGGATGGGCGCGCTGCCGTGGCTTCATGTTCCTTGGATTGAGAGGTGAGCGGAGATTGTCTTTAGAGCGGGGAAAGCGGTATTTTACTTTAACGGCTTAACAGTCTCTTCCTGCAACTCCTATTCGCCACCAAGTCAAATCATGCAAATTGGCCTTGGCGTTTATCCATGCCATATCAAACTAGGTCCGTGAGCATGGCGACAATCTTGAACTTGTGGAGAAGGGAGCAGTGGTAGAGGTAGAGGCGGCGGTGGTTGTGTCAGAAGATGAAGTTGTGCTAAGGGATGAGGAGACGAACATGCTGTTAGATAGTAGTACCGTTCTAGAGTCTCCTTCAGTCGCGATAAACCCGAAGAAGCGCTTCTGTTATGAGTTTCTTGAAAGTTTACCTCGGTTCTTAAAGGTCAGGCCTCAAGCTGGTTGAGAACATGGTCCCGTGTAACGAGGTCGATTGGGAAAGTGGGTCTCATATAACTCTTGCCAAATTAGCTTGGCTGATGGTTGATGGGCAGGTGCGTCGCGGACTTCGACGAATCAACTGCACTTAACTGGTGGATGACAGGTCTGCGTCAGACGCCCCCGCAATTTCGAATTTTCATTGCACCCACTGCTCGAAGCCGGCGACGTGAAGCGTTTGACAACATTTCAGACCGCATGTCAATGTGCCACCGGTCGAAGTGTTCAACCCAGCCACGCGCAACAATCCTGCATGAACCTCCCTGCGTCTGGTCCGCCTCAGGCTTTTGCAAGAGCAAAAAATGAAGCAACAAACGCTTCACCGCTACTTCGGCCCTCTTCGCCCGCGGAAGCTGATAACGCGTCTAGAACCGCGGGTCACGCTGCTCGACTTGCCCGCCTCGGCGCGGACACTTATATACCGTCATGCTGGACTGCTGCCTCTTGATCAAACTGATATGGAGCGCATGACGATGAACTACGGAGACATCGTCAACGGCTGGTGCCAGCACATGGGCCATTCTGGCGCCATGGACCCCCTCACCTGTGTCTGCTGTGGCGGTGTCAATCTATACTACGAACCGTGCAGCCAATGTTCCGGCCCCTGCTGCTACCTCTGCAAACTCGACCACGGCGAGACGCTCTACGGCGACTTCCCGTACCAGCTATTTTCCGTATGCAGGCTGCTGTATGAAGAGTCGGCGCGGCTGTTCTACTCCGAGGCGCGGCTCGAAGTCGTATACACGGCGCCCGGGGGGTTCGATCCTGTCCAGCGGCTCGGCCCGCTCGCAATCGCTTCGCTGCGTAACCTCGTCATCCGCTTGAATCTCCATTGCTGTGCGGGGGGCCCAGCCTGCACGCTTCCCGAGCATCGCCGTGCTGAGTGCTACTCAATCTGCAGGATTGGAGGCCACGACGAGCCCCTTGGCAAACGCCCCGGAAGCCGTTACGATCGTTGCGCCTGGCAGAGTCTCCGCGATGTCTGTGCTCATCTCGCACGTTTCCTCCCCGCCAACCAGCTCAAGCTCACCTTCGCCTGCGAGGTCAGGGACTACGGGCTTGCGACCAAGCTAATGGAGGCTCTGCTGCAACTACCATCCTTGCTGTCGTGCACCATCGCTCTTTCTCTCGCCCCGGATCCTCAGCTCCGCGAGCTGGCGCAAGAAACGCAGGCCAGGTTGGCAAACCCATCGCTGCGAGTGCGCGGCCTTCCACGCCATTTCGGCTTGCGAAACCTACCGCGGGAAATACAGCTCGAGATTCTCCGCAACTCGGACTTGGTCGCACCATTCCACCTCAGCTTCAGCCGGGAATCAAACCAGCCATCCAAGCGTCCTACCCTCTGCGTACACTGGGAGCCACTCCAACACCTTACGAGCATACCTGTTGTGTGCTGCTGTTCGTCCAGCGCCCATTCTTCGTCAGGCTGGACCTGTGACCATTGGCATTTTCCTGACTCCTTGTTTCTGGTCGACCGACAGATGGAGGAAGACGCCAGAGTCATCATGTACTCTGAGAACAGCTGGGTCTTTTACGACATCGCTGATATGATTCCTGCTTGGAAACATAGGCCGCCACCCACACCTCAATCGATACCGCTGGACAGGATGCAAGCCAACGTGTCGCGATTCTTGGCCAACGCGCGACGAATCCAGGTTCATGTTTCAATTCGGGCCTTAGCCTTACCTGGGAGCAAGTCTCGCCAAACGTGTATGGGTTATCTCAGCACGTTGCTCGAGGGGTGCGTGCCGGAGAAGTTACGCTTAGTTATAGAACTAGATCACCCAGCGCACCCGGCTGTGGGCCTCGGCACGATGCTAGAGTCATGGCAGTGGAGGGACCAGCAACTCATGCTCAGATGCCTAGCGGTCGGCCTCCGGGGCAGGCGCTTACGAGAGTTCGCAGTTGGTTTCCAAAGGAAACATTTTGATACTGGCGACTATCCCGGGTATCCCTATCGGGTCAATTGCCACGTTGGCGGCCAGCTGCTGGACTTGCTCGAGGTCGAGATCGAGGACGATTTTTCCGAGAGAGAACTTTCTCCGTCGCATCATCATCTCGAAAACCTCAGGCTTGCCGCTAGAAGGGTTCCCGTCAAGATTCACTCGGATTTTGACTGGGAACAGGCGAGCTACGAATGTCCGATATGTGGCGGTCGCCCCGCACCAAACACGTTATTATACCATGGGTGATACAGGTAATCGCATATCAGCCTGTGTTATCCCATGACGTCTGAGCACTAGATGTTGATTTTGTCCAGCTGTGTCTGCAGAGTTGGGTCAAGGCCACAAAACAAAGGGGCTATTTTTAGATAGCACACCTCCTCAGAATTAGGTTCCCGAACAAAGACGATTTACCCAGGTCCATTGTTGCGTTGTTCAAACAATACCCTTCTTGTACAGACAAAGAACCCCCCAGCTTATATATGCATTGTCTCCCTCGACTCGAAGAACCTCCCCATTGACTCGTATAGAACTCGAACTGCTCCTCGCTCGACTCGAGGATCACACCAGCTTGAACCGCACCTACGCTACAGACTAAGTATCAAAGCTCAACCCTTTCCCTACTCACTTCACAACAGAAACACAATGGGTGTCCCCTTAGCCTGGTGTCGCGGCGGCCAAGACCCCCGAGGCTACCTTGTAGGAATGGGACCACAACACATCATCAACCGGGCCGACAACACCACCACCGTCGCCCTCGCCATGAGCTTCACCACCCCCGACATCTACGCCTGCAAGCTCGTCCGGCCACTCCCCTCGGATCCCTCTCCTCTCACCTCCCCAGACGCCACCACCGGCCTCAAAGTCTCCCCCGACATCACTGAGCACCCCGACTTCAAATTCCTCAGCCAAGTCTCCCACCCGCACATCGTCCGCTACCACGACCTGTGCCCCGCCGACTCCCTCCTCATCACCGAGTTCTGCGAGCGCGGCCACCTCCGGCCCGACCCGGACCTCCTCGGCCCCACCCCGCAACACGTCTGCACCACCCTCCTGCAAATGACGCACCAGATCCTCCTCGCCCTGGCCTACCTGCACGACCAAAAGGGCATGATCCATTTCAACATCCACCCCGAGAACATCCTCATCAAAGGCGACCGTCCCGACGAGCTGCGCTTCAAACTGTCCAACTTCAACCAAGCCACGTCCAAGTACGCATTCCACTACCGCGGCCGCAAACACAACCCCGCCGGGATGTTCACCCCCCCGGAGCTCCTCCCCGGCTCCGTCACAGCGGATTACACCACCGCCGACCGAGCCGACATCTGGGCCCTCGCCTGGTCTGTCGTCTCCCTCCTTCTCGGCGACGCAGTCTCCCCCGCTGACTCCGTGCAAGTCATCAGCCTCCGCCTCGCCAACTTCATGGGCACAGATACCGACGACCGGTTCGTGAAGCTCTTAGCGACGATGCTGACGGTCAATCCGAAGGAGAGACCTACGGCAGCGAAGTGTCTGGAGTGGATGAACTGGGCGTATGGCAGGCATTTCTTCAGGTTTAATCCGCTGTGTGCGGGGGTGGAGGAGGAGGAGGCGAAGCGGGAGAGGGGGTATGCCGAGGGGGTAAGGGCGAGGGCGTTTCCTTTTTCGATGGGGATGCGCGTGCCTGCGGCGGGAGGTGGGGTGACGGCGACGCTGAGGGAGAGTACGGAGTATTCGGGGTGGTCGATGTTGCCGCCGGGTGGGAGTGATGCGGTGGAGGGGATGGAGGTGGATGGGGAGGAGGAGGAGAGGAGGAAGAAGAAACCGCGGAGGGGGGAGAAGAGGGTGAAATTTACTAATCCTCCTGATGATGGCGGCGTCAAGCAGCCAGCGACTGGGGGTACACTTCCTGCAGGTTCCACAACTCCTGCAGGTTCTACAACTCCTGCGAGTACTACAACTCCTACAGGTCATACAACTCATTCGGGTCACAAACATCCTCGCAATAACAAACCTCCTCGCAAACCGAAGCCTCACCACGTTCGCAACCCCCCTCACAGTGGCACACATCATGGCCATCACACACCTAAGACTGGTGGTGGCAGTGGCGGCGGCGGTGGTGGCGGCGGCACTGGTGATGGCATCAGTTAGTCGATATATTGTTTGATGATAGATCCCAGTTGCAGCGTTTGGAGTTTGTTCAACGGGCTGAGAGCAGGTCTGCTCAGCTTCAATTTTTTATTTCATTTAGGGGTGATATCCGCTCATGTCACAGCTCCTAACACGTCAAACTCACAGCGTTCCATCCACTCCAAAAGAGAACATCTAGTTTAATTAATTTCTATCTTTCAAATCCACAATGCATCTTTCTCGTGCTATGTCTTTCGTTGCTTGTCACACTTCACTAGGCCTCGAAACGTGACCTTTACATGTACCTTAGCTTACTCTCCATCCTGCATCTCACTCATCCCCGACATCCCCTTCAAGGCAGCGCATAGTAAATGCTCGTGCACTGATTCCCGTTCCCATCGCTGTACATCCTGTGCTTGTCGTCCTTGAAGATCGTAAAGCTGTGGAACCCATTGCTGCCGCTCCTACGCACACACACAGCCAAGTCAGCAAACCAAACTACCCTACCTACCCAACGTCCAGAAAAGGGGGATCACATACCCAACCTGCGTGTAAGTCTTCTGATTCTGCGCATCAGTGCGAATGGACCAGGTAAACTCAGTCCCAGTGCCGGGGAACGTGCACCGCTTGTTGGTGCCCTCCCAAATCGTGAGGCCGTTGCCAGGCACGCACTGGTTGCCGGTACCCGGGAAGTGGTTGCAGTCGCTGTCGTTGGCGCAGTACTGCGGCCGGGGGTCATTAGTGAGAGAATCAAATATGGTGGGGTGTTTGCACTAGATGGACGTCCGCAAGGAATTTGGGGGGGTGTGACCACGTACGACGACAGCGGAATAGTTGACACAGTTGACCAGGTGGATGCCCTCGCCGCGCTTGACGATGGTGCCGAGGGGGGCTGGTGCAGCCACGGGACTGGCGAGGGCGCCGCTGATGAGAGCGGCGATTGCGATGAGGTTGGGACCGTACATTGTGGGAGGTTTGGTTGAAAGGAGGAACGGGCAGAGACCAAAGTAATGGGAAGTCGTTGTGGTGGGCGGCGAGCTTGCAGGTTGATCATTTACGAAGTCAGGGCGACAAAGGGGTATTTATCCTCTCGAAAGTCTTCCTCCCTAGCCGGCAGTATTCCACGAAATACACACCGGACCGTTTCCGACGCCTGTTCCGAGGTTGCTGACTGGGTGTATCTTACGCGAGGGACAAAAGTCCCCCGTGAAGTGGGCCACAGTCGCATCTAGCCCTACGGCTAACGACACGAACCCGGGAGGCACATGAAAATGGTGGCTTCAGTTCATTAGACAAAAGTGAAGCTGATGTTTGCGAGTAGTCCGACCAATGCCTTGAGCGCTCGTAACTGCACCGACTCGTGTAGGGCGAAGCGACCGGTGGTTGTTTGGGTAGCGAATGAGACCTTAATATACGGTAAATAAGCTATTGATGGGATGCTGAGATATCCAGCTGCCATTCTGGCCCAAGCAGCCGAGATAAAACTGGGTCTTTGTCAGGGGTTACTCGCTTGTGCGGAGAAGACTGTCGAGGGATACAAATACAACCCAAGGTTACAGATGTGCTAGGCAAAATGAGGGTATCTTGAAGTGTCCCTTGGGACCATGAATGGATACTTGTTGGAGGAGTGCAAAGAGCAAATATCCAGTTTAGGTGCGTATCTCATATGGAAAGTGAGGTGACAGTACGAAGATACGGGATGTTTTCCCGGCAACGATAAGACACAGCGGCCCGGCCGGCCATTGTGTGGGTCCGCGGGTAAATGGAACACAACTTTGTTCTCTGCTCTTGTCAGCCACTTAGTCATTGTGCGGCAGAATTTCTATTTTAGACGTCGCCTACCTGCCGCTGGTTGTTATCGCCATATCAGTTGGACCCGTGCGTCTTATCTCTTATTATGTTGCCAGATAGTAGTCTCGTATCGGTTCATGATCCAAACCACCGCTTTTCCTATACACGACAAAATGCTCCGGTAACTTGCTATGGTTGGGTGCTAACTTGCGCCCTTCCTGATCCTGGAGTGGCGATGGTGGATGTCGTGATCACGACAATCATGATGTTGATGGTGTTGGTGATTTCGATGATGTTGATGGTGGCCCTGTCCGTGCGCGGCACTGAAATGTTGTCGAGGACCCGAATCTTCGTGGTCAGTCAGCTCAAACAGAATGGTCGTCTTCTCCTGCTGGATTCCCTTCCCGGGTATGAAGACGTATCTGTGTTTGGATTGAGATCTCGATCTGGTCCGTTGGTGATGGTGTACCCGTGCTTCACGCTCCTCGGCTGCCTTTTTGGCTAGTTCCTCCTCCTCCTCGCGCTTGGCTTTGGACAATTGTTCGCCCAACCGATGTTCCGCTTCTTGAATACGACTTTCAAGCCTGGCTTGCCATTTCAGCTCACGCTCGTCATCATGTGTACCATGCTCGTGGTCCGTGGAGGAGGAAGATCTTCGGCGTATGTATGACCTGCGCCGGGGCCGCCCGCGGTGCTCGTACTCATCGGCCCTCCCCTGCCGCCCAGCCATGTTGTATCGTTCTTCCGTCTCATATACTTGGGGTGATGATGCTCGAGGATAGCGGTAGTCTTCTGCTCGTGACCGACTTCTTCGAGGCCGATACCGGTCCCGCTGACCGCGATATCCTACTAGGTTCTTGTATTCAGCAGAATCGGCCCCGCCCCGCAGATTCATCGAGTGAGGCGATGAGGATGAGAAAGATGAGGACGAGAACGATGATGATCGCGAGAGCCTGACTCTTGCACCATGGTAACGCGATGAGCGCCTTTCACAGCGACACGACGTCCCCCGACGCGTATTAGAAAGCATAGCGACTGCATCCTTTACCGCATCCAAATTCCGTTTGATGCCATCGATGGAAGCTTTGCGTTTGAGCCGCTTGATGTTGGCTTCCATGTCTCGCACTTTTTGTTCTAGCCTCCCGTTCGCACCGCCATCCCCAAATCCCATACCTCCGCTGGGCGTTTGATTGGTCCTTGGGTCTTCCGGTATCATCTTGGGCAACTGGCGTGGCACGAAGCTTTTGCCGTATACCTTTTACAGTCTTGTCAGATAAGGTACCTCGACAAACAGAGTATCAAGATGCTAACTTACCTTCTCCTCAGCCTCTAGCTGCAGGATTTGTGTGGGGTGATGGGGCCAATACTCAAAACCCTCCGGACAAGCTCGGACACAGAACTTGATCTTCTCGATACCTAGTGGATACCCGTAATCATCCTGTGATCTGACCTCGGCGGGTTTTGTCGGGCGAAAGGATGGGAAGCGGTCCCGGGCCAACCAGCCAAGTTCTCGTAGTCGCGTCTTTAGCACAAAGTCGAAGTGGAAATGTTGTTGACCCTGCTTAAGGAATACCATCTTCTCTGGCTCGATAATCCTCGTCACGGTGACGGGAAAGGTCGTGCTCTCGTATATCTCAGGGGTCCAGAAATGAGGTCGTGCCGAGACTTGCCAGAACCAGTGGGCGCAACGGTCGTAGAATTTGTGAGCATCACGGAATTCGCAGTTTTCAAAGTCAAAAGGGTTGTCGCAGTAACATCCTGTTGAGCTCTTGCGATGCTGTGTCTGGACCTGGAACGTCTTGTGCTTCTTCTGGTATCGGTCTTTTCGCTGGGTTTTTGGCTCGCCGTGGTACTCGCCAACATGATCGAGCTTCGTTGACCTTCGGGGGTGCCAGGATTCGTAAGAGAGGCCTCCCTTCCACGCTTTCATCTTGCGCTTGACCGTCAGCTTTCGATCCCTTCCGACCTGCACAGAAAGGGTTGGCGCGACAGCTGGTGACGCAGCGGGCTTGGACAGTCCCATATCCCACTTGCTGGATTTCGTCGACTCCTCGGTGACTTCAGCCTCTGTAGCCAGTGACTCCTCCTGGAAGTTGGGAAGAATCTCGTGCCTTTCGTCTTTGGTGTAGAGGTAGCGGAGGGAGACGAAGTCGAACAGTCGGTTGTGGGTCTTGAAGTAGCCCTTTTCGAATCCGTGGATCTTGACCTGTAGCTGGAAGCTTGCGACTATTCGGTAGTTGCCGGGTTTGCCGTCCTTGTCGTCTTTGTTGCCTTGATCGTCTTGTTCGTCTTGGTCGTCTTTCTTGCCGTCATGCTCACGCTCCACTCGGATGACACCTCCCAAGGCGCTGATTGACGTATTGGCGGTTTTACCGCCCCCAACACACTCCTTGAGGGATAGCTCAGCGATATGTTCAACCTCCGGCTGACGAGGAGGGTCGGGAGGGGGCTTTATCGTGAGCTGGATATCGAGAGGGGGAGACATTGCAGGTCGATTTCTCGCAGGCAGGACGTGAAGTGGATTGGATTTGCCAAATCTAACAACTCTGGGCAAGGTAATTTCGACCGGGCAGCTCCACTTTTAAGCACTTCGGGCCCGAGGGCTCGGGTTGGAGTATTGAGACGCACCCGGGGCGTCCTGATCGGGCGGTGAACCACGAGACCGTCATGAAAACCTTACATCGAAAACCGGCCGTTTATTGGAGGAACTTCAAGATGGTGGGACTGTGCTACCCCATTTGCTGCACATCTTGGCCGATCTAGTCGCCATCCAGCCAATGTCACACCACTCACCTATGGTTCGTTAGCCAGTCTATGGACAAAAAAAGAGACACATTACCTACTCGGTACTTCGGCAACTCCAGTAAATTGCACCCATTGACAGGTACGAATTTGTACTACCACCCGGTCATCTGACCCTCTGCTGCTAACACATCCTGCATGCGCACCACCACATAAGCGGAACCCTTGAGGTGGTCCTAAGGGCGGATGCTCCTTTTTATCTACAAACCTTAAAGCTTGCTTTGAACTCTCCGGGAGGAGGATGTCACTGCGACCGTGTGAAAATGAGTGTTAAATCCACGTGGCTAGAAGCAGCACATTACGGTCCATCGAAAGGAAATCTAGCCAGGGGACTGAAAACTGGCCCCTGAGGCTGTGCAGCGCCCATATATCGGGTCATCTCAGCTCAGGGAAGAATTAGGGAAAGCTCAGGGCAAATCGGTCACACCTCATCCCAACTTAGGATTATAAACGAAAAAGGAATTTTTTCAGGCCCAGATTCGTCTCAGACAACGAGGCTGTTGTCGGAAGGTGAGGAGTCATGCCACTTCTCCGTCTCATGTGCAGATAATATGCTCACCATCTGATAACTCCGCATTTTCCAGTGTCGTCATGCTGCTTTGCCGAATTTTGTTGAGCCTGAGGCCAGGCCCCACACCTGAAAGTATTTAACTCGCCAGCCCTTTGGCCATTGCAGCCTTCTTCCTGCAACGAACAACCGATATTTTCTGCCCACTTCCAAGATTGCAGGCGCAGGTGGCGGGGATTTTCGGTTATCTCTCATCTTTCCATTTAAGTTCTGGAAGAGAGAAGTTTCCTCTACCTGCGAAAGTTTTCGCTCCTGCAAGTTTGTTTTCCCCAACCTAGGTACCTACAGGTACCTTCTCGGAGTCTTTTCATGCCGCTTATTACATTCGCTCTGAACCTAGAACTAACCACATTTTTTCAGTCGACACCAACCCCCCTCTGAAGATGGCTGCCGCGACCATTCCCAGCATGCCGTGGACGAGTGATTCTACTGACGGCCCGGCACTCAGCAAGCGCGCAAGATACAGACGCACCCGCCATTCATCCTCGGATTCCAGCGACGCTGGCCAGTTTCTTGTTTCGAACGTCAAGTTTCGCGTCTCAGCCCCCCCGGCCCTTCCCCTCCCGATCGCCCGTGGCTGGAATGCGGAATGCGACTTGATTCGGAAGCATCTTGGCCTCCGATTGGAAGATGGCGTGGAGAAAGTCCTGTCGCGCATCGGTATTGCGACCGAGGAAGGACCCAGCCTCACGTTCCGCCATGTTCCAGACAGCACCATTGGACAAGTCACGGTCCTAGTTGCATCCGACTGGGAGGAGTCGTCTCGGATCATTTGGGAAGAAGGCGTGAAACAGGCCAAAAAGTTCGTCGACGCGACAGTTCTCGCCTACAGCGAGTTGAAGGGTGTCAACATCGCAGTTGAAATAATTGCCATCGAGCTGCAAGTCTGGAGTCACATTCGCGCAATCCCTAAAACCTTAAGCAGCCCAACTCTTGTCACGGATTGGGACGTCATCAGACACAAAGTCGACGAGATCCTCGAGTCGCATCCAGCCACCCGCAATAAGTTCAGCAACATCAGCCTCGTGAGACTTGGATGGTGGTCCGGCGAGTATGCCGAGAGAAACCCCCTGACCATTCACATTTCGCTCGATTACGACTCAGACGAGACCCAGTGGGAGCCAATCTCCGAGGAAATACGGCAATTCACCGTCCAAGTATCTCAGCACAAATTCGAAGTGCACATGGAGCACAGCAGCTCGGACCATTACCCCGGGCCCCAACCCTTGGGGAAAACAACGTCTCACGAAACTGGAATATCGGAACACGCCGGCTTCTGTCGTAGCATTGACCGGCCTTACACCAAGGCCAATCTCCAACCCGGAGATGACTTGCGTCCGCCGTACAGCACAGCCGTCAATCTCGGAGGTGACTTGGGGCTAGCCCCTGACCCCCTAGGTGGAGGAAAATTCACCCTTCTCGGAACGCTCGGGTGCTGGATCGAGTTGAAGACCGTCAACAAGCCAACCTGGACGAAATACGCCCTGACCAGCTACAACGTCGTTCGCGGTACGATCAAAGACCCGCAAGACATAATGAAAGCCGATGCTCAGGGGATTTCGCCTGCCCACGCAGAAAAGCCGCTGCGCCTTGCTGAGATGGAGAGCCCAGGCCGGACGAAACATGATTACGCGGTCCACGTATTCCGTGACCTAATTGAACGCGAGGTCTGGCCACTAGATGAGATATATAAGGTCACAAAGCCCCTCGAGTCGATGGAGAAGTTCATCTCCGAGGACCGCCACCTGTTCGGCAAGATCTTCGCCGCCTCAGGGCTAGGGAGACGGTCGCCGACGAATGGCAGGCTGGATTGGGCGCTGCTCAAGCCTCACGACCCGCAGCGCATCGGGCGGAACACCCTTCCAACAAGGGAGGAGTGGGAGGCGACCGGATCGATCTGCAACGCACCCCCTACGAGTGTTCGGGGCGGAAATCTCGGGGAGGTTCCCACGACCAGTTTGCTCGCAACGGTTGGGCAGGGGGGGTCTCTCTATAAAAAGGGCGCGATGACGGATGCGACGAGTGGGATGTTCCATGGGTATCCAAGCATCGTCAGGCTTGTGGAGGACCGAGGGGTTCAGAAATCAGAGGAGGTTTCTTTGTTTGATGGGTATGGCGTGAAGCATACATGGCAGTGCGCCCAGAATGGAGACTCGGGAGTGGTAGTGTTCGATCATGCGGGGAGGGCGGTTGGGCTGCTCTTTGGGGGGCAGAGGCACTGGGCGGGACGACAGTGTTTTGTGACGCCGCTTCATGATGTCTTTGAGGATATTAAGGCGTTTTCGGACGGGAGTGTCACTGCGGTACGGATTGCGCAGGACTGAAAAGGTGTTTTTTGAAATCAGGAGGCCGTAAGTGCATTATAAACACGGGTGTTGAAGAATGTACAAAGGCCTGTTCGGGAATTGAGAAGGCCTGTTTGTAATATGGGAAGCTGTCCGAGCAATACATAAAGGCCTGTTCAGGAATTGAGAAGGCCTCTATGTGATGTGGGAAGCCGTCCGAGCAATGTATAAAGGCCTGCGAAAGGAGTTTGAAGGCCTCGTGAAGATGCGATACAGCCTAAAAGGACAATGCTTATACCTGACTGCAACTGTACGAGGCCGCACTTATATTATAACATGCCGTTGGGAAAAGTAAGAATGCCTCTTCAGAATATGAAACTGTCGCTTCCGAAGATCAGAATGCCTCTCCCAAGGACATGAATGCCTCTTCCAAAGCTCAGAATGTCTATTCATAACATAACAATGTCTTTCAAGCATGTAGGTAGGTAGGCACCCTGAATTTCCCCATAAAGTCATATCATCTTAGAGTACCTAGTACTACGGCCTATTCAATCCAGCAGCGCAATGCCTACCTACAATGCCGAGCAAAATGCGAAATTCTTCCACAAGTTTGTCATCAAGCGTTTCCCGTATCGTCATACGACGCCGAAAACCTGAAATCAAGCCGCGATGTGATGAAGACGAGGTGAGCGATCGAGCTGAGTAAGCCCTATGCAACCACAAAGCCGGAAACTCCGAGCACAAGTCGCACAAAGAACTGCAACACCTAAACCTCGCCAGACATAAATCCCAGCCTTCCTCAAGCATGACATCCGGCCCTGACCCCTTACCCCACTAAAACTTCAGTCTCAACACTTTTCTCTCCATCCCACCTCTTCTACCACACAACACCATTTTCAACCAAAAAAAAAAGATCCCGCCCCCCTAATGGCACGCCTCCCCTACCTCCCCACCTCCATCCCCGGCCCGGGCTCCATCAACATCTTCCGCCTCCTCGCCAACGCACCCACGCTCTTCCCGCTGCTCGCCGCCCAAGGCCAAACGCAATACACCTCCCTCTCCCTTTCCA
>Ga0247758_1000526_pt1 | contig 33674 bp, 41 predicted proteins | sample UWRJL156409C4_FD_180950 | JGI IMG/M metagenome (GOLD analysis project Ga0247758, IMG submission 180950) | Plant litter microbial communities from Arlington Agricultural Research Station in Wisconsin, United States - UWRJ-L156-409C-4 | ecosystem: Environmental > Terrestrial > Plant litter >... | reverse complement strand
TTGTCAGCCGCACAGCTCTCCGGAGGTGCAAAATCTTGAGATGTCAGTGATGGCCGGACTACACTGCCCACTAATAAAAGATGTGGACGGCAACGGAAATCTTGACGGTGACAAAACATGGCGGCCAGCAGTTTGGGCTGGTGGCTAACACGGATGACTCTGACAAGTGGTCAACCTCTTGCAGGAGAAACGCCTCCGTCATGGAACGGGAATTCCGTCAAGATTGTAACTTTTCATAAGTGCATCTGCTTTCACCATATTTCCCTCCCATCAGAGCTCTCAGATACAAACACTGGCATTAAGAGATTTTCGGTTGTTCGACTTCGCAACATTGCTCCCAGCTTGAATGCACATGTCAACCTTACCCCTGAATTTCACAGCCAATCGGTGTGCTTCGTTGCCGCACAGGTACCTCCAAGTACCTCAGCTTCTCTGTCTGCGACCTGCGCATTCCCCAGGGCACCAGGCAGCAGGCAGCCAACCAACAGCTCGTGCGACCAACAATTGCCACTGGGAGATGGACACGTGATCGGGTACCCTTGTGAAGAGGGGTTGAAATAGGCATCAATCCCCATCTCAAGTCAACGTCACTCCAACGTCGCTGCTGCATCTTTTCGGCTTTCAACCTTCACATTTCAACTTCCACTCCAACTCACACCATCATACCTCACTCAAAATGTAAGTCACCTCCAATAGTCCAATGACTGCGACAACCAACTAACCCACCCAGGACGCGCATCGACCTAACCAACCGAACGCGCCCCTCCGCGGCCGCAAACAGCGACCAAACCCAACCCAACCTCCACAACCAAAACCTCCTCCTCCAGCAGGATCTCCTCGTCGCAAAGGCCACCATCGCCGAAACCACCGCTGCCCTGCAATCCAAATCCGATGAAGCCGCCGTCCTCACCGCGCGCCTCGCCTCCGCCGAAAAAGAAATCTCGGACCTCACGGCCCAACTCGCCGCCAAGGCCAACACCGAAAAAGACATCCCGCCCCCCGCGTACCAACCCCAGCTCTTCTCTCCTCTGCACTCCAAACCCCCTCCCCGCCGCATACTCAACCCCGCGCTCAACACCCTCAACTGCCACGGGGAATTCCCGCTGTACTCGCAAGCCGCAGGCGGCAACTACGACGAAGTCAGGCGCCTGCTGGAAGCGGGGGCGGACGCGAACATGCGCACGGCGTATCGCTGGACGGGGTTGCATTGGGCGGCGGGGAATGGGCATTTGGAAGTGGTGAGGCTGTTGGTGGAGTATGGGGCGGATGTGAATGCGGTGAGCGATACGGGGAGGTCGCCATTGCAGATGGCGATGGAGGGGGGTCATGAGGGGGTGAAGGAGGTGCTTGTTGGGGCGGGGGCTGTGGAGTAGAGAGTGGAGGTTTGGGTGTGGTCTGTAGTTGGGTTGGAGTTGGGTTTCGGGATGTTTTCAGATTGAACTGGAGTTGTGATAAATTTATCATTGGGATGTGGAAGTTCTGTGGCGTGTACATGGGGTCTATCGTTTCTATCTAACGGATGTAGTCACTATATTGATATCACACCAGGCTTTACTGTTTATTGATACATGCCCTTAGGCACCGCTCTCTCACACCATGTAGCGCCCCGATGTACCGTTTTCTCTCACAGAATCTAGTCTTACTTACGGCACGTGCGCGCACCAGTAACCCCAACCCTGGCCGGATTTCTCAGGGTTATGTGTGGTGCACGTGCCGTAAGTACGGTTGAATTCTGTGAGAGAAAACGGTAGTATGCTGTAGCTGAGAACGGTCAGGAAGACAGGTGTTGCAACAGGGACGATATGAATCATGGATCGAAGCCACGCGAGTCTGCGGCTTCTGCTCATGGCAACCTTGGGTCTTTCTCTTCCGTGAGCATCCCATCGCCAGGGTTCGGCCAAGGCGATATAAACAAAGGTCAGCCCGGAACCGGAAAGCAGAGTCCAGGCCATGTCCTGGTGCTGTTCGCGATTGAATTCATAAGCTACTGCTTCTCAGGTGCGCCGGTGTTTCAAACTCCGGTCCGGCCCGGCCCGCATCGTAGCCGCCAGCGAGATCTGGGTGCGTAGGGTCGCCATGTCGCCAAATTGGCAGCCGCCGAAGCGGACACCGCCGGCCAGGTCCGTAACTGTACACGCTAACGATCGGCAACCATCAGAGGGTAGGACAATCGGACGGTTGAGATTAGGAAGCTAGAAAAATCCGCAGATTCGCGCTGTAGTAGAGTGGATCTGTTTCGTCGTGTGGCCGCGATATTTGGGCGCAGTCCATTTCAAGTCCATTTCCGTGTCGAAAGGCAATCCATCTTGGCAAAGCGTTCAGGGAGCACCAAGCATGCGGGTGCGTGAATGGAGGGATTTTCTAGAGAAAAACGAAGTGTCTGGCTGAAATAATAAGCTTGGTTTGATGCCCATCCGTGAAAAAAGCACTATTTGCGTGAATCAAGAACATGCAGCTTGGAAACTCGGCGGAAACTAGACCCCGGTCAATCCGTTCGAGCTCTTGTCCACAGACCAGCTGTGCACGCCACATGTGACTGCGCCACAGCACCAAACCCCAAACGGATACGCCACATTGTGCGGGGTGCTGCAGTGCCCCACTGAAAAGTTCAAAATTTGGGCTGTCAAAAATTGCGACCACGGTACCCCGCCATTTTCTCCAGACCAAGATCCAACAAAATGTCCAAACGAAGCGCAGATGAAGAGACGCTGGCGGGCCCGCTCAAGAGCGGTGGCCGGCCAGACGCGATGGACGTCGACGAGAAGCCCAACGATATGGGCGAGTTTGAGGACGAATTCGAGGACGAGTTCGAGAGCGAAGACGAGATCGTCGAGGCTGGTGTCGATGGCCGACCAGACGCCGAGCGCGAGGCCGAGGAAGCGGGTAAGAGGGCCAATACTGTCGCGCATTTGAGGCCCATTGCTAATCTTTTCGCCCACCAGCTGCAATGGAAGTCGAGGGCGGCGGACCGGGGACATTTATCGTCGGTCGCACGAAGCTCGATCCCGGCCAGACCCTCGCGCCCGATCCGACAACCTACCGAATGCTCCACAACCTGAGCACGCCGTGGCCGTGTCTTTCGTTCGATATTGTACGCGACGGGCTCGGCGACAACAGGAGCGTGTATCCCGCCACCATGTATACCGTTACCGGCACACAAGCAGACTACAGCAAGGCCACCGACAATGCGCTCTTGGTCATGAAGTTCAGCGGTCTCAGCAAGATGGATGGCGAGGACGGCGAGGAGTCCAGTGAAGACGAGGACGACGATGAGGATTCCGACCCTATCCTCGAATCCAAGTCCATTCCCCTAAGCTCGACCACCAACCGCATCCGCGCCCACCAGAGCCCTTCGCAAGACCCCTCCCGGCCACCCACGACCCTCACCGCGACCATGACTGAGTCGACCAACGTGTTTATTCATGACATTACCCCCCATCTTGCCTCGTTCGACACCCCGGGCACCTTGATCACGGCGCAACAGAACAAGCCGGCCTGCACAATTCGGGCCCACAAGGCGGAAGGCTATGCGGTAGATTGGTCGCCGCTCGCTCCTGCTGGAAAACTCTTGACTGGTGACAACGATGGCTTGATCTACATGACGACTCGGACAGATGGCGGTGGCTTCGTTACCGACACCCGCCCCTTCCAAGGCCACACGAGCAGCGTCGAGGATATCCAGTGGAGTCCCTCCGAGGCGTCTGTTTTCGCCTCGGCCTCCAGCGACGGCACAGTCCGCATCTGGGACGTCCGTAGCAAGAGCCGCAACCCAGCCTTGAGCATGCAGATCAGCAGCACGGACGTCAACGTTATCTCCTGGTCGAAGCAGACGACACATCTTCTCGCGTCCGGCGCTGACGACGGCGAGTGGGCTGTTTGGGATCTCCGGCAATGGAAGCCGAAGCCGAACGGTGGCTCTGCGCCCGGAAAGCCGGACGCGATCGCCAGCTTCAACTACCACAAGGAGCAGATCACGAGCATCGAGTGGCACCCTACCGACGACAGCATCGTCGCGGTGGCCGCCGGCGATAACACCGTCACACTCTGGGATTTGGCGGTGGAGTTGGACGACGAGGAGAGCAAAGATACGGCCGGTGTCCAGGACGTCCCGCCGCAGCTGTTGTTCGTGCATTATCAAAAGTTGGCAAAGGAGCTTCATTGGCACCCGCAGATACCCGGCGCGCTGGTGGCCACAGGAGAGGAGTTTAGCGTCTTCCGGACGATCAGCGTATAGATGGATACCAAGATTTGAACGTTGAATGAAGAACCATTTGTCACTCTTCTTTCTCCGTTGTGAAGCATTGATGCCCCGCTCTGCATCTTTCCTTTGAGCCCACACTTTCAGCGTTTCGACTCTCTTTTGCCGATAGTATCCAACCTCCGACACTACGAAGGCTCTGGCCAAAGGACAGGGTCCCCTCAACCAGTGCGGAATATGTCTTGTACTGTCAAAACAGCCGTTCTATCTGCTAGTATAAGCCATCCCCCATTCTGAAAAGGCAGTAACTGCATACCAAACAGCCTTGATCACGTAAAAATAGACAGCTAGAAAATGCGAAGAGACCTTGTCAAAATAGGGGTGGGGTATAGTATCAGAGAGTAGCCAGTTAGTGGTAATAGCAACAGCGGCATTATTAAAAATGTTAACTATATAACCTGGCTTCAACACTTAGTGATCCTGGCTATCCTATAAGACGTAGAGATTGCCAATCTAAAGGTAATTAACAGCAAAGGCACGAATATCTGAGATGGTATTGCAGAATGTTTTTAGGAAACGGTTTATAAAGACTCCATTCTGCCACTAACTGATCGTCTGGGCTATTAAACACATCGGCGCGTCGCCAACCTAATTATGGCCCAGCGCGATATAAGTACCTACTTCTCCTTTTGTGAGCACCAGTCTCGGATCTATCAAGTCTGAGCCGACTTTCAGAAGCCTACCTAGTCGGGGAGCTGGCAGGCTTCGATCCGGGACATTCAGGATGGTTTGCCAAGCAGCTTGCATGGAAGTCATTAGGCCGCCAACTGCAAGCACTCGGGGGAACCAGAGTTACGGGCCATTAGGTGAGCGAGTAAACTCAATCTCCGGCATGTTGTCGTCGGCTTCGGCTGCTGTGGTCCAGGGATTGATGGCAATTGGCGAAAAGGTTCAATGGCCGACCCCACACCATCTGTTTGTATTATCTTCACCACTAGAAGTCTGGGCTCTGTAACGCGATACCCGCTCGGGAGGAGAAGAACGTGGCTGATCCTGCCCGCTTCGGGGCTAGCGAAATGCGAAACGGCGGCCATAACAGTTAAGCATTCAGGACAACCTTTTAGCGCACGGCTGGGTAATTCGTGGTACTTAGTTTGCCTGACCAATTTCGCTGCTTCTGGTAAGGCACCTAGGTACTCAAAGGTGGCGTGGTGAAAAAGTGGCGTGGTGAAAAGGTGGTGGGTAAATGGCGGGTTGACTTCTGTGGAGTAGCCAACCAGAACTGCTTTGAATTTCAGAACAACTTGATCACATTCTTGATTTCTCACACAACAATCATGTCGTTGCGGATCGGTGTCTCAATTATATGACCCCGGCGTCGTCCTCTGCTTCCATGCCATACATTGTTCTCGAAAAACATCATGGCAGCATTGACATACCGACAACTTCCAGCGGGTAAGCGAGTCATTCGGACACTGCGACTCCTGTCCGGGCGCTGGATGGACCAAATCAACTGCGGGCTCCAGGAGGCGTGTCTAGACGATCAACCGGCCTTCGATGCACTTTCGTACGTGTGGGGAAACGCCAAGGACACGGCCGCCATCACGGTCGATGGCTGCTGCTTCCAGGTAACAAAGAATCTGATCGCCGCCCTTCGACGACTCCGATCAAGCGTCGACACTAGGATTCTGTGGGTCGACGCCATCTGCATCAACCAGCACGACAACCAAGAAAAGGCTCAACAAATCCAATTTATGGCGGATATTTACCAGTATGCCCGCACCGTCAACATCTTCCTGGGTGAAAGCGGCATCCTCGATTACCGGTTTGGGCCGGGGCACTCGAGGTCACCGACCACATCACACATCTTCCGTGGTGGAATCGCATGTGGGTTCTCCAAGAAGCGGTTCTACCGCAGGTAGAACTTCGCGCTATCTACGGGGAAATCAACGGTCCAATGGCCTTCATCGAGGGGGCAGGCGGCATCCTCCGGCGCCACCACATCAAAGGAGTGTGCTGCAAATCCCTCTGGGAGTCTTTGCCGTCCCGCCAGACGCATATTCTCTATAGATTTGGAGCCAAGATAGAACCGCTAGCTCAGATTCGCGATATCGTCAGCGGGGCGGTGGTCCAAGACCAAATCGACCGCCTCTTCATCATCCTCGAGATAACCCGCTTTAAAGAGGCCACTGATCCCCACGGCAGAATTTATGGTCTCCTAGGACTTCTCTCCGACTGCCCAAACCCCATCGATCTGAAGCCCGATTACTATCTTCCCGTCGAAGACCTCTTCGCCCAGCTCGCATACCGCTTCCTCATGCACTTCAGATCCTTCCACAAACTTATCAACCATGAACTTCCGTTGCCGCAAAGCTCGCCGCTGTTTTCCCTCCCCTCCTGGGTTCCGCACTGGGGCCATACCTACGGCTCCCTCACTCGAAACATCCTCGTGCAACGCATCAACAGCTACATCGCATGGCCAAGCTGCTCTGGGCCGCCCCCCGCCCTCATCACACCTGCCGTTCTTCAAGTGTGCGCCAAGCCCCTGTCGCGTGTCGTCGCCACGACCCCCTTCTTCACCAAGGAAAATATCGCAAAATCGGGAGAATCTCTCTCCAACTACATCATGGCCCTCCTAAAGTTCTTCCTCCTCCACCTCGGCACCCGGGACGCCGCCGCCCCGTATCGGCCGGCCAAGAGGCCACCTCCAACTACCGTGTCCATCACTCAAATCTCATACGTCACCCTGGCACGGAACAACACGGAAAGCGAAGAGGCATCGGAAACCATATTCTCCGCCTTTGCACGCACCATCTTCGGGGATCTCCTCGCCATAACAGACCACGACGTCAAGGTGGCCAACACCTCCTTCCGTCGCTTCCGGAACTCCGAAGAAGCACAACGAGCTGCGCTCACACTCCTCGGTGATCTCGCCTCGGAAGGGATAACGGTTGGTCCTTCTCTACCCACTTCGCCCAGCGACGAGCCGGTGATGTCTGTTGAAAAGGCCGAGCGGAACTTTTGGTATGCCAACGATGGTAGGTTGCTCTTCGTGACGGAAGGCGGGTACATCGGGTCGGGACCGCCGTTGATGAAGGTGGGTTATGAAGTGGTGCTGGTCATGGGGAGTTCTGTGCCGTTTGTGCTGTGGAGGAGGTCTGGCGAGGGGATACCTGAGAATCAGAGCTTATGGTTTTATGCTGGGTATGCTTATATGCACGGGGTTATGGATGGGGAGGGTGCGCCTAGGATGTGGGGGGAGGTGGAAAGGGGGTATTTATTTGATGGCGGCGATTAGTTAGAACAATTCGTATGAAATTTTCCGAGACCTCTCCAGAAATTCCGTCGCGGCGGCGCACCCCAAGATGCTTCTGTTTCTTCAGCTTATTCGCGAAATCAACACCTCACCGTATAACCCAACATTCGAAAGCCGTCAGACTTAGCTCACAAAGTTCCATAGGTACCTATATTGGCTCAAGTCTCTTGGGTTGTTAGGACACGTCTCTGACGGCGTCCTCGCGATGGAGGATTTGGTCGGGTTTGTTGTATATTGATGAGCTAAGATTCCGAGAAAAACGAAGATCAACACCATGGCCTCGAAAAAGTTGAACAGAAACGGGCGGGCCAGATTGCTCTCCGACGCCACGATAGCCCCCGGATTCTGCGCGAAATGACTGTCTCTGTCGAGAATGCAAGAAGGCAATGCCGAGAATAGCGCCAGCTCGCCAGCGGTGGTCCCTGAGACCGGCAATGGGGAACAGCGCCAGAGTAACAACGGAGAACGTTTCGCACACATTCAACGGCGCCTCGACAGAGGAAGCGTAGAGCGTGGCTTCCGGCGATGTGTTGGTAAATAGGTCGCTTTGCTGGCTGTGCAACAGCAGGTAAGAAACATGGCCAGCGGCCACAAGTGCCATGGAGAGCATGGCGATAAAGTCGTTAGAGATAGTGTCGCGTCGCCGGCTCTCGGCGTTGAGAGTCCATGACACAAACACGGATGCAACAATGCAGAGCCACGAACCGACGGTACCAGGGCCATAGAGCGAGGATACGGACGAGAACCGGTCGATCTCGCCTTTTAAAGAGGCCATCTTTCGTTTTTGAGTCGCTCTTTTTCTAGGTCCATGTAGGGCTTTGGCTCAAGAGTTGAAGCTAAAACCCAGGGCTAGAAAGCATTAAATATCTCGGAAAAGCCGGCAACGATGCGACGCCCTCGCCGGCGGTTGCGGCATCTCCAGCGCCGATTTTCTCAAATACAATCCGAAGTCAGGCCCCTGCTGCTCTGGCCCCTTCCCGGCGACTTTGTCTGCTGCTCCGCGGGTGACCGTACGTCCCGCCCAAGCCGTCCGCAAACGGCGACGGCTATGAGGCGCGAGACAGCATTGGGAGGGACGCAATGAACCCAAAATGGGCTGTTACATTTGACGTCACCGTCATCCCCTCAGGGGTGTGAAGCGATAAGCGGTGGTTGGTTGGGGGGTTGGTGTGCTTGGCTCAACCATTCGACTCACCCCCGCGGTCGCCGCTGACTCAGACGTTCCCAGGCATCGTGGATAAAACTGTCCTTCGCAATTCTCGAGGTCATGGGGGGTCGTTGAAAGCATCAAATACATTGTTGCACAACATCACAACATCACAACATGGCCTCTGGACCGCTCATCACCACCCTCGCCGGGATCGGGGCAATTGTCGTGCTCCGTGTCCTTTACTGGCTGACGCAATTCCTCACCTTCCACTTCTGGAAACCCTCTCGCCCTCTTACGGCGTACAAACGCGCCGGCGTCGACACCTACGCGCTCATTACCGGTGCTAGCGCCGGCATCGGTCTCGGTATCGCTCGCGCGCTTGTCCGCCAAGGCTTCGGCGTCATCCTGCTTGGCCACCTCCCGGACGAAGTTGCATTGGCCGCCAAAGCCCTCGACTCTCCGCGTGTTCGCACCCTCGTCGTCAATGCCCAGACCGCCACGCCGAAGCAGATCTCGGCCGCGGTGGACTCCATCTCAGACCTCAACATCTCCATCCTCGTCAACAATGTCGGCGGCTTGCCCATGGCCGAGCCCAAGCTCCGCAGCCTCAGCACGCTAAGTATCGCCGAAGTTGACGCCCATGTCGACCTAAACGCGCGTTTCATGGCGCGCCTGACGAATCTCGCGCTACCTCTTCTATCATCGCCGACGAGAAAGACGCACGAGAGATCGCTGATCCTCAACCTCTCGTCCGCCGGCCGCGTTGGAATGCCATGGATCGTCATGTACAGCGCGACCAAGGCCTTCAACTACGCCTTCACTACCGCGCTGGCGCGCGAGCTTGAAGACGAGCCTGCCACGGCGCATATCGACTGCCTCGTCGTCATTCCGGGTGACGTGCAAAGCCAGTCCAACATTATGGCGGAAGGAAGGCCAACGTCGGATGTGTATGGGGTTGCTGTGGTTGGGGGTGTTGATGGAGCAGTGAAGCGCGGGTGGAGGGAATTCAGGCCGAACTGGCGTCACGATGTCGAGACTGGCTTGATGGATCGTGTTTTGCCGGAGAGTTTGCTGACGATGTTTGCGAAAGAGGAGCTGAGGGTGAAGAAGGATAGGTGGCATGCAGATGAGGCGAAGCGGCGTTGAGTCGGGGGGTATCTTGAAGGTTACATAACCAAAGAAACTCCGCACTTCGTCCATCTCTCCCGTCGATTATGGTGAATACTTCCAGGTGTACCATGTGATCCAGATCTGGACGCAGTTGAGAGCGATACTGACAATCCCAACCAATATCGAGAAGAAGAGAGCAAGCAAGGCAATGAAAAGGGCATTCCCCTCGGTGCTGTGCCGGTGGAACCAACGTTCGAGCTTGTTCCGTGGCGGGCGCCGGGTCATGAGCTGGTGGAGGTGTGCCATTCGCTCACCCCAGTAGACGAACCGAAAGCTTGGAGGAGGGTCCCGGAACACCTTGTAGCCCTCGTACTCTGCACAGTCAGGGTCGAAGCCCCGCTTTTCGATCAGTTCGTCCAGAATCTGAGCCGAATCAGGGTCAATCGAAGGGAAGAGCACTGCTTGTAGCGAATAAAGGGTCTCAACCAAGAGTTGTGGGGGTAGGGTGCCGCTACGCTTAGCGAGTCAGCATGTATTCTCAAGCGCACACGAGAACGCGTACCTTTCCAGGCTCTCGTTCAACCCAATATCGAGCGGGTTCTCCTTGCCTTGGTATTGGCACAGGTGCGCTTTCAAGAACGCGACATGATGGAAGATGTAAAGACAATTGCGCCTCTCGTCAAAGAGGAGATGCTCTGCGAGATTATTCGTCAGGCGGAAACGTGCACCTAAACGCTTTTGTAGCTTGCGCGCTCGCAGAGCCCGATACTCGACGGCGATGCGTGCAGCATCCTGTGAGCTCGCCAGACTGGGCGGGAAGAGACGATCGATAAAATCTTCGAGGGTCTGGTGTGGATGCCACAGCGACGGCCGATAGTCGCCAAGCGTGAAATCGGCCGAGTGGTTTTCTTTCGCCGCCGGATCGACCATAAACATGGCCTGCATGGCCATTTTGATGGCCTTTTCATCAGACTGGAACTTGGTGTCCGATCCGGCAAGATTTTTGAAACGCCCTTCGGTCTCTTGCTTCGTCTTTTGGAGATTCGAACGGAGAACACTGGCAGCAAGAAGCACAGAGTCACTGGTTACCGATAGCAGGGAGGGTAGAGTGTCAATTGTGAGATGGAAGTCGTTGCTGCGCTGCGCGAGATCATCATAGAACCTGAAGTACGCTGGGAACTCGCCCTCTTGCCCGAGGATCTGCTGCGAAATTTTCTTCCTGTCCTGGGACGCGTTTGGCGACATCACAATATTGGCGATCTTTCTGGCTGGGCTCAGAGAAGTTCAGTTGGAACTAGAGGTTTTCCGATGGGAACAGACGATGATAAGCGGCAAATCCGACCGCGGCGAACTGGAAAGTGGGCCAGGTGAGTTGTGGTCCAGTTCGGGATGGAGGGTGTCTGCCTGCGGTCGGGGAATCACGGCGTTCCCCGTCGTGGCTTCAAAATCTGCCTTGGCGCCCAATCAGCTTCCCGCGATTCCCGGCCTAGTCGTTGACCGAAACACCCACGCAGGGGTTCCTTCCCCGCAGCGCATAATTCAGGCACTCAGCCTCACCTACCGTCTTCACTGGCTCGCCGCCGTGACCTTCCAGCTGGCCCTGATAATCCCCCGCTTCCCCACCCTCGCCTCCGCACATGTCCCCCACCACGGCACCGTGGCTTGTCTGGGCTCGCAATGTTCGCAATGGCCCGTCGTGCTTGACTCCACGGACAGTTGAAGTTGCGATACGACGTATTCATGTTGGAGCCAACAACTCTCATTTGCTTCCTTCCCCCGGCGACCTTCCACTGCTCCGAGTCCCGGCCAGACGTGCCAATGGCTTCGGGACTCTCGCGCCTGGTGGACGTGTTCCGGTTCCAGGACTCGTCGAAGTATCTCAGCTGGTTGCCAGTGGGAAAAGGCGACCCTCTTCCCCAGCAGACACCCGTGGCGGATTCCCGAAGTTCAGATAGCAGACTGCCGACGGCACCGACGTATGGCACGCACTCCCATCTCGTCAGAGAGGAGACGGACGATTCGCTGTTGACGCTTGTCAACAGCCCGGTCCTTGGGCAGCAGAATAGTGGACCAGGAGCAGCGCAGTCCCCATCTCCAGCGCTACGCCCCATACATGATCTCAACAAACTCCTGTCTGAAGGGATTCCCCTTCCCGGGCGCAAGGAAAGAAGGTGGTTTGGGAGGCAAGTTCAGTCACCCGCATGGGATGTGGCAAGATACGAGGAGCGTTTCCAGATTGTGCTTGGGGAACTCAAAAAAGCTGTGGAATCCCACAAGACGCTTTGCGATCGACCCGACGGGTTCAAGTTCAGCAAAGAAATGGTCGGCATCTCCCCAGAGACATCAGTCCCAACTATTGTCGTCGCTTGCTACAAAGAGGACGAGAAGGTCCTCCGAGCATGGCTTCACAAGTGCATCCCACCTGGACTGCATTGCACTGTGAAACCGAGGCAGCCACGAAAGTCGAACAAGATGAGACTCGAAATGAAAGTTTCGCAGTTCCAGTCGGAAACTAGACACTCACAGCCACCATTCGATATTGTCATAGACCCAAGGTTCCAACTGGCTCGTAAGGCCACTGAGCATGTCATCTTGGCAGCGAGACCTGAGCATCAACCTCTTTGCGGAAGCTTGGTACATTTCGAGGGCCGTACCGCCACTCTTGGCATTTCGCTGAACGTGGAGGGTGTTCATCGGGTTCTCACAGTCGACCATCTCTTTGGGCCCCTCCCCTCTCCAGGCTTTACGAATAATGCGCTGCATGCGGACCAATTGACTACGACGCGTCTGAACACTGCTGCCAGAGCCCGCTCACTTCTCGATTTGCCGGAATCAAGCGCCTACCTTGATTGGAGTCTGATCGAACCCCAAACAGCCACGTCGTTGCACAATCTGATTTCCCCGACTTCGAATCGCCCGCCAGTTCCGTTGCGAGGCTTAGCTCGGGATCCTCACGGCCAAACCAGGATATATATGGTTTCAGGACTGCACGGTGTACGCCAGGGCACTCTCCTCGGACAAATGAGTTATATCTCAACCAGGAGGGCTCGAGACCTCTGTCCAGTGTGGTCCATGATGCCAGATTCCGGCACCATCGAGAAAGGAGAATGCGGCTCCATCATTGTCGACAAGGAGACTCTCCAGGTCTACGGTCATCTCATCGGCGCCGACGAGGAGCTCGGCTTTGGCTACATTGTACCGCTCACAAAGACAATCGAGCAGATCAAAACATCGTTCAATACGAACAGCGTTGAGTTCTCTGACGTCCCACCTGAAGTATTGTCCGCATTTCCCTCACCGCCGACTACTTCTCCAACCGACAGAGACAATACCGGACACCCACGAGACAATGGCCGCCCGGCCGTAGTCTCTACTAGAGTCATCAGTGGCAGCATTCCTACCGTCGAAAGCATATCCGGGAAGGCGAAGGCAATGCTCGCCTGGCCTACCATTTCAACACCCTTACTGGTCGTACTGTTTGCCTTCGGGGCCTTCATCCCCCCGATACTTCTTTCTCTTCCGGTCGCCCCATTACCATATAAGGCACTTCCATATCCGCAGTATACCCACACCCCCCTCCCATCACAACATCAACCAAGTATCACCACCCCTCGGAAAGTTTTGAGGCCCGACCAGCGCCAGCTTTCTTTCGATCAATGCTTTGCGATGGACCAAATCACGACCTTGACTTTGTCCGGGTCGGCCGATATGTATTGGGCAGGCCAGATATACGGCGCATCCGATACAGAAACTTGGCAGCGATACGGAAGTAACTGGTACGCTGATCATGGACCACGTTTCATGACTTGGATCCTTCCCATTTTTCTCCTGCTCAGCAACATCGAATTAAGTCCGGGAAGTAAGCTGAGATTTCTTACTTTCATTAATGTCTTGGGCGACCCTATTGATACGATGTGGTCGCTCCTCGCAAAACTACACGCTTGGTCAAAAGTGCAAAAGCTTGCGTCTTTGTCTGCGACCAAGGAATCAAGATGGAAAACGGCACACAGCGATTTCAGAATCATTGCGACGGTTCTCTCGGGATTCGATGAGCTCGCCGGTCCAGAGTCTGGTTACACTGGTCAGAGCCAAAGTCTTGTGGATCTGTTCAGTCCTGATACGAACTACATGTTCGAAATATGGAGGGAGGCGGCAGTAGAGCTCATCGATGGCCGGACGGATGAAAGGGTCCGCGCCTGCCTCGCCATCGCCCTCTATATTCTACAACTCGCCTCCGTACTCTTCGAAGATGTCAAAGGTGGCACCGAACCATCGGCATCTCGTCTTCTGATGCCTGGACTCATCCTCAGCTGCATAATTCCTATTGTTTATCTGAGCAGTACTGCGGGCATATTCGCCTCCCGTCGAGCTGCCCTCCATCCACTCAGGCGGTTCTTGGTCAACGCCCGAGATGCGCAGGCTGCAGAGCTCAAGAGTAAGAAGGATGGACCAAATGGGATGGCGATATCCTTGAACGATGACACATCTGACCTGCTTGGACTGTTGAGCTCGTGGGAAGGTTGCTTTGATACCGCCCATTTCGTTGGGGGGCACTCAACATATCTTCCATACGCCGCCAGACGGGAAACACACAACCTCAAAGCACTCAGTCAATTGTTCTTGGCCATATGCCCTATAATCGCCAGCGGTATTGGAGCTCTTCTCCTCACAAGGGCCGGTCCCCGCCAAACATTTATTTTCAGTATCATCGGAACCTGGATTCTGAGCACAGCGCTCTCGTTGACCCTCCGCCGCCTAGCCCGCCGCACGACGTCAAGATGGATACGCCAGCACTACCCACGCGTCTATCTCGCCAAGAACCTAATTGCAATAGCGTCAATCCTCGGACTGGCACTCATCACAACTGCAGTCATGGCTGCAGGCGTCTTCAATAGAGCTAGTATTCCGCTATACACCAATCCGCGGTATGCTAAGCGGGACGCAGAAAGAGCCAAACCAGTCGTCATGGGCGTCATAGCATTCCAGTTGCTGTTTGTATTGGTTGTCGTCATGGCCAACTGGATGGCCGACTGGAAGGGGATTTCGGTGTTCAAATGGTCGGCATCGAAGCATGATCCTCAACAATTGCCACATGTCAAAAGGGTCAAGTCCAGCCGTGGAATTGTCCTGTTTTGTGGGATTTGGGCCTTGTTTGATTGCCAGAAGGGTGAATTTGGGTTGATTTGGCAGATCTTCCACTCTTTTTGGCCTCTTTGTAGTGTGGTTTTGGCATGTTGACTAGGTGTATCGTCACTGTTTGGTTTGTTATGCTTGGAATGTTGGACAGGGTCAGGTGTTGAAGTGGTTTCAAGAAGAGTAAAAGAGAAACATATGGCTTGAGAGTAGGTACTACCAATAGGATAGTGTCAATAAGGTGCCCTAATTATCGCTTGCAAAATTCCGAGTGGAGGCACAAAAGGCAGCGCGACCCGGAGATCATTCATGTGTTGCCGAGTACCTCTACGACATCGCCAGTCTTCTCCTCACTCGGCTGGATGATACTCATACGTCATTAGGGTGCCAAAAATAGCGGGGTGGCAGTACCACCCAGGGGCTGCTACAAGGCAATTTCAGCTCCCGTACAAAGATCACCAATCGCAGCTCGACAAAAGGATAGTTCGGCCAGTTATGACTCCGTCTTACATATTGGTCTTCACACCATTCAAAGCTTGGCCAATTCAGTGAATTGATATAAGAAATATCTTCTTCATCCAAAAAGGCAATGCCGTGTCTTTTCGTCTGCCACCCCGTCTCATCGACCTGAATTACAGCTCTCTATCACCACCATCATGCTTCCCACTCTCACCTTCCTCCTCCTCACCTCCCTCACCCTCCCACTCCCCACCCTCGCCGCCCTCAACGGCCACTGCACCGGCAGCAAAGCCACAGGGGAGTGGAAGTCCGACGGCATCTGCATCAAGACGTCGACCTGTAAAAAGTACAAGGGGACCACCAAAAATGGCGCCTGTCCATACGACCCGGACGATGTGAAGTGCTGTCTTATTGATGAGTGCAGCGGGCATCCCGATGGTCTGTTGTACCATAGTCGGTGTGAATGGAAGGGGGGTAGTATTTGTGATGATTTTGGGAATTGGCTTGATGGTGAGTCTATCCTGGTAGTTGTTGAAGGGATTGGGGTGGGAGACCGGAGCGCTGACGAGGAGTATCTAGACAAATGTCCGGGGGGGAGTAATTACAAGTGTTGTGTGAGTCCGTGAAGAATGGAAGGCCGAAAAATTGGAACTTGAGTTGGTGTTGGAGGGTAAAAGGGAACTAGTCTTCACATTCGGTACCATGGATCAGTTGCAACAACGGGGGACTTGAAGAAAACCTTTGCTGTATTTTACAAGCCAGAAAGGAATGCTACCAACAAATCAAAGAACGTACACGTTGCGCTCAATCACTTTCACTAGCCCCCAGCTCAGGCCTTGATCTCAATCTTCCTTCCCCCCTTCTTCTCCTCCTTCGGCACCACAAGGTTCAACACGCCATGCTCCAACTTGGCCTCGACGGCATCCTGGTTGACGCCCGCAGGGAAACTGAACACCCTCGAGAATTCGCCAAACGACCGCTCGCTGCGCCAGTATTTGGCCTTCGGCTTGTTGTCGCCCTTCTTCTTGCTGTCCTCCTTGGTCTCCGACTCCTTGTCCTTCTTCCCGGACCCTTCAATCCTCATCGACTGCGGCGCCAGCGACGGATCGCCCTCAGTGTGCGTGCTCTCGGTATGGCCGCGGATGACCAGGGTCTGCGGGTCGGTGAACTCGATGACGATGTTCTCGCGCGGCACGCCCGGCAGCTCGCCTTGCAGGAGGTAATGATTTTCGTGCTCGGTGATGTCGAACTTGGGGCTGAAAGCCTCGCGGAGGGGCCCGAGGGGCCCAGTGGGAAAGACTTCCAAGTCGCGCTGAGCGTACTTGTCGAAGTCGTCGAGCATGCGGAAGAGAGAGGAGAATCCGGGTGCGTTCATGTTGTAAGTGCTGCGGGGCGCGGACAGAGACATGTTGTTGTTGGAGAGGACGGGTTTGGTGGTGAAGCTTCGGTTGTGGAGTGGTCGATGGGCGAGACGACGCGATGTGTGGGATGCAAGTTTTGATTGCTTAGTGATTGGTACTCGGCAGGTTCGCATGACTTGTTCTGTCTGCTGATGAACTGAAGATTTGAGGATGGAGGTGTGGTGAGGGTCGAATAAATAACTGCCCAGCTGTTGAGGCCCCGGCCTGCCGAAGATGCCGAACTGCTGATGATCAGTTGATGTTGATGCAATGTTGATGCAATGGCAGACGATCTGGATGATTCTGATTTCTTCCGGAACTTTCTCTTGAGTTCCTGATCGTTCTGGACAAAGAATCTTGTTGGCCTGTTTTCCCGGGGTGGGGCTACCCCTGGTAGTCCTGGCCAATCAGGTGACAAGAAAGACGACAGCCCCGCCCCCAAACAACATCATTCCACCTTTCCATTGTTCGATCAGCGCAACTCATTCTCTGTCGCAAGTCCGAGCAGCCCGCTCAATCCAATCGGGCATCGGTTAAATTGGCGTGGTTGGATGGCGTTGGACGAGCCTGCAGCCACGGATGCTCCTCCCTCCCGCAACTGCAAGCATTGCATCCAGGCATGACGATTCTTGGAAGGCCCTGGAATGTTCCCGGGCAGCCCGGGTGATTTACTTTCGAGAACGAGTGATAAGTGGCCTATCTGATACCAAGAAATGCTGACCTGGTGGAACCACCCACCTCCACGAACAACCATGAGATCAAGGCACGACATCAAAACACCGACCCCCTCGCGGCCACCAGCAAGCCCATCAGACTGCCGCGTCATGTGAGCAGTCGAATGTCTCAAGAAACTCAAGCATCAACCCCACGCTTTCAGGATCATCTCCGGCCACGTCCAACCTCTCCTTCTCGCACTTGTCATCTCCCTTCTCGGCGAGTTTAACCCTTCTGGGTGCCGGCATCTTTGCATTCAGCCAAGCTATTCTGTTCCTCCGCCTTCCGTGCATCTCCCAGGCCTTCCGGTACACCGCTCCGAACAGCATGGTAAGCGGGGGAGCTGCTGCATTGACTGAAATCCACACCCAGACCGCCCAGACCAGAACCCACACGCCGGCGCCTATCCCGCCACGGGTCGCGATGAGGATCTTGGCATCGAGTGGGAAGCGGAGCTGGGTATGTGGTGCCAGAATTTGTGTCCCTGTCCCTCGAGCGGGTCATGCAGAAAATGTTGTTGGATCCCCTGAGGAGGTTGAGGAATCGGTATAGTTTCCAAACCTAAATGCCGTCATGATGGCAGAATTTAAGTCTCCCCTCGTCGCCGGGAAACGATTTTCGGTATGCTCGATGCATCCAGGTGAGCTGGTGTATGAGGGCCTGGATTCCGTGTTTGTCAGACAGGGAAGCATCGGGCATCAGGATAAGAGCCCGCTGGAATATTTCGGAGTAGACAGCAGCACTCATTCTGGCCCGTGTCAATATCGTCAGTGCCTCGATACTCTGGATGATATGTGTAGACCAGTCATAGGACGTTGATGTCATCGTCCGATAAAGCGACATTCGTGTTGCCGCAACCATCGGCGAGATTCTCCAGGCGGACGGCGAGCCCTCGTTACACAGGCCGCCGACATAATCTCGGAGGGACACGCGGACCACCCGACTAGAAGAGAGCCATCATCTTCCAGGAAACAAATCTGCAAGCCGTTGTCTAGAACTGCACCCGTGTAAGTGCAGTCGGCCGTAATGTTGAACCTGATGCCCTCTGGGGGTACTGCGTCGTAACGTACAGCGAAGCCAGTGCAGTTATCACAATGGACGAGGGTGATGTTGTATGTACTGCTGTACCAGTCAGATATGAAAGACCGGGTGCTGGGGGCAACGGTAATTGAGCCAGGTAGGAGAAAAGTGAGACAGGAATCCTCGCAGCCCTGCATCTGGAAAGATCGGGCAAACATCTCGTTTGTCAGGAGGTTGTGGCTGAAAACGGACAGGAACATCGTAAGGTCAGCAGGAGTAGCGAGGTTTGTAAGCGCCAGAGTTTCCGACGTGGTCAGGCTGGCATATACAGGTATGTTTTCGTTGGATGGAATGAAGTGGTAGTCAAACCCGGCGTTGACTAGCGAGATGTTAGCTACAAGACTAGTCTCGCAACACACGCCACTTACATTTGACAACGGACCCCACTGCTAGGGCTAAAAGGGGTAATATGATTCTGCATCATGATCAGCGGGCTTCAATTCATAAGTTGATTCTGTGCGAGATCCTACTTGAAATACGCCCAAAGGTTCACAAGCGCAGGGGCAACGAACGAAGTGCGCAATCCTGCCTGGACCGTGGACCAGATCTGCCAAGAAAAACTCCTGTTGTAAAATCCTGAAATAGTGAGCAAGTCTCTCAAAGTCCAAGCTAGGCACAGAGCCGAGAGCCGTGCCAAAATCCCAACAGCGAGGTTGACTTTCATCGCAGATTCATTCAGTAGTGCGTCCATTGGATTGCTACCCGGCCCATAGATCCAGAGAACGGTGAAATTCACACTCATGGTGCAGAATAAGAAGGCTTCGATTAAAAGCCGCCAGAGCTGTTTGTTGTCCAGCACACTTTTGATTTCGACTTTCGGTTCCGTTCCAGAGAGCAGCCGAATACGACGCGGCTCGTTGGGAAGACAAACGAAGTTCGTACCAAAAGACGCCTTTATCTGCTCAATCGTTCTCACAAGGGGAACGACATAGCTGTGGTTCAACTCGTCGTCAGCGCCGATCGGGTGGCCATAAATCCGATATGTGTCTTGGTCGATGATGATGGAGCCACATTCTCCTTCAAGAATTTGGCCTCAGAGAGACAGTATTAGCATGGAATTAATAGTAGTGGGGAAAAAGTTTAGACTACCTACCATTTGGAGAAGTAGGAACTAATGTCCATGCTGGGCAGACACCCCGACGATTGCCGGTCGCGATGTGTGTGGTACCGCTGAGCAGTATACCCTGCCGAACAACATTCACGCCGGATATGATATAAACTGGGACGCCGTGGTATCGGGAGGCTGGTGTAATTTCCTTCAACAAGACTGGCGGTAAAGTCGTAGTTGGGAGTATCAAGTTTGGCATTGTTTCGGTCTCCGTGCTAGGCTCCACCAGGCTCCAGTCCAGGTACGAGCTTGACGGTGGCAGGTCAAAATCCGGTCGGGACCGGCAGCCCTTCATGGTTCCAGTGGGTGAAGGTTCACCGTCCTCAAGAAAACTGCGAGTGATTGTGCGTTGTGCAAGAAATTGACAGGCAAACATGCGGTGAAGCCCTCGCTTCGGACTGTCGATGAAGGGAAGGAACAAGGACTGTACCTTCCTAGCATCTTGACCTGCATCAGCAAAATCCCGCACATGTCGGAACCGGTTCTCGGCCAGACATTTGCTCAGATTGGACGCCAAGGCGGAATCGCGCGGGGTTGAGGTCTTTCCATCAAGCACACTTTCTCGGAGCTTTGCCATCATCTTGTCCTTCTGCGACATTTCGGTACCGGACTCAGGCTCGCCCTCTCCCTTCCACGTGACCAACTCGGCATGCACCGGATTTCCTTACCCCGCCCCCGACCCCTCCGCGGGGGTCAGGATCATTCCGCCGGTGCCAGTGCGGAAACTGGCAACCTGTTTTCCATGGCAACGGTCACCAAAGTACCACGCTGGAAGGCCTCAAAGTTCCTGCACCCCTTTTCGGAGCGGCTGTGGGAGCTGGGCGATTTGACATGCAGCATTCACGAATGGTGCGACCTTCGATGCGATCCCGGTCGAGAGCACGTTGTTCGGGCAGTTGAGTTGTGTCTCACGCCTTCGGACAGCGAATGCGGCAGCGATGACGAGGACGAAGAGCGGAGTGCCATTGGCGGTCGCAGCCAGGCCGGGTCTGATTCTGCGGGTTCTGATGTCGAGTCGCCGATCCCCGAAGTCGCTCCCGTCGACCCGATCACAGACCACGAAGATCACAGTTTGGGAGAGCTCGCGTACACCATGGCGCCCCCGTTCCCAGGAGACATCTACATCCCTGATCGGTTAGAGCCCACAACCATCGACGAGTCACTGCCACGCTTTACATACGACACTCTCCCTTCCTCAGGTCGGCACATACGGCTGCTCAAGATCAAGCCCGCCATCTTTCTCGCCGACGTCCTCGACTGTGAGCTAATTTCGGTGCCCTTGGACGATACCATCCCGTCCTTCGATGCGCTGTCGTACTGCTGGAGCATGGATGCCCGACCTGCTTCGCAACATCGTGAAGCTCCTAGCGTTGGGCCTAGAGCTATTCTCGTCAACGGCAAGCAGCTAGTCATACAGGAGAGTTTAGCGCTGGCGTTGCATCGATATCGGCGACTCGGCTGCATCTGGCTACGCCGCGATCGAGAGCGGTGGAAGGGAAAGGCCGAGTACCTCTGGGCCGACGGTATTTGCATCGACCAGGCACACATCGCCGAGAAGACCACCCAGGTCACGATGATGGGCGAGATATACGGTCGCGCAAGGAGGGTGTTCATTGACCTCGGCCACGTCCCGGACGACTGGATTTCGGCCCTGCATTTGATGCAAGCAATTCAATACATCACGCGGTATGTGCCTGAGCGGGGAGTCTTGGTGTCAGATGAAAATATGCACAGCGACTTCGAGATTCCACCACCAGATCACATTTCTTGGATGGCATTGGGCCACCTTCTCGAGATGCCCTGGTTCAGGCGCACTTGGGTGGTGCAGGAGGTAGTGCTATCTGAGCGGAGTCCACTCGTCATGTTTGGGAGATATTGCTTTCGTTTCGCCATGCTGGAACAGGCGGTCAGATTTGCCATAAACCAGGGCTATGAGACGGCACTGGGCATACTGTCAGCAGAGTCACGGGGTGTTGGCTATCTGAATCTCATCAAGATGGAGAACCTGCGCGGATCTTTCCACCGGGGGCTGCTGGGATCGATCGATGTGCTTGAGAAGCTGCGGGATTTTCAATCTACGGACCCACGCGATAAAGTCTTTGGGGTATTGACACTGCTGCGCGACGATTTTCGCATGTTGCCAGATTACTCGTCGACTGTGGAAGACGTCTACATCAAATTCGCTGAGAAGGTTGTCCTTGCTGGTGAGGCAGCTCGCCTTCTGGATTCGGCTGGTCTTCACCGTCGTCTTAAGGCTGGTACCGGCGTCACTTTGGAACTACCAAGCTGGGTACCAGAATGGCGGGCTCTGACCCGAGTTCCTAGGGCAATATATTGCATCAGGGAACATCCCTACCGGGCGTCTGACACCATGGCATCCGAGTTCTCTCTTATAACGACGAAGAGTGGATCAGTGCTGGCCACGCCAGCCCTTCTCGCAGACACCATCGCCTGGACGACCCCCGCGCTATTTTCGGGTGCCACGGAGGGAAGCAAAGACACGGATCCCACTATCGCCGGAGTCAACATGATATCGCAATTTGTTGATACCCATCAAGACGTGTGCCACACCCACTACAACGATGGATCAGTAAACACGCCCCTGACAGAAACACTGGCCCGAACGCTCTTGATGGACGACCTCTACAAGAATGAAGAAAATACCATCAGCTTATTTGCCGAGAACCAGGTCAGTTACTGGAGAGTCTCCTAAAGGAACCCGACTTGCTCAAGAGTAGGTTTGGGACGGGGAAGAGAGCTGCCAAGTCTGCGTTGGACTCTTTTAGGGTCCAGATCGGCGCCACCCTCCCGGGTCGAAAGTTCGCGATCGGTGGGGCTGGGTACATGGGGCTTGTGCCAGCCGTGACAGAACCGGGTGACGTGGTGGCTGTTATTCCTAGCGGCTCAATTCCGTACATCCTCAGGATGATTGACGACACGGACACGGAGACGGACGGAGTCAGCCGGTACCGGTTCGTGGGTGATTCGTACATTCATGGCATGATGTACGGGGAGGTATTGGAAATTAAGGGTGCTGGGATGAAGGACATATTGATTGTATAGCGGGCGGAATACCATCACGGCCGCCATCGTCAAAGGAGAACTCAAGCAGGCTGAATCCCAGGCAAATCAACGTCCAACCGCAGACTCTTCGAGAAAGCAACAACAACTCAACCCCACCAGCTCGCGAGAAATATCTAGTAACCGATAGGTTTCGTTTTCAGTTGGACTTGCTCTCCGGGAAGCAATCCAGAAGCTTCTGGTGTGTCTCATCCGTCGTCCAAAACTTAAAGCTGTCGTCAACCACCTTCCGGGCCGTAACTTTTCCTCCTTTCGATGTCACCACAATGACCCACTTATCAACACCCTTAAGAGCTAACGACTTGAAAGTCTCCGCCCGAGACTCAGCTACGGCCCGCGCATCATCAGTCGTTCCACCGCTAGCTATGATAGCTGCGGCTCCTCCAACCGCAAACGTCTCATACTGCCACAGCAGAGCGCGTTCCCAGCAGGTACTATTTTCGAATTTTGCATTGACGTCTGCACCATAGAAGATCAGGATATCGACCATCCTCGCTGTGCTCAAGCGGTAGGGTGCGACGCCCGACGGATAAAGGGCGTAGTCTAGGAGTGGTCTGCCTTTTTTGGATTTGACCACTGCGTTTCCTCTTTCGCGAATCTGCTGCCCGACGTATCGGTGAAGCCCAAACTGAACGGCGAGCGATAGAAAGGAGCTCTCCCAGCTCCTCGGGTGGTGATGCGCTGGATCGGAGTGAAAGTTAGACCAGTGCATCCTTGCTATGCGCTTTGCCTCGCGGCCACGATCAAGCCGGCTTACGATGCCATCGGCATCCTGAAGCGTAGTTTCCAGGAAAGATCCATTGGAATCCTTTTGAAGGCTGGCATGGTGAGCTTGCATCGTGTCATCAAGCTGCTGTAGCAAATCTGGATATGCAGGAAGCCAGGCTGAAGGGCTCGAGTCGATGGTGTTTGCTGCAAGCAGTGCTGTTGTTGCTAAAGCCCACAATGTAGCCCAAGAGCCCTTGGGTAGTGGTGACGGGGTGATCTTCAGCTGGTGCACCGCAGATTTGAGATGTGCGATGCGAGGACAGAACGTGAACGTTTTACCTGGTACGCTCACGGTCTCTGGTTCCACTCTGAGAACCGAGCTGAGAAACTCCGGCACAGACCGGTGGCAATACCGGATCCCCGAGTCAAGATGCCAGTTGCTCTGGTTTGCTCCGCCGTTGGATGTACTGGTGATGAAGTTTGGCCACACCGTAGTAAAAGACCTAGCTAGTTGGTTGCACCTCAACCGGACGAGAACCTCTGATCGTGACCACGGCATGATAGGCAAATCAACGGCCATCTGCGCGTCGCCGAGACCGAGGGTCAAATCAGCTAAAGTCAAATCCCTTTGCTCGCCTCTTGACGTGTTGGGAGCGAGATCCCTTGCGACGAGCATAATCCGCAGTGCTTGAGAAGCCTCGGTCTCGACATGTTGGGGGATGCTGGACCATAAGGCTTGGTATAAACCGTTGAGCTTCAGGGGTGGGTCTGTGCTGATAACCTGGAATATCTGTTGGAGTGCCTTGCCGTTTCTCAGCTCCGTTTTGACGAGTTTGATGGCAAGTACGGCCCAGAGGAAGTCGCCTGCGCTTGAAGATGTCCCAACAATGTACTCGGTGATCGCGGCCGCATGCGCCGGGTTAGATTCCTGGGCCGTTTTAAATCCAGAATCGCTGTCAAGGGTTTTGCGCAAGTAGGTCGCTATGTCGCCGTGGTTGCGTTCGTGGAGGGTAATCTGGGGTGTGATGTTCAGCAGACCAAACTCTTCAAGGGGTCGGCTCGAGATGAGAGCCTTCGCATTAGCCGAAGTCCCGATTTCTTCCTTGAAAAACTTGAGGATTTCCCCGAAGCTCTCCAAGCCGTCTGCTCGTTGGTATTCATCTATGCCATCAACGGCGAAAAAGACCTTGAGACCCATTTCTTCATGCCCAAAAAATTCCTGCTTAATCAGTATTCGAATCGCATCGCGAAGCTGTTCCACTCTCCAGGCACCAAGACCGGGGTTCGGTAGGTCTTCGTCGCTAGCCATCTGAGAATAGAGCGCTGCCCACTCCTTGGGGAAGAGAACAGGCGAGAGCTGCGGCTCTTGGGCGAGAACGGTGTAAAGCAGAGATCTCAACAGCCCGTCCTCTGATCTCTCCAGCCTGCTGCCGTTGCGCCAGAAAAAGAAGGAAGCTTTCACTAGTCGATTGGCCGGTGTCGGCGCCCATTTCTCCAGATACTTCGAAGTCCGGTCGTCGGTGAGTACGTACTTCATCAGCGTTGATTTCCCGGACGCTTCTGTACCGGATATAGTGTACAGTCCCTTCCCGGAGGCTAGCCATTTTGGGAGAGTCCCCTCCACGGCCTCGTCCGGAAAGACCCACTGAAGGGATTCTTCCGACGCCTCTCCAATATCGCGTCGTCGTTCATCCACGAACCCTTGACGAAGAAGTGCCATCAGCGCACTGTGGGTCTCCTCCCTCATCCGGTGTTCATTGTCCCGCGCTTCTTCCATCACGACTCCAGGATGGGCCCCGATTCCTAGCACGCGACTCAGTAGCTGCCCGGCGGAGTTATAGTAGCGGCTCTGTTCTTCAGGAGTAGGGTCGTCACTGCATTGGCTCAGAAGTGCAATGAGAGCCCATTTCCCAAAAAGATCGAGCTGTTGGAAGAGCGGTGATGACTGGATATCGTCCACGAGGTTCGACCCGGAGTCCTTCATAAACGTTCGGCTTCGCTAGAGAATCAGCCTCAGGCTTCAGGTCATATACATCATACCTAATCAAAGGGGGGCGATTCTTACATGGCGTCCAAAATCTTTGTGCTCAAGCGAGAGAGCATATCTTGTATTGACTCCAGGGTTATCTCTTTCTGCCAGTCCATGACGAGTGCCATGTTGCGGAGTCTAATGACCGCTGGCACTATGGTTTTCAGTTGGTCAATAGACTCGGCGACCATCGTGGCGAATCTGTCGTTACTCAACTCCCCATCGGCATTACTAATAGGAAGCAGGTAAGCGGCCACCGCCTCTAGTTCCTTGATACCTGCTGATATACCATTCGCGATATCTCGCGTGGACGGGCCGGGGCCCACCAACCAAAAGGACGGGCGAAGGGGGTTTTGCCGAAGCTCCGCTTTTCGAATGATCTTGTTAGAGAATTCAATAGTTCTGATTAGGGCGGGCAGTACGCTGAGGGCTACCCCGGCGACTTCAAAGCCACTCATCTCGACCACCGAATCGCGGAAATGCAACTATTCGGCTGGGAGGGAGGCTACTAGATGGCGAGTCGATCTGTTTTCTTAGAGACGGTAAGGGCGTATTGCTGAGAGGGTTTTTTGGTGGCCTGAGATCATCTCTCGCTGTGACCAGACCCGCGGAGCCAAATATCCGTTGCTGCCTAACGCTCTGACAACCACTAATCTCAAATTGGTCGGTCCGTGTGTGACCCTGCTTTGGGCTGAAACATGGCGCTAGGCTGGTTTGGATCATTGTCGGGGAACGAACCCAGCCTCTCGTGATTGTCTTCAATTCGGTTCTCTCAGAACCTCAACAGCAAAGAAGACAAGAAAGAGCCCTAGATACTAGCGACAGGATGGCGCAGCCGCCACAGCGTCTAGAGCAACTGGACCCATGGATCCTCTCTGCCACGGCGACTAAGATGGCCGATGAAGAGGAATGGGCCATCTTCCGACGTTTCGACGACTTGAATCTGCTCAATCTTTTGATCCTCCAGGATCGTGTTCAGCGACTGTCTAAGCAGTTTAATGCGCTGTATCCTGAGAAGACACCAGACCTCGATCCGAACCCAGCCTGGTACGCAATGTCGTTGCCGCTCGGGGGTGTAAACGCTCACGCCGGCCAGACAGAGGCGGATCGCAAAAGGGAGGAGAAAAGGAGGCAAGTATGGGACCAGCTTCGTGCAAAGCTGGCGGAATACAGTAAGGCTGCATCCCGTCCCTTTCCGACCTAGACTGGTATTCGCATGTTGAGAGCTAACAGCAGCACCTCATCACCTACCAATTTAGACAGTGCTCTAATTGAGATGTGTCAACTGAGAAGCCTGGACCCGCCGAGTCCGGAGCACATACATCGCCTCCGAAAGGAGCTTCAGAAGATGGCATCACAGACTCTCCTCCCTACAGAGTCGACCGAGTGTTGGGACCCCGTCAATGACGATGACTTTGTTGTGGTGCGAAGCGGCGGCGGAAAGGGCAACAGATCTAACATCTGGCTCAAACTCGGTTTAGAAATGCTCAAATGGGAGTTATGGGGCAGTAAAAAGGTTTGTCTCGAGTCTTTTCACCTCCAAGAGTATTCTAGGATTATAAAGGTACACTAATGAGATCTCATGCTAATCCTTGATGTTCCGCCCAAAGGCCTCAACAGCCCCGACTCCCAACGATTCCAGGATCATATCGCTTGGTAAGAAGGGGAAGCATGTTAGCAAGAACGAGATGGTGCGGAAGCAAGCCTTCTTCTCACGGTTTGCCATGGCCCTCTTTGGCGGCATAGCTCTGATCCTACCAACCGTTATTATGGCAAAGGTCGAGGGCATCAACATCAGCCTTATCACCACATCGGTTTCTGTCTTTTTGTTCGGCCTGGCTCTAGCGTTCGGCGCCACCGACAGCACGGGCAAGGACGTCCTGGCGGCAACCGCGGCGTATACTGCAGTACTGGTTGTATTTGTGGGCACGAGCCTCGCTGGTGGCAGTCAGTCGGCCGAGCTCAGTCCTTCCGAAAGTAACGCGACTGTTTCTTGAGGCCGGACCACCTCTTGTTGGAATTTGACGGCGAGCTTTCACGCAGATGCTTCTTTAGTCTGTCAACCTTGGAAAGCATCTTCAGAGCCATCAACATATCATACTACATTACATCTTGCTACAAACTCTGATCCCATCCTGAGTACACAATGGTCAACACTGCAGGCTTCTAGCCAACTCAGAACCTCCTCTGAACAACCGCAACCGACTCGCGGCAAAACTCCCCTAGCAGTGTTTCGATACACCGCAGGTCGCTATCCCACGGGCCCGCAAACCTCGGCAGATCGATATGGTTTTGGTTGAAGGCTATTTTATCATGCGTTGGCCCCCAGGGACACCAATCCCTCGCTGATTCGCGCGTGACCATGACCTGCGCAGGTCCAGTCAGCTTCCACACGCCGGGGCTTTCTTCCTTGAGGGTCTTGGTTCTCATCGTTTCGTAAACGGAGACGATCCGTGCATCGGAGAAGGTGAAGGTTGTGTCGAATCGGCTCTGGAGGTCTCGTAAATAAAGGGACCCGGGGGTGATGCTGCGGATGAGCTTCTCGTTGGGCTGGTTTTTGACGATGGGCATCCAGCTGTTGGTGGCTATGCCTCGGTTGGGCACGCCACAGAATAGCAGGCCGTAGATGCAGAGGAAGTTTGCGGTATCTGTTGATTCCATCTGAAGAATTGCCTCCTTGACAATCAAGCCGCCGAGATCGTGGGCGATGAAGACGAGGGGGCGTCGGGATGAGGATGGCCGGATACGTTGGATTGACGATACCAACTTGGAGGCCATATCCTCGATGTCTTGGGATGACCGGCTTTTAATGAGGGCCGAATCGTACCCGTACAGCAGGATGCGTGCTCCTTGGGGGTTCTCCGCAATTTTGTCTCGTAGCCACATGAATTCATCTCCCTTGCCCTGCCATGTCCCGAAGGGGTGACCGTCAAGCCCGCCAATTGCGATGAAACTATTTGCAGTGTCAGAATGATACTCAAGACTCCGTTGTGCCCAAACTTGGTTGACTCACTCTACGTTGTGCTCTTCATCCCTGGTTCCATTTAGGGGCGTCCACCCCTGGAAGTGACTATCGATCATAATCTGGCGACTGTCGCCCTGACGGGAACCAGACACAGAATATACCCAGGAGCTCCCGGCTCGGAAGTCGGCGGGGACACGGGAAAAGTCGACAGTAGCAACTTGCGTCGCGTTACATGCAGAACTATGGGGGTCGAGCCCCAGTGAGCGGACATTCGGACCTGTTGTGAATCCTCCCTTGTCCAGCAATCGAGAAAGCAATTTCGCGACTTCATCTACATTGAGGTCTGGAAGGAGTCCCGATACCCGGAAGGTGAGGACGTTGAGGGTTGTATTGTCGGTCGTCATTGTAACTGTTGGAAAGAAGTGATTCGGATCAAAATGTCGAATTTGACTTGGATGATACGGAGAAACTTTCGAGTTATGTAGTTTGAAACCTAGCTGTGTGATTTTTGCCGCGGAATGACCAACCAATGGGAATCTTTCGCAGCCGCTGTGTTTAAAACAGGCCGGGTTGCTTGGTTTCGACCGTAGGCGAGGGGCGCTTACAACCTGGCCAGCGCCCAAAACCCAAGGGCACCTGTGGATGTTGCCAACAATAAGCGCCGGGCCCCAAGACGCAAACCCAAGGGCCCTGCGAGATTCTTACCGCGCGGTGCTTAGTTAGCCGACGGAATATACGACCACATCGACGATGTCACCAAAAGATAGACCGGGAACCAGGCCGGGATTCGGGCTGCATCGTGCAAGTCAATTAGTCAATATTATCCAGTCCCCGTTTCCCCCTGCTGAATAGCCAAGTCCAGTCCATGATCCAACTCCATCACTTTCAGCGATTCTTGCTATAGTACTTATCCCACGCTTCCTTCTTCACCCGAATCTGGTCCATCACCCCCACGGTACGGATGCTCTCAGGCAGGCGATCAAGCAGCGCCAGCTCAAGGTGGTGTCTCCAGTGTGGCATCATCTCGCGCCAGCCAAAGCCAATGGCGGTGTCGGCCTTCCAAACAATATTCCGACCAAATTCATCCCACGCGGGCTCGCGAAGCGGAACGCCCTGGCTGTTGCCCTGCGATCGCACCTCCCCGGGCACAACACACAGAGCGTCAATGTGAGCCGTTCTCGGGTCTTCAGGGAGCTCACGCGCCAGCCCGACGCTCAGCGCCCAGTTGAAGGCCTTCGACGCGCCGTACGTGACTATCCAGGGTACCCCGACCCGGCCTGCCGACGACACGGTGAGCACCAGCGAGCGCTCGGTGCCGGGGAGAGCCTCGGGGCGGCGGCGCGCCAAAAGCGGGAGGACCAGGGCGGTGAGGCGCGCCATGAAGAGAGCGTTCTGGTTGACGACAGCGTCGACGTCGGCGAGCGAGTACGTGGCGAGAGGGCGCAGCGGAGGCAGCGCGCACGCGTTGCCGCCTACGTTGTTGACGAGGACGGAAAGGGGGAAGCCGGCGAGCGATGCTACGGCCGCCTCCATCTGGGTGGGTGTCGCCTTGCTAGCGTCGAGAATAAGGGTTTGTACCTTGGCGGTGGGTGCTATCTCGCGCAGCGTCGCCGCTGCTTCCGCTAGCTCATCGGCCAGGTAGCCGTGGAGGATGATATTGAAGCTTTGACGGACTAATTCTTGGGCAATACCGAGGCCGATGCCGGCGCTTGAGCCCGTGACGAGCGCGTAGGTGCCTGCCGCGCCGGGTCGGCGGTAGGCCGAGAGCGGCTGAGTGGGTAGGAAGAAGTGGAACGCGACGAACTGGTAGGTCGATCGAGCGAATTGAACGGCGACCAGCGCACCGAGGCCCGCGAGCGCAATTAGGATTGCGTGAGCCATGACCTTTGGTGATGGACACAAGATGGAATGTCGTCTGATGAAATTGGTGTAGGATGCTGGAGCGATTACGATCTGCGTGGCTGCCTGGGATTTCAAGACCCTTGTTGCCAAGTGGGGAAGTCGCAAATTACAACGTGGGGTACCGTGTCCGGTCATCGATCTTGTCGTTGTGTAACGGCATTGTTTCCTTCTGGCCCCCCGGTGCCTGTTGTGTGATGCAAGTCAACAACACCCAGTCAGGCTGCGACAGCGCGGGAAACCCTTAGATGGTAATAAAAAATCACAACAGACATCCCAAGGGCAGTCCTCCCACTCTATGCCGACAACACAGTAAGCCGCTTGGCCACAAAATACAGCCACCCAATAACAGCGTTATTCCCGTCCGGAACCCCCGAAACCTGGTGCTTGATGAAAGCCAACACCCAGTCAGACCATAACAGCGCAACAAACCCCAAAGCGATCAAAACCATAGCGAACGTCTTCCCAAAAGCATCATTCGACGACAAAGACCGGGTTTTCACCAAAAGCCACTGCAAGAATATAATAAAAACTACCGACAACCCAGCCACTCCTCCAAATCCGAAACAAAGAAGTCGAATATGATCATGGCTCCACGTCTGGTCGACGAGCGATTGCAGGTCCACAACTCCGATTATGCAGCCGACGGTGTGAAACCCAATAGCCAGCCAATATCGAGAGACCGGCCCCTTATCAATGTTCCTGAAGGTCGGGTAGACTTTGTACTGGTATTCTTCCATCCCAGTCTCTTTCATCTCGCCCGGCCGCACGGTATGGCCGCCAATGGGAGGCGATGCATTTTCTGTGTCACTGTAGGTTATTTTGACGCCCGTGCGGTCAGGTCTGGCGATGGCTTTTTCGCTTTGGACATAAAACGCTGCGGCTACTGTAGCGGGTGTGAGCTCATTATGCCGAACTCCCAAATTTAGAGAATCAATCGAATTAATCAGTGTAGTCTCTACAACTGAGTCCATATAATCTGACGTTGAGAGTCAGTTTCCAGAAAGCGATGAGCACAAACTCCCATCGCTGCTTGCACTTGACAAATGTCGCAATGGTCGTTTCGAGCACAACCAGCAGCCCCGCCCTAGCAAGGTTTGCATCCAAAGTGGACTTTGTGTTCAGCTTCCAAAGTCACGGCCACCGGCCATGAGCGAGCATGAGGGACGTGCACAGAGTTAAGATGTGTGAGGTGGTGCCGATAGCCCCAAATGGGAGGGCATAGCGTTGGATTTCCTCTGTGAGAGTCTCAAGGCCGAAAGGGTGGACGGCCCCTTCCGCTGCTGGTAGTGTTGTGTTTTCGGCCATCGTCATGGCTCAAAACCTATCCACGGAATTTAGGTTGGCCATGTTTTGAGGCCGAAGAGGCCGAAATGTTGGAGGACGGCAAGTTGTATTTATTGTCTGCAACTGATAAGCGCTCGGGGACCTAGAGTACTGGCCAAGCCAAGACAGCTTAGCTACCACGACCTCGAGCTAGTTGTCCACAAACGGCAAGGCTAGGCATAATTCATCGGCATGCATTGATAATGCACGAGCCTCCAATTGAAGCGGCAAGCCTGGCCTACGTCATCGACATCGTATTTCGTTTCCCCAACCTCGGCCCGTGAAGCCCGATCTTTGGCGTTCTTGATCAAGACCCGGATCATGTTGCCGTTCTTGAAAAGTGGAACTGAGGTGTATGAGATACCACGGGGCAGGAAATATCCACTCCAGAATGCAGTGACATACCGATCCTATACAACCAGGCCACGAGGCAACAAATAGAAAACCCAAACCATTCGTGACAAACCATCTCACACATCCAGCACCTGTCCGCGCTCAGTGCGTAGTCATGCTCCCACTTCAACGGGCCAGGAGCCTCCGTTTCGCTGACATCCGTCTCGGCGATGACAGTTTTGACAGCGGCAGTTTCGTCAGCCAGCTTGATCCGCCCAATCTCTGTTCGGAGATATCCGTCGCCCGCTCCGAACGTGATGCCCGCAAGCGAAACTCCGGCATCGAGAACTTGCACACACATATATCCCGACAAATCCCAGATTTGTACAGAACGGTCGCTGGCCGCGGACGTGAGTCGAAGGTTGTCGGACGAATAGGCAACTGCCCATATATGGGCGGTTAAGAACTTGTGGGGGTTGCGGGCGAGGGCTGAGAGATCGGGAGCAGATTTTAGGCGGTTCTAGTTTGTGAGCGACAGTTCATTCTGGCACTCCTCGCCGTCCTTCCCGTTGCTGTCTTATCAAGGCGCAACGGCGATGGGACAGCGTACAATTCTTCCTCCTCCGAGTCCGGATCCGGATACGAATCCAAAACAGTTACAGATGACGAAATTCTTTGTCGGCAGCCAGACCGCGAAGCGCAAGCCGAAATGTCGCGAAGACTGATACGGGACTCGGCGGAAGCTTCACATGCTATGGTTTACATATCCCTGATGACGAATTTCAGTCTTCCGCTAGCCGCCATTGGGTTGTTCGCATCGACGACCGGATTGCTTGAATATACGGAGTTCTTGGTATCCCAGTCCTGGGGGCGCAGGTTATCCTTCTTCATTCCGCAAACCTCAACGGCTATCACTGATCTAGATCAGACCGTTGCGCTTGCCAGTGGGATCATGACACTGGGATTCAGTATGTGGGACGTCCTCAAAGTAATGCAAGCGGCGATTCGAGGGGAGAGAGATAGGGAGGAAGAACTGGATCGACGGATCGGGATAGAAATGGACCGTTTGGCACGGATGAGGGAGATTGCTCTCACGCAGCTATCTCCGTTGCTCGAGGATGTCCAGAACCAACTCGATCAAAGCACGGAGGATAGTGAGGAACGGCGCCACCTTCTAGCCAGGAGACAACAGCTCCGGCATGAGTTACTGACGCTCTGGGACAAGGAGATTTCAAGCGAAATTCCTCGAACTCTGAACGCTAGCGATATCTACCTAGGTACTCTCTAAGTATTTACTCCAGATCATGTCAAGGGATAATAGGGAGGCTTTAAGTTTTGCAGGCATCACGAACATGCGGAAGGGCGGATCTCTATTGTGGGTTGACATCACAACACCCCTGTTCCTCTTGTCCCTCTGACCATAGTCAAGGTAGTCCCTACAATAAAGCGTTACTTACCTAGGTACCGTTATCACCCCTCCAACCCCCCAACATCCCTTACATCCCTATGCAAAATCCCTCTCCGCATCAAACACAACTACCTTCGGCTTCGCCTTCTTAATATTCTCCGCAAACTTACCATCCCTAATCGCCAAGCTCGCCCCGCCCCAGCTCTTCCCCATCAGCCTCTCCCTCAGCTCATCCCCCGGAAAGCCCTCATACCCCC
>Ga0247758_1000524_pt1 | contig 33724 bp, 38 predicted proteins | sample UWRJL156409C4_FD_180950 | JGI IMG/M metagenome (GOLD analysis project Ga0247758, IMG submission 180950) | Plant litter microbial communities from Arlington Agricultural Research Station in Wisconsin, United States - UWRJ-L156-409C-4 | ecosystem: Environmental > Terrestrial > Plant litter >... | reverse complement strand
CAACCTCACGGCCTGTACGCAAAAGGAGATGGACGTCGAGAAGTTTGACGACATCCACCTGTACTCACTCCACCCGGGTGGTATCAAGTCGGCCATGACACTGAAGAGTAACTCCCTCCTCTCTTCCCCCCTTATCCCCCCCCCCCTTTCGTACACAGACAGACCTAACATTAACCCACCCCCTAGAATACGCAACCGACTCAGTCGCCAACCTCCCGGAACAAGCCCGAGCCCCGTTCTCCCGCGCCCTGGACATTTACAACGACTCGCCGTACCTAAACGGCATGTTTTGCGTAGCACTCGCCACCGGAGTCGGGAAGAGCTTTTTGCGAGGGAAGTATCTCGACGTCGGGCAGGACTTGGAGGACCTCGTTGCGCAGGCGGAGGCTATCAAAGCCAACCCCGATCTGTATACGCTGCATACGAGTTTCTTGGGAGGGCTGAAGAATGGGGGGCTTCCGCCGGTGAGTGTCATGTCTGAGGGGGATAGCATTGCCGGGTATCAGCTAATGTTCGTTCCAGGGAGGATATCAGGTTCCGGAGAAGGGTTTTGAGTTTCCGGGATTTTGATCAAGGAGGTCGGTGGGGTCTTTGGCCTCAAGAGCCCTATTTTGGCTTTTGTGAGTTGCTGAACTCGATGAACTTTTGGTATCGTTGAGGTCTGTGATGTTGGTGAGTTGGGGCAGGGGCACCCGAGCAGGGATACTTCTGAACGAATGCTAGCTGAAGGAGAGGAAGGGAATAAAAGAAGAAATAAGTTCCTAGACACATGATTTTAAGCTTCATGAGCCCAAAGGTGTTTGCGCAAGCTCTATATTTGTCGGAGGGGAGCTTCGGATGCCACGGCTTGTCTTGGCTCTGCAATATTCGCGCCTAGAGCATATGCGAGAATGAATATTAGCGGGTATTCAAAAAGAAGAACCTAGAGGATGTTTCGCAATTCAATTCAATTCAATTAAAATGATGATTTGCGCATCCTGGGCATCAACATCGTGTTGTGTCTATGACGTGAAGTCGGGAATCAGGGTAAGGTCCAGGGTTAGGGTCACGCGAGCTCCATCCACGTGACCGCGCTAGCTCCAGAACCTCAATCTTCGCGATTCCAACACCAGAGCTCCGGCATTTCGAGCGGCAGCATCTCCCAACGGGCACATCGACGCCGCCCCTGCGCCCCAACCCACCGCAGCAGCACAAAATGGCCGTCCTACCACTCCTCTCGCAGACCCTCCGGTCCAGTGTCACCGCAACCCGATCTCTCCCCTCATCGATGCGCGCCCTTTCCCTCGCCTCTTCCTCAGCGCACTTGCAGTCTCGACCGACAACGGCCCTCCCCGCGCAACAGCTGCAGCAGACACGATGCCTCTCGCAGACGATCCTCTCCCACCCGCACAGATGCACGAACTCGTGCTGCTCGAGGCCTACGCTGGCGACGAGGGGGCAGTCGGGGGCTGGCAGTGAGGTCAAGGGCTTCCAGGCTCAGCAGACGAGGGGGATGAAGGTTCAGAGTGCTGTTAAGAAGCGATGCGAGCATTGCAAGGTGAGTTTTGCTGCTGGGAGGGCGCTGGGACTCAATTGGGGCACGGCGCTGGTGGTGTGATGGTTACATCTTTGCTGACAACTGTCTTCTCAAGGTTGTCCGTCGGAAGGCCGACAAACGGAGCAACGGCTATCTCTACGTTATTTGCTCCGCGAACCCGAGACACAAGCAACGGCAAGGATACGTAAAGCATAGGTGAACTAGGCGGCGGCTAGGCATCGATGCCGAGATTTGTATAATACGAATGTGGGAATACTCTGGCGCTGGGTGTCTGGTCCTGTAGATGTGATGACAGCAGCACTAGGAGGCCTGATCAGCCGCTTGTACAGGATCTGTTCTACATGAGACCCGATGGCTTGGGCTGGGAAATGGAATTTAGATCGCGGCACGCATGGCGAAGACAGCATTCACCGATGGCAGAGGAAAAAGGAGCCCGTTTAGACCTGGCAGTGGGCTCTGTTGTTACAGTCCATCAATATACCTCTCCATGCTTTCCCATTCGGTCTTACCCGTCGACAAGAGATATCGAATGTGGTTCTATGTTGGGAAGTTAGTATTAGGAGGGTAGGAGCAACATTTGTGCCTATTCGTTGAGTGGAATTGCTAACCAGATCGGTGACTCCGCGATGTCGCTCGAACTCCTCACGCGCGAACCTCCTTGTCTCGGCCCGGGTCGTCAGATCTGCGATGCGGCGCGTGCCTCGGATGACGGTCCGGTACAGCGACAAGACTCGCCCACGCTGCAGGAACTATTACATCATGACATCAGTCCGGCTGCTATGCGATACACTGGGAAGATCGCACATACGTGATCCAAGCTCAGCGTCGCGCCAAGCCGAGTTCGCGGGCCCGTCGCATAGCTGCGAAGCGAGTGCCACGGCATGGACCGCAGATTCAAGCGCATCGCCCAGCGCAGGAGGGGGTATTGAGCTATTTAGGATGACATCTATAGTCCTGTCCCTTCCCCTATTACTTGACTTGCTCAATTGGCAAGGCAGGGAGTCGATGAATTATGGATTTGGATGGTGCGGCCTTCGGAAGGGCCAGGTTGGCAACGAGAGCTGGAGATCGTGTAAAATTTCGCGATTGGCGAGTATCCCTGCCTGCTTTCAACGTCATTCGGTGCGACAGCGCTAAGGCAGCCCGTAACTCAGCACCCCCACACAGTACACAGCGAAGGCCCCCACGACACGCTAAACCGCGTCTTCGTCTTACACCAACTCACTCTCACAGCTTTCATATTCGTTTCTCACTCTCGACGGGCGAGATACTACAGCGTTACTTAATGTTACGTCACCGACCATGAAACCAAAGCGACAAAGGGCTCCCACAAGTCCACTGGAGCTGGCGAATCGCCAAAACGACGAGCAATTCGTAGCAGAGTATTTAGCGTCTAGGTGAGTATCACAACTCCGGATTTGTTTGAAAGAGCTGAAGTTTTGAGCTAACGCGCATCTTGTTGGCACGCTCACCAGCTCCTCATCTTGGGTGGCAGAGTGGACACACCCAAAAACGAACGAGATATACACCATCAACCTCGCCAGTCCCAGTAATCTCACTAAAGATGAGCTCCAAGCCTGTTTCTCCCTGATCGAAGAGACCAGTCGCTCCGATTACGAGAACTCCGCCGGAAGATGGCACCCGGACAAGAAACTCAAGGAGATGAAGTCCACTGAGCTGCGGTACATCATCGTCCGAGATTCCGAGACGCGCACCATCCGCGGCTTCACGTCCCTGATGCCAACCTACGAAGAGGGCCAGCCCGTTGTCTACTGCTACGAGATTCACCTCAAGCCCGAACTCCAGGGGTAAGCAACAAACAAACCACTCCCCCCAATCCCTGCTTCCCCTTGCCAACTAACAACCACCCAAAGAACCGGCCTGGGCTCACTTCTCATGAGTTTCCACACAACTGTCGCAGAGAACATTCCCCCGATCACAAAGGTGATGCTCACCTGCTTCCTTTCCAACCGTGGTGGTCTCGGTTTCTACAAGAGGCTGGGGTTCGAGATAGACGACCTCTCCCCCGTCTCGAGGAAACTACGCTTTGGGAAGGTATTTACGCCGGACTATGTGATCATGAGCAAGCGCGTTCGGCCGGATCCTTGAGTTGAGTGCTTGTTCGAGGCATACCACGTCACCTGGTATGCTGTATTGCCGTGTTCACCGTCTTGAAACTGCAGAGATGTTGTCTCGTTTGAGAATGAGGTAGACTTCATGAGACCCTACAAACCCCCCTGTCTTGGGACGGAGATAGCGTCGCTGGTTTAAATCGGCATATACAAAACGACATGAAGCAAGGAGAGCAACCCAGAGACTCCACTATCCTTCGCTTGATGAGTGTAGAATTCAACAGAGAGTTCCCTTGAAACATCCACCTCCAACCGAAAAAAACGGACGACTGATACAGGGCATCATCAACAATGGCCAGTCAAATCATGCACCCTAGGCGGCAAATTGCATACGATTGATTGGAAACATTTGGGTGCGAAAGTAAGTCACGAAACTGACACATCGCTATTATCAGCACAAGGGGCCTTAAGGCAATGGGAGGACCTTGGTCAACAATAGAGTTCTGCCAAGCCTCGCCAGCCTTGTAGGTACCGTGCTAGATGACAGGGGAGGAGGATGCAAGATATTGGGTGTAAATTGAACAAGATGGGATACGATGTACACTCCCATCATATCCATGAATCCGAAACGTAATCACTGAGCCATGCGAAGATACCAAATCGGGAGGCAGAAAACTCTGCAACAGGTGGTATATTGACCAGATCCCACGAGCAAGTGGTCACACTTGGGAAGTTCACAACACCCAAGGCAGAAAACTCGTGAGACCAGTTACATGCAGAGCGCCTCGCTCCCGTCGTGACTCATGATGATTCGTAGCACGGCATCAACCCCTAATCCAAACTTAAAGCTTCTGCATGGCAGCGATATCGCTGGACTGGACATAGTCCTCGAACCCAGCGATCTCGTCCTGGAGATCTTCGAGGGAGATCTTCTCATCCTCGATAACCAAGTTGATCTGGAGCTTCTTGATACCGAAGCCGACAGCGACAAGCTGGGAACCACCCCAAACCAGACCATCCTTCTCGATACCACGAACAGCAGCCTCGAGGGCCTTCATGTCGGTCTCGTCATCTGCATCGCGATTCGTCAGCATAAGCACAAACACCTGGCAACTCCGCGCCACTGGGAGGGCTATCGCAAATCACGTACCCCAAGGCTTGACATCCATAGTGACAATCGACTTAGCGGCGAGCTTAGGCTTGGCATCCTTCTTCTTCTTGTACTCGGCCAGACGCTCATCGCGGATGCGGGCAGCCTCAGCATCCTCCTCCTCGTCGTCGCTGCCGAAAAGGTCGACATCCTCATCATCCTCCTCCTCGGTGGCGGGGGCCTTGGCGGGGTTGAGGGTCACCTCGGCGACATCGGGTCCGTAGACGGTGTAGGGTTGGCTGGCATCGCCGGACAGGGTGGGAAACTCGTCCTCGTACGAGGCGATCTGCTTGTACCAGCGCGCGGCATTGGGGTACTTGGCGGCGTCGGGGCTCGACTTCAGGGCCTTGAAGACGGCGACATCAGCCTGGGATGCGGAGAAACTGCGCGGGCCCGTTAGTCAAGGTTGGGCCACAAGGCGCGGAGGCGGTGGACGGCAACGAAGGCGCAAGTCAGAGACGCAACTGTGTGCTTGGGTGTGTAATCATTTGCAGTTCTTGACGCTGCTCAGAAACACGGACCATGGGGATCATCATTGAAGGGGGGAGGTGCATTCGTTGCCGGGATTCGAGGAAGAAGGTGACTTACCCGGTGATGTACGAGCGGGTGAGGAGCCAGTTGTTGAGCACTGGGCAGCAGTTAGCAGGAGCTCACGACGCTTTGAAAAGAGCAGATGCATACCGGCAAGGCCGGCGTCAGTGATGAGATCGGTGAAGCCCATGATTGCGAGTTGAGTTGGAGGTCTGACGAGTCGTTGGGTTTGTGAGGTTGTGGTGTGGTGGTGAAGAAGACAAATTACGAGTGAGAAACTGCAGAGTGCGGGAAGCCAAAAAATTGGCGGGGCTGAAAATCTTGAGATTGACAACCCCTCTCCTGGTGGGGTGTATCCTGAGGCATTACCCCTCGCCAGCTGGCGGCCACTGGCGGGCACCGGTGGGCTGGTCTCGACCCAAACTGTGGCGTGTGGCTCATGGGTGCCCAAAGCCGGCTAACTCTTCCTGGCACATCCAGCCCTCATGACATCACTGGAACACACCCCGGTGACTTGCATTGTGTCCCGGATCGCTGCCGCGTGAGCTATCATGAGATCCCTTCATGCCTAAGGAACACGTCATCTGATAGGGTGTCTACCCAACACTTGGATGCTGCCAAGGGTCGACAAGGAAATTCAGGGCTCGCTACCTTCTGGAAGCGATGGCTCCGAGGCTGGTAGATAAATGCTGCTGGGGCTCTCACCTGGTCCTTTTCGCGCCAACGGTCTTCACTTTTCCCCACCATCTCAACCTGCAGCCGGAGACCTTTATTATCTGAAGTTTATTTCTGCCAGATCCGACCCTTTTAAAGAACCTACCTACGTGCCTTGCACTTTGTCAAGTTCAACCACCGCCAAAATGGACCAGCTGGTAGCTTATGTTCCTATTCTCCATATCGTCACGGCGGTATTTGCCGTCATCGAGCTGGGTCTCACGGCATACAGTACGTCTCCTGACTCCCGAGTGCTACCTTCGTCAGCGAAGAGTCAGACATGCTGACCACGGTATCTTCTTCGCAGTTGTCACTCCGTACAACGACGCCTATGTCGGCCCGCCGAGCGCCAAGTCGTTCATGCTCTTCAACTCGATCTTCTCACTGCTAGTGCTGGCGTACCTGGCTCTGACGCCGTTGTACTTCCCCCGATTTTTCCATCGCCTCGTGGCTTTGGGCCTGGAGGCAGTTACTTCGCTGTTCTGGTTCGCGGGTTCCATCGCCCTCGCAGCTGGCTGGGCCAATCCTCGATGTGGAGGAAATAACTACTGCGGCAGTGTCAACGCAGCCGTTGCGTTCGGATTCTTCCTCTGGGCTCTATTCACGTTCTTCGCCATCCTTAGTGCCAGGGAAGTCTTGCGGTCCCGAAGAGGCTCAACCACGTCGCCTGCGGCCAAGCCCTATGTTGCCGCATAACCGCGCTCTCATGATTCGTGTCCAATCTCGGTTTGGAATGATCTGGGATATTATGTCGACCTTATTGGCTTCTTTTGGAAAACGGGATGTGAGAAATGCCAGCGACCCCTTGGCTTTTGTACGAGAATGGACCTGCGCCTCCGCCAGAATGCCAGACAGCCAGCGCCGGTACACGACGCTTCGATCGACGAATATTTTATCCATTGTGGTATTTGGTTGGCTCTTGGGGAAGGAATAGGGACGTTGATCATTCCGCATGTGGCGCCTACTACGCATCACACAAAAGGGCGCAGTGGTGGCGCAAGACGCGAAGCGGGAGTTGTACTCCCAGGGAACTAATACTTGTGTCCGGTGGACGCAATCGATGATACCCCTGAAATTGTTGGTTCATGAGCCACAGTTGTAATTAAGTTGTTGTTTTTGTCAGATGATTTTGAGTCCAGCCATACGGGAAATGTTGCATGTGAATGCGAAGTTGCTCTTCCGCCTCAATGGCTCATACGAAGTTCCAGGGCAGCGAGCAGGAAAACGGCTCACTGGGCTTCCGCGCGATGAGACGTTGAAGATATTCCGCCATGGCTTGTTTCCCAACAGCTGATGAGAAGTGTGAACAACGCAGTTAGATAAGGCACCGCGCAGCAAGTCGTGCGAGGAAGCCGCCATGCCGTCCGGCATGATGGTAACAATATGGAGCACTACAATGTCGGTAATATCGAAGATCGTGAAGAAGAGCCGAGGCCAGTGAAAGTCTCATCATATATCAGAGAGTTTGATGGGTAACTCAGTCGGCTCGCCTTAACATCACAACACCAAGAACACCTCGCGGCCAATGCCAGGAGTCGAACTCTCGCCTTCGAGGTAGCGCAGGGCTGCCCGTCCAGTGCCCTGAGTGGCCACACATTTGGCGATTCAAAAGTGTCTTGTTCGTGTTGGAGAAACTTGGGTTCAATGATTGAACAGAATACATAGAATCGCACTAGAGGTACGGTATACAGCCTTGGTAGTAAATGGAACGGGTTGCACGGTAACAGATCGCGCCGGGCTATTGTTCTTTACCGGAAAGCAAGGTCACAGGACAGCCACGCAGGCTTCAGCCAGGGTCATAGCCCCCGCCCCAGCGTCGGTGACCCCACACAGACGAAAAATCTTGGCGCTTAGCGCTTTTGAGCGCTGCCGGTCGAGTCATCTACGAATTCGAACGTCAATCAAAAATTCACCATCAACGACGACAACCGCGATTTCTCCAAGCTGTCTTCGACCCAAGCAACCCGCCAAACACACCCAGCTAACCACCAAAACTTACACCTTTCATCATGGGCAAAGTTCACGGTTCCCTCGCCCGCGCTGGTAAGCACCCCACTTCGCACAAATTCAATTGAAATTGATGCTGATTTTTCGTCTCCATCTAGGCAAGGTCAAGTCGCAGACCCCCAAGGTACGATAAAACCAGCGCTCGAGGCACCGATATTGCGATCTGGACATTTAGGGCTCACTGTTCAATTCTAGGTCGAGCGTCAGGAGAAGAAGAAGACACCCAAGGGTCGCGCCCACAAGCGGGATCTCTACACCCGCCGCTTCGTCAACGTCACCCTTGCTCCCGGCGGCAAGCGGAAGGTGAGCTGCCCTACATCTCTACAGGCACAGGCTCCTGTCATATCGCTCGCGGCCGCTGACACAGATTAAACAGATGAACCCCAACCCCACCGCTTAGATTTCTTGAGGAGGATTTGATGGGTGGCGTTTTCTGGTTTGGCATGTCTCTCTTCACTCGGCAAGCATGGATTTGGAACGAGAAAAGCCAGATTGGCAGCACGTCTCTTTCGCATCTCGAGGCTAGGTTTCCAGCACACAAGCGTTCTAGTCGGAGACTGATGATGCCCCTCAAGAGGCTCTAGTCAGAAATAGATCAATCGTCTCACGAGCCAATCCATAGTGGGAAAAGTGACTTTAAGACTCTGTACGGTTCTCTGTAACTATCGTGTTGTTTGTGCGGTGAACATGCTTCAATATACGTGCATGCTGGAAAATGTGTGCTGTTTTTGCATTCCTCGGGCATGTCCCTCGACTTTCATGGACGAAACATCTGGTTCAAGAACCTGAAGCTCCCAAATAGTGACCGAGAATGCCAGAGGGACCGATATATGCGGAAACGGTCACGGTAGCGATTGATCAATAACAGGAAATCATCATGAGTTGATCGAGCTCATTCAACGGAAGTTTGGGACCGATCTTAACCACCAGATAGATGGCTCAAACACCCCATTACAGATCACAATGTCAGCCCGGTTATATTTGAAAATTCAAGCCAACCAACCCATCAAAATCTAAGCGTCTGAACGTCGTGGTCCGGTTCGTCTTGAATCTTGACTGCCTTCACCTCGGTGAGCCACGAACTGCCAACTGTGGGTCCCCGCTCCGCATCCAATTGCAGCTGTGGCTTGGAATCTCGCCCCACCTTTCTGTTAGGGTTGAGGCTTGGCACACCAGAATTCCGAATTTCGCTGCCAAAAAGCTCCCCACCTTGAAGAAAAACGTCCGACCCCAAACCGCCATCGCTCACGCAATCCACGACAGCAACAATACCCTCCTCGGCACCGAATAACCGCAAATATGGCTGATCGAGGAACCAGTGCTCCCCGTGGAGGCGGCGGCTTTGCTGCTCGCGGTGGTGATCGTGGCGGTGATCGCGGCCGTGGCCGTGGTGGACGTCGCGGCGGTCGTCGTGGCGGCAACAAGGACGAGAAGGAGTGGCAGCCCGTCACCAAGCTCGGTCGTCTTGTAAAGGCCGGCAAGATCAAGAGCATGGAGGAGATCTACCTTCACTCTCTCCCCATCAAGGAGTTCCAGATCGTCGACTTCTTCCTCCCCAAGCTCAAGGATGAGGTCATGAAGGTGCGCACTACGCTCCCCAGCGGCTTCTAGCGATTGCTCGAGATGGATTGCTGATATCCCTTCCCTGTACAGATCAAGCCCGTCCAGAAGCAGACCCGCGCCGGTCAGCGTACCCGTTTCAAGGCAATCGTCATCATCGGCGATTCCGAGGGCCATGTTGGTCTTGGTATCAAGACCTCCAAGGAAGTCGCGACTGCTATCCGCGCTGCCATCATCATCGCCAAGCTCAGCGTTATCCCCGTCCGTCGTGGTTACTGGGGCGCCAACCTTGGTACTCCTCACTCGCTCCCCACCAAGGAGAGCGGCAAGTGCGGCTCCGTCACTGTCCGCGTAAGTGCCCAGAAGCGCCCTCCTACGATGGCTAGGCCAGACGTGCTAACTCGACGTGCAGCTTATCCCCGCTCCCCGTGGTACCTCCCTCGTCGCCTCTCCCGCTGTCAAGCGTCTGCTCCAGCTCGCCGGTATCGAGGATGCCTACACTTCGTCGTCCGGCTCGACCAAGACCCTCGAGAACACCCTCAAGGCCACCTTCGCGGCTGTCTCCAACACATACGGCTTCCTTACGCCCAACCTGTGGAAGGAGACCAAGCTGATTCGCAGCCCTCTGGAGGAGTTCGCGGATACCCTGAGAGATGGCAAGCGTTATGCCAACTAAGGTGCTGTTTGAGGGTGATGCTCACTCAGCCGGAATGGAACTTTGGGGCGTCTGTGGATCTTTACTTGCATGGGCTCCGGCAACGGCATAGATTGAGGCGGTCTGGGCTTAGCAAGATCTGCCTGAATCAATTTGACGATTTGATCATGAACAACTCTCTGAAAAGTCCCCGCGGTGAATGTGTTGTCCCCGAGTTCTTATGAAGCCTGGCCGGTTGTCTGCAAGCCTCTGGCGCATCAGGGTGCTCCCCCGTGTATGCTCTCCGACCCTGTGCCCAAGCAGCTGATGACTTTTCACCCGCAGGATGGGTCGTGGAAGTTTGTGTTCCCCCATCCCACTGAAGAGTTGCCCCTTCCTCAACCAACCCCCTCGTTCCATCCATGGGGGCATGGTAACGGAATCCCGTGAAGGAAAGAACAACCCCAGGCCCTGCGGCTAGTTGCCATCGTGTTCAATGCCAAAACTCGAATCATCTGCTTCCATGTCCTCCTCTCTACCTTGGTGATTCTCCTCAAGTTTTGGCCTCACATCGCCCACATCGTCTTTTTGGACCCCTGGTAGTTTTTGGCTTCGATAATTGGAACGAGTTTTGGCAACTTGGTTTTGGAGCTATATCACGTACCCCATACACTTTCCCGGGTTCTCGTTGGCAGCGGGCTTCCAACATGTCCCACGTCACTCGCTTCTTCACGCTCGCTCTCATCTGCTCCATCACTCTCGCATCGTTCACAGAGTCCGACAACTACATCTCGAACGTAACTACCGGCCTCGATAGCGGAACACAAGGGCTCTCCAACACAGAATGGGTGCCGCCAGGCAAAACGGCCGGTTTTCACGCACAACCACAGGGAATCCCTGGGTTGTCCGTGGGGGGTTTGCTCTCCTCCCTTCTTCACCCACCGCCCACCCCAGTTGCCGCCCTACCGCCTGCCAGTCAACAACTAGCAGCTACAGCAAATACGGCACAAGTTGGGCAAAGTGGTGGGGATGGAGGGCTTGGAGCTTTGATATCGGTCCTCGGCGCTATCTTGAACCCGCAACCGAGCCCTGCGGATGCCGCCCCGTCTGCTTCGAACCCGAGTGGTGGGCTCCCGGCAGTCCCTATTCCACTCGATCCCCTTGTCTCGGCCCTTTCGAGCATCCTCTCTTTTGCCTCTCCTCAAAACCCGCCAGCCCCAGGGGGGAATGGCTTACTTCCGCCTGCCGTTCCAAGCTTGATCCCGACGCCAGGTGGAGGACTGTCACTCCAGCCGGCCTTACCATCTGTCACTTTGCCCCTACCTGGAATTACCGATGTGACTCCGGCAATCACTGTGGGGGCATCGCCGACACCAGGATTGGCGCCCTTGCTTACAGCAGCTTCGCTGCCTATCTCGAACATTCCAGCATTAATCTCAGAGATCACGTCCCAGGCTGGATCCCTATCAGCCATCATCGCTTCAGAGATTGCCTCTCTTACCAACCAAGTATTCTCGGCGGCTTCGGAAATCCTAACGGAAGTACCAGTCCTAAGCATCGAGCTTCCCAGCCTCACCATTGCTGTTCCAGTCCCAACTAGCCTTCTTTCCGACCTCTCCAACGGGCCACTTCCTACTGATGTGCCTCTGTCGCAACTGGCCGCAACGTTGTCTGACATTGTTGGTCCTGGAAACGCAGGGCTAGTGAGCTCTATTGTTGGGGCCGTTGTGTCGACATTGGACAACATAGTCCTGAGCAGTCAAGTGAGCAATCTGATAAGTGAAGCAACGGTAGCCGCCGGTGCCATGCTCTCGGCCGTCACCCAGGAATAGTGCTCCAGGGTCTCGATGATAGGGCAGTCTATCGTCACTGTGTCGGTTCCATGCAGCTCTGCTGCTACATCTGAAATGCCAGCATCTACAACCGGCCCGTTGTCGTCATTTTCACCTCTGGATTCAGCAACGGAAGTCCTTACCCCAGTTGAGACTATCACACTCCTTTCCTCTATCTCCGGAACCATGTCACCCGTCTTAACTCTGACGCTACTTTCGTCCGTGTTGGAAACGATAACTACTACCCCATCGGCTGTGCTCACATCTAGCTCCGGTACCGAGAGCACTGCCGCAACTCTCACATCGGCTTCGTCTCCGCCGGGAAGCACTCCGACCACTGCTGCTCCCGCGGGTACTTCCCAAGTTACTACTTCCATTGGTAAGGCATCTTCGAAGGTCCGCCACTCACATTTGCTAACACAAATTACAGCACCGGCCCAGATCTCGCAGACACCCACACAGGGAGCGAGCACAGGACAACCAAGTGCTTCAGTATCAATCTCCACACAGTTGGTGACAGTCACTGCTATCCAGACCAGTGTGGTAACGGCTTGTCCCGGGGCTCACTCGTATGCTCCTCGCCTCTTGTGTCATGGCAATGATTCTTTCTAACAAGACTTGCAGAGGTTCAAGCTCTCTAATTTCTTCAACACACACTTGTCTTGATAGTACCCTTTCTTCTCCGGTGGCTGGCCAAACTTCGCCACCAGGGAACGGAGGTATCAAGGGGCCATGTCCAGGAAAGGGGTACACATGCGAGGACTGTTTGGACGGATGGTTCTGCCCACCGCCTCAAACCCCAGCTTTACCGGCCCCATGTGGGGCTGGCTGGCCTTGCTATCACTGTCCTGGTGGATGGTTTTGTGTCCCATCGCCTACTCTTCTCCCCACTACGGTTACGGTATGCCCGGACTCGCCTGTAAGAGATGCCGTCCCCAGAGAGCCCGAAACAAAAAGAACCAAAATCACACTCACTTCAATAACTGTTGTGGCGGCCCGTTCAGAAGCTACCCCGACCGAGATTCTCCATCCTGCTGTTGCTGATTGGAGCTATGGTGGTTGCTATAAAGATGATGCAGGCCGATCACTCAAGGACTCTTCGATCACGGGTCCAATCAGTGGTGGGATGACAACGGAGATATGTGTTATATTCTGCCACAGTCAAGGATTCACATTAGCAGGCACTAAGGACGCTTTCCAGTGCTTCTGTGGCACTCGCTTGATGGACTCTTGGCTTGTTGATGATTCAGATTGCGACAGACCTTGCAACGGTGACTCGTCTCAGTTCTGCGGTGGCAGCGGAGCCCTGAGCCTATGGAGCCCTGACGGTAAGGTCCCCAAGGGTATCAGCCCCGAGCGGCAGTTTGTGATGCCGGTGCCCAGCCCTGGTCAGACAGTGATGCCACTCGCCACGGGAGGATTGCGTCAGATGGTAGTGAAAGTAACGACAGCAGTGGAGGTATGGCCAGCCGCGCCAACAACCGAGAACCGGACTACCCGACTCAGGATGTATTCTGTTGGGGACGACCTTGGAGTTGATCCAGGAGATTTCAATCGGATCAATGTGGACGATATCGCATCCACTGTGCATGCTATCGTCTCGGCCGCTATGCAAGAGGCTCACGCGATTGCGGCTTCGGAGGTTGCGAGAGCAAACTCAATGATTGCAGGAGCTAGGGCTGTTGTCGGCAAGGGGTTCGACAGCATGTCTGATGATCTGAACGCAGTCGTTGCACAAGCGTTCCCAGAAAGAGTCGCTTGGACGACATGTAGCACGACGATAACAATATGCAGCACCACCACAGCTTTTACTACAACTGACGCTTCGTTGAGCACACCTGCTGCTGAAAGTGGAATGCAGCCAACTTCTTCGGAAACATCTCCGATTTTGTCAAGCTCAGGGACGCCTTCATCAGCACCCTCAGTGGAGCCATCGGGGACGGCCGGTGCAGCCCCACAGGGACAGTCGCCAACATCTCCAACCAAATCAACGACACCAGGTGCCCCTTCATCTTCTCCACCTTTGGCAAGCCCCTTAAATCCACAACCCTCTGGTTCAACGGCAGATATAGCATCTAGACCAAGCAGCCCGGCTGGAACTGGAAGTGCCCTGCCGTCCGGCTCCTCTTTTCCCTCTGGTTCTTCGGGAGCGACCCCCTCGACCTCGATTACACCAAGCCTAGGATCTACGACCTCTGTGCAGAGCTTAGGACCAGTAAATCCCACGGGCACCGCTGGAGCAGCTCCAGTTCCCAACAACCCTCCTGGACAGCCGACTACTCCTTCCTCTGTTCCTCCGTCTCCATCACAGCATCCGACATCACCGTCCCCAGCCAGTCCAGATGCTACAGGCGGGGGAAAGCCGATTCCTGGGAGCAGTGTACCCCCGGTGCCGACGTACCTCGTATCCACAGCAGCCAGAAGCGCGGCAAATCCATTGCGAGAAGCTCGGTCATTCTTTGCCTAGGTAGGCCACCGGCTTCTCCGCGGAGAAGTAGCCGGAGAAATAGCAGAAACATCATATTGAGACGGAAGTGGTCATGATGTATATTCAGTTGACGGATCTTGGAATGAGCCGGCATAGCAGTGGGAGGGTGTCCAGGCACGTTTTATGATGTTGTTCCTCGCAAAGAAGCATTTATTGGGCTGGTGGTCATGTAATACGATGACTAGTCTGGGATTTTTTTGGACTGCTTCATACGTCAGGGCAGTATGTCAGAGTGTTGTGTGGTTTTCTTTGTCCATGATAGTTATCTCACCAACCAAGGTGCTACGAAGGGTCTTAAAGCAGCTGTTCTAATCTTGAGGAGAGTTTCTAAGCATCGAGATTGTTCCTCTGGGATTTCCAGCCAGGCTCCGGGAACCACAGACATGCAACGTTTGGAGTTTGGTGCGCTTGGGCTGTGGCTATGCTCACAAACAAGTACATGGAGGATAACGTATCTCCTGTATTCCCGAGTGCCCTTCCCGCTGCACATCCTACCCTGAGGTTGCGTGAGTGAAACAGCCGGTGACGCACCTGGCCGACACACAGACGGAGAGAAACAGGCGTGTAGATAGATTACACATAATTGCGCCGGAACAGGTCACCTTACCTTTCGGGATATTCTCCTATTTGAAGACACAGTCTTGCGTGGTTGGTGATAGAGAATCCACCAAGCGAGAACAGCATGCGGTGTCACATAGCTTATGGTCTTATATATGGAGAGGACGAGCGGCAGGTAAATTCGTGTTGTACCGTCCGGCAGGGTTCCATTTTTGCCGGCAGGATGGCGTTCCAGGAGTATACTCAAAAGGGAGGGTAGGGGGGTTGGCCTCTCGGGTGAGAGAGCTTGGCACGCAATCAAGCTTCGCGGGTATGTCGGCACGGTTGGCGACCGTGTGGTTTTTTAATTGCTCTGAACCGGGCCTCGAAAGTAGGAGACGAGAGGGGGACGGGATATGGACCGTCTGCCGACGTCACATCATGGCTATGCGGTGAAGACATGGTGAACGATCTGAGGTTCTTCGGGGTGGAACACGCCAATTTTTTTCAGGCTCAGAGAAAGACGTGAGATTTGCGATGGAGAGTGTTGATTTTTTGGAAGGGAGGAGTGTCTGGGTGTAAGAAACGGGCGGTAAGCCGGGTTATGCGGTGTTGATAGCCTCGATGGTGGTGTAAGTCAAAGCACGAAACCCCGCGATCTAGAATCTCCGCGGACAACCACTTGGTGTCGCGGAGCCGTTGAGCTACAAACAATCCCCGCAGAATGTAGTTGGTCGGTCGGATAAAAGGAGGCTAAAGATGGGACGCGATCTCCTTGGGGAAAGAAAAACCGTAGATCGAATGAAAGCCTCCTCGACCTCCACAGCTCAGACCGATGGGTATACCGGGGGTGGACCCCGGCCACGGGGATCACGACAAGTCCGGTTGCCCAGCGGGACAGCGCTCTGTCTCGCTTTCGTATAGACGGACGTGGTCTGAGATGGCTGTTTCTGGAGAAGGTAAGAAATGCCAGGTCGGGAATAAGTAGCTTGCGGCTCGGACAAGCTTTCTCTCAGGCCACGTTGGACCCCAAGAAGGGCGCGAATATGTGCGCAGTCTCGGCGGCATCAAGCGATACGACGTATCGAGTTAGGAGCGGCACGAAATGGCGACAAACCGAGGTAGGAACCGGTCAGAGAGGGGTGTGGAGATCGCACGAATGGAAGCGTCAGTAACCGAAGTCGGTCGGGGCCTCTGTCGTCCATCGAAATTCGAAACCCCGGGCCCCATCACCTCAATGCGGGAGGGAAATAAAACGGCTTGGAAAGCTAGGCATTTGCGGGGGAGTCGAGCCGGCTGATGATTAGTGAGGCTCGACGGAAGCCGCCGCCTCAACAGCAGAGGATCGATCCACATTGCCCAGCTAATGCAATTAAGGCATGTCCCAGCGAGCACGGATACACGAATACATCAGACGACACGCAACGGTAAATATGTTGTTGGGGGTGTGTTGGCCCGCTACTAACTAGACATTGATGACGAAGAATTTGTTTCCTTCCTAGTCCTCCGCGAGGTCGACGATCGTCTGTCAAAGGGGTTGCGCCAGTACGATTCTGGACAGGTGATGTCAGTGATGACGATACAACCGTAAGTTGAAGAGAGGCTAGTCAATTGGGGTCTTGAGGGGATAAGTTTCTCCAATTGTGCCTGGTTGGAGATGCCCATAATTTTTGCTGTAAAATATTGGAGACTTTGGATTATAAATCGGAGAAATTTGTTCTCATGCGGGCAGTGAACAGGGTAAGGCAAGCGTATCGTGATTCCCCTCTTTCAACGACTCGCGACACTTGACGGGCGCAGTCTGCTCCATGGATGTGGTGGAGGAAAAAAGCCAAGAGATGTCCAACCCGGTCGTCCCTGCTCTGCCATGTGGTCCCGACGCCACAATCCCGCGCCTGGAGACGCACTGTCCAACCAATATCTCTTGGCGCCTTGGCCCGCTCCTCAGTGCCTCGACGGCGCCTTGACCCAGAAATTCAGGGAATTTTGCAACTGGCAACAATGCCCTACCCAACTGTCGAGCTGGCGCCGCACATCGATCTCGACTCGCATCAATCCTGGCTCTATGGGGCTCTCTTATGAGAAGCTCCCGTGACCCCCGGCTCTGGCTGTTGCTTCATGCGAGCTTTACGCATGCTGATTGGCTTTGACAGCGCCGCCTCCTCGACCAGAGGACAGCCATCTGCCGCTCAGAGTCAGGACACTGCCCGGTACCATCGACATAGTTCACCCAACACCACGCGGGATTTCGATATGTATCTTTGTTTTTATATGCTCCGATAGAGCGTAAATGCAATGTGTCGCCGCACATACGCTGCTCGAACAGGGTGGAGGGAAAGTTACCTAGGCAACCATTGTTGCCAGAGGGCACAATACTAATACCGCTCAGCGGCCCAGACACAGACAGCCAAGCAACTCCTCCCCAAACCCCAGACATGAGTGGGATCTGGTCCGCAGCAAACCCAGAGATAAAGGGAACGGGCCAGAACGATGGCCCGTGAACGACGGAGGAGTCTTCGTGCTTAAGCAAGCATGGAGCTACCTGTCGGAGTGGTGGATGGCTATCGTGGGCTCCATAAGAACTCTCGAATCCCGGCCCTTGAAAGTTGGAGACTGGCTTACACCGCATATGTGTGCGCCCACTGGAGGAATCACCAACATTTCTTTTAACAATTTCCAGGGTATCGTACCAGAGCGGCTCCATCGCAGCATGTCCAAGGCGAATTATGCAAGTGCAAAGACAAGAAAAGAAACGCATGATGGCTAGTAGCCTACGGCGTCTAGTTTCATGGACAACTTGGCACCTCGAAATAAGCAACTACCTCCATGCCGGACCTGCGGATCCCCCGATTGCGTAACCTGCCATGTCTTCAGCTTGTCACTCCACACTGCATGCGCTTCCCGCCCCTCTTTTTGGACAGGCAAATCCATCCACCGCCCATGTTCAGCAGCAGCGTGTGGAGGCCATCTATGGCCGTCATTTCGGCTCATACTCCGCCCCCGGCCAGACCTTGTTGCTCTGGATGGTAAAAATGCGGAGAAGTATTCATGCGAGACAGCGCTGTATCGCAGGCCTCAGAGTGGCACATGCATCTGCTGAGCACCTGGTTAATGTCGGCTCCCCCTGCCCTGCCTCTGGTTCATCTGTACCCCATCTTGACCATGGGTTCACCCCCTCATTGGAAACCCCGACTCCGTAATAAGCAATGTTCTGAGGGTTCCATTCTGCCCGTTGATCATCCATCTCGTCCTATATGAAGCTGTCCCCCTCCCCTTCTCTCCGTTCCCGAAACATAGCGTTTCGTATTGCTCGAACCCCAGGCAACCTTTGAGCAACAGCCTTGTCTCATCCATCCACCCACTTACATCAACCTCGCGACCTCCACCAGCCCCAATGGCTGAACAACAGTTGAACCCCAACCTGGGTGCCGAGAAGGACTTTGGGCAGACCACAGGTCTGGCCACGGCACCCAATGGTACCAACAACAACCCCAACGCACACGTTCGGGCCACGCACCCGCGGGATTACCACAACCCGATGGCTTTCATCCATGAGGATAGCGACCGCCGACTGCCAGCCTTCGGTGGTGAGTTCCAGCCCGGTTTATACAGGTCGGTCGAGGCGCGCAAGTTCGCCAACCCGGCACCGCTGGGCCTCAGCGCCTTTGCCCTCACAACATTCGTCCTCTCGGCTGTCAACTTGAACGTTCGCGGTGTATCTGCACCTAACATCGCCGTGCCCCTTGCATTGGGCTATGGGGGTCTTGTTCAGCTGCTCGCTGGCATGTGGTGAGTCTTGAAAGGTAGCGTTGACTTTGACGTATATTCTCGCTAACAAAAACCTAGGGAAATGGCCGTGGGTAACACATTCGGTGCCACTGCGCTCTCTTCATACGGCGGGTTCTGGATCGCCTACGGCATTCTACTCACACCAAACTGGAATATTCTCGGCAAGGGCGGGCCTTACATGACCGAGGCGACCATAGCGGTCGACCCGAAGATGGGCGAGTCGGCCGTTGGCTTCTTCTTGACGGGCTGGCTCATCTTCACCACAATCCTGCTGTTGTGTACGCTGCGATCAACGGTCATGTTCTTCATGCTATTCTTCACTCTCGACCTGGCCTTCCTGATGCTCGCCTGCGGCGCATTTGCGAACGACAACAACGCCATGGAAGCAGCGCACAAGCTCACGCAAGCGGGCGGTGGCTTCGGAATGCTAGCCGCCTTCCTCGCTTGGTACAACGCCTTTGCCGGTATTGCCGATAGCAGGTGAGTAACGACGGCCCCTTCCCGTCTCTTTTTTTTCGCCCCTCTCGTGCCCCTCCAGAGTGCAAATTTCTGGTGTGTGGTTGTGGTGCATGGGTCTTGGTGTGTGGGCTGCATTGCCAAGCACCGATCGTGCGCCACCTCCGTCAAGCCAAGAAAATGCCCAGAAAACGTCCCGCCAAATCAGCGACGCAGAGGACTTTGCGCTAACAATATCCACAACAGTAACTCGCTATTCCTCATCCCCGTCTTCCACTTCCCGTGGTCTGAGAAGGGCCGCGAGCATAGGATGGACAGGGTGCACTCAAAGACTGACCGCGATACGGTATGATGGGGGCGCGAAATTTATATTTCAATCTCTTTTTTCCTGGGAACCTCTCATTTTCTTGTACAATATTCATGTTGACGATATGAGCGCCAAATGAGCGTGACGCTAGATGTTCTTAATTCTTCTTCCGAGCTTGCAAAACAGTGATGTGTGATCTACTTAGACTCCGCTGGCGTCAGTGACCGGAAGTTTACTGGTGCTTCTTCCCCTTACACAGGGGTCACTCGATCGACTACGCTTCAGGGTACGCTCCGGGCTGGGCTTCTAGGTTCCCCGCCATCGAGCAAGTTTCGCCCGTGTCGAAGTCGGCGCTAAGATATAGTGGCAGTTGCTAAGCCTGGTGCTTTTCGCTTTCCCCCAAACGGGAGCGCCCATCGCCCCATCACCCCAGCCAGCGGTGGTGGTGTGACACAGCAACACGCCCATGTTTCCTCCCGCATTTGCCCGCCTCCCGTTTCCCCGGATCGCTGCAGTGCACACTGCACTACGTTCTCCGTACTTCGTATGTACCTACGTACAGATCCTTACCATGAATACGCAGCTACTCTCGGCTTTGCTGATATTCAAGATCTTGTGGTTTGCTGCCGTACCCGCGGCTATGTAGCTAGCAGCATGCCACTTCAGCTGAACCGAGGTCCCCAGCGCATCATTGACAGCATACATCCATCCATCCGCCCGGTGACCTACCTGCCGTCCAACAACACCACAATATCGCTCTATCCCACCTAGCTAGACTCAATACTGTTCCCCCTAGAATAATTGCTTGTGTTTCTTACCCGAATCCATGCGTACAGTGGGCTGTTCCTGTTTTTTTTTTTTGTCGGAGCATGTTTTGCCAAGCAATGCGCGGAATCGTTCCAGAAGCTTGGTGCGGTTATGTGGTCAGACACCATCCGATGTTCATGCGAGTGTCACCTGATATCCCCGAGTTGGGCTGGAGGACAACAGCTCCGCCTGGTCGAATGCGATGGAAGGCGATTTGAACAAACTGGAGGAAATACAGACTAGTTTGCGAAGAGGGGTTCTCATACCTACACAGGTAGCTTTTGTACAACGAAACTGCTAGCTGTCTTCTTGACAACACTCTTCGGCATCACGATTGATTCGCAACCATTACAACCACGACATACAGACCTTGCCATCAACTGGTACTTTGTACTGTGCACGCGTCTCCTGGAAAACAGCATTGGCCATTGACGTTACCTGAACGGTCCGATCCTCGCTAAGGGGAGCGAACCACAAGCGTCCATGATCCGAAAGCGATCGGCCATTCTCATCACAATATTGATATCGCTAGCCGCCATCATGTACCGCAGCACCCACAGGACAAGTCCCGAGCCAATTATCGTAGTTGGCTCGGGCCTGGCCGGCCTCTCAGCCGCTTACACGGCCCTCCAATCTGGTGCTCCGTCGGTCCACATCCTTGAACGTGCCGCTAAGCCGGGAGGCAACAGCTTCAAGGCATCCTCGGGAATTAATGGCGCTCCCACATATTTTCAGCCCGCCAGTCCGAATGAGGACGGTAACTTCTACTCGGACACGATTCGGTCGGCCGGACATCGCCTCTCATCCGATCCTACCCCGGATGCCCGGGCGCAGCGCGAGCGGCTTATCTCGGTTCTCACGGAACGCTCCTCTCAGGCTATTCAGTTTCTCACCGACCTCGGCGTCGATCTCAGCGTCGTCACTCAGCTAGGCGGTCACAGCCAAGCGCGCACACATCGCGGCGCGGGCAAGACACCCCCAGGCGTTGCTATCGTTAGCACCCTCCTGGAAAAGCTCAAGACGGAGTTTGGAGATCGGTTCCGACTCGTGCTAAACTGCGAGGTCACGAAATTGTTGACTAATGAAGCGAAGGGTGTGACGGGTGTTGAGTACAAGCTCAATGGCAGCGAAGTCTCAGTCTTGTATGGTCCCGTGGTGTTTGCTACGGGCGGGTTTGCCGGCGACACCCACGGCCTTTTGGCTCGGCACCGACCTGACCTGAGTGGGTTGCCTTCTACCAACGAGCCGCGGCTAGGTAGCCACGATGTGTTGACCACTGCGGGGGCGAGGCTGGTTGATATGGATAGTGTACAGATCCATCCTACTGGCTTCGTGGATTCGCAAAGTCCAGGTGTGCAGCTGAAGTTTCTGGCGGCGGAGATGCTGCGCGGGGAGGGCGGGATATTACTGTACAAGGGGAAGCGATTTGTCAACGAACTGGAGACGCGTGAGCATGTGAGCGAAGCAATCATGGGATTGCCTGAGGCAAAGGCGGACGGGGAGCTGCGCCAGTGGGATGTTCAGTTGCTGCTGGATCCGGGAGCGGCAAAGGTAGCTGAGGGACATGTTTCATTCTATGTGTGGAAAGGGCTGTTGAAGAAGGTGAAGGTGAAGGATTTGGATGAGACGACACAACGGACACTAAAAGGTTATGCGGAGGTGGTCTTGGGAGGGGGCGAGAAGGTGGATGAGTTCGGGCGACGGGCTTTTGGACACTGGTCGCTGGGTGTAAAGGGGTGGGATGATGAGGCAGAGGTATGTGTAGGGAGAGTCACGCCGATCGTGCATTTCACCATGGGCGGCGTGGTCATCAACGACCATGCGCAGGTGCTATCGACGGATCTTGGGCAGGAACAGAAGCCCATTCCGGGATTGTGGGCGGCTGGGGAGATAACAGGAGGGGTTCATGGCGACAATCGGCTTGGCGGGTCGTCGCTGTTGGAGTGTGTCGTGTTTGGGAGAATCTCTGGCGAGCAGGCAGCCCAGGCAGCCCTCAAGGCCGGAGAGGCCTAAGGAACTGTCCTATGTACTGTACCAAATCTTTATGGTGAGAAAGGCAAATTTGGGAACTGCACCTTGTCTATGAGTCGAGTCGCTCGGCTGGTGAGATTTTGGATGAATAGAATAGAGTTCGTTGGGCTTCTTCTTCAAAAGCAGGGTGTGATGAATCGACGCCATTCCTGGACAAGGTGCTGGTGTCCGCGGGTGTTTGTTCGAGGTTAAGGGAAAGGGTTAGAGATGGGAGTCTTTGTCACGTGAGGTCGCGTTTATCGCGACCAACGGGTCGAAACTTGGCACGTCACCTGTCTCACCCCACAAGAGGTCCAAGACCATTCCCCCAAGCGCTGCATCGCACACAGCTCACCACGGTGCTACCCAGCCATTTCCACCTAGTTTCGAACGAAGGGAAGCCATGTGGCTGTTGAGGACCGAGTTGTTTGATGGTTTGTCCACGCGCTCTCGATTTTCGTCGTGTGCAGCGATCTAACCTGGCCAAAGGCAGGACGCTCTGGCTGCGCCCAGGCAAACGCTATCTTTTCGGCAGAACGGCATCTGAGCGTGAGTGCGATTTTTCTTCTTCAAGTAATGACATGGGACTGATATCTTTTAGCGGGGGAATTCGCCATTTCCGACAAGACCATCTCTAGACAGCACTTTACCATTGCGGTTGAGAATGTCGCTGAAGGCGGTGGGGTACGCGTGCCAACCTGCCTCCATATCGTTGTCTACAAGGTCGCTAATTTTGAAACTTGAAGCAAAACCTAGGCTCTCGCTCGCAGATCATTGTTGAAGACCTTGGCTCCAAGACGGGCACACTGCTCAACAAGGAGCAGATTCGCGGGCAGACGAGAGTGATTACTGCGGATGTGAACGTGGTGAAGTTGGGCGCCCACGCCAAGACTCTCCGGTATGTGCTTTTATCATGTATCACGGCAACTTTCTGACGACGCTGCCCCTATAGCATCTTATGGCATCCGGTAGTTCTCAGCTTCTCCTTTACCAGCAAGGAGTTGCGCGCGGATCCTTGGGCGACCCTCCGCGGGAGGCTGGAGCAGCTTGACATCAAGTACTCGTCCGAATACGACCAGCTTACCACACATGTGGTTTCAAAAAAGCGCAACACGCCCAAGGGTCTGCAAGCCCTGATAAATGGAAAGTATGTTGTCACAGACAGCTTCATCAATGCTATTGTAGAGGCAGCATCGACGCCGGGTGGCGCCGGCGATGAAGAGCAGAGTCTTTTAGAACAAGATTTCACAGAAAACTGGCCCGACCCCCTTGACCATCTGCCCCCTCGTGGCGAGGAGCCAAGTGATCGACCCACGCAGGCCTATGCCCCGGATCAGAGGCGACAAGAAGTTTTCGACGGTTACACATTCGTATTCTACGACAAGAAGCAGTACGAAAACCTGTTTCCAGTGATAACGCACGGCAAAGGCAAAGCTCTCTTTAAAGAGGCCACCCCTGGTGTCACTAATATCGACGACTTCATCCGCTTCGTTAAGGAGGTCGCTGGCGAAAAGGGCCTAGGCTCGTTCGAGGATGGAAGCGAGGGCAAAGGGGTTGTTGTAGTTCGGTACACGCCTGCTAAGGGTGACGGCTACGAATGGTTTGCGAATTTTCTAACTTCATTCGCCCAACGACTCGATCACCGGCCTATCGATCAGCGCGAGTTTCTTGAAGCCATCCTAGCATGTGATGCGTCGATGCTGAGGCGGCCCCTCGAGGAAGAAACCCAGCCTCCACGGCGAGCAGCGCGTTCTGGGGAAGATGCTCGGAACCGCATGGATGTTGACCAACCTGAGCCCCCGCCACGAACGGATGCTGCGTCACCACCTCGACGAGGCCGAGCCCGGAGAGCGGTAAGCCGCTTCAAAGGCTTTGAGCTTGACTCCGACCCCGAAGACGAGACTCCTGTCCCCGAGCCGGTCAAGGAAGCGCCGCAACGGATCGTCGCTTCGGAAGCGGCGGATGCTTCTCAGGACAGTTTATTCGTCTCGCAACACGCTGACTTTGTGCACCCCGGAGAAAGCCACGAGGAACAGCCGACACGTACCACCCGCCGAAGCCAACGTAAACGCGCAATATCGCCTCTCCCAGAGCATGATGAATCAGCCTTCCTAGACGGAATCGCACCGACTGCTGCCGCAGCGAAACGGCGACGGATCGATGCGGGGCAGGAACCTGTCCCTGAACCTGAGCCGTTGGTTGTCAAAGAAGACGAAGCGTCTCCGCCACGAAACGGAAGGTTGCGAGCGGCAAAGGGAAAAGGAAAGAAACTCCTCGATAGCGAGGATGTTCTGGAACTTGCCCGTCAGCGTCGCGAGGAAGAGGAGGCGCGAGTCGCCGCCGAGCAGAAAGAGCTTGCGAAGGGCGACGACGATATTGATTATGCAGCGATCCGCGCCTTGCACATAATCGAAGATTGTGCGGTACGCTTTCCGAACGAAGACGTGACAGGCCGCACACGCGAACAAGATATCGCCGATGGCCGGTGGGACCCACGATGGAACGGCCGCAAGAATTTCAAGCGGTTCCGGAAGCAGGGTGAGGCAGGCGGGCGCCCGCCACCACGCGTCATCCTCGAGCTAGAGGAGGTTAGACCAAAGGAATACGGCATTGGTGACGATTATTGGCTTGAAAACGAAAGCGCCAACAAACGTAAGAAGGACAGCCAGCGAGAGTCGCAGAGCGGGGCGACCCAGGGTAAATCAGTAGGAAAAGAGGTGGATATGTCGAACGGGCGGGAGAAACCGGCGACTCGGAGGACGGTCCTTGCAGTGGATAGCAGCGACGAAGAAGATGACGACAACAGCAATGCTATGCAGGATAATATTACGGTCCCTAAGCTGGATGACGAGCCTGAGCCTGGGCCTGAGCCCTCGAGAAGTCGAGCCGGCAAGGCGGCCGAAAGGGAGGCTGCTCGTCGTGCGCAGGTACGTGCACAGTCGCAATCGCAATCGCAGTCACAAGGCCAGGCAGGGAGGAAACGCCCTGTGGCGGCTGAGCCAGTCAATGAAAGGGCGAGTAAGAAGGCGAGAGGGAAGTTCCAAGCTGGGGACAGCGAGGCAAGCGGCGACAGCGACGATGAGCTGAAGTTCCGCTTTGGACGACGGCGCGGATAGGGGCCTACCACTGGCCAAGTGTATAACGACTGGGATGTCTGCTATTGAGCGGAATTCAATGAATAATGACTATGCATCGTGATGTCTTCACTCTATGGGTATCTATCCTCCATGCATCGAGAAGCGTAATATAAAATACTAGCCCTCCATCCTGTACCGAAGTTCTTGCGCCGCTCCTTCTACCTCCTTTAATGCAAATGGGCAGAACGTGAAGCTCCGTATATACAGCATATATCTGCTAGGGCCCGCTGGCCATTAATCCGAATCATCGTCCTTTGTACCCTCCGGGATGTATATGCCTATTAAGCAAGCGGAAAGCATCCCCTCGAAGTTGACCCAGGGGTGAATTTCGCCAAACAACTTCGTCCCATCTCTGGCCGCACAGCGCAGCAGCTCGGGCTCACCGCCCGGATGGAAGGGCAGGTATGGGCTGATATTGTACACCCTCCCTCCCAGCACGGTCCAGGCATCCTTTCCCTTTCGTCCCGTGTAGTGCCGGAGCATGGTAGGTGTTACCCGTAGATACCCCGAGCCTGGTGGCAGATTTCGCAAGTCGGCATTTGGATGCCCTGAGAGTCGCGCCCAGTCGAGCGGGGAGTGGCCCGGGGCTAGGGCGATCTCCTTGCCCTGCTTCTTTGGCTTGGCCGTGAGTGTCGGCGGAGGGGCGAGACCGCCCGGCGCGCCGCGATTTGGCGCCGGGGTGCCGCGGTTCGGCAGCGGGGATAGAGCCGGGAGGGTGGAGGAGCCGGCGGCGTGCGCGCTGGCGATGGGCTGCTGTAGTCGGGGGGTAGGAAGAGGGGGCGGTGCCATGAGCCCGAATGTTGGCGGAGCGGCTCGCGCGGCGGGCGAGCGGACGATGGGCGGGGACGCAACCACTTGCGGAGCCGCGCTTACTTCCGGGACTGACAGCGAAAACGACGGCACTGGGTCATCGAGAGATGTTGCCGAAGCCTTGGGCGTTGTCTGCTCGTCGTCGGCTGAATCCAGACTTGGCGCGTTAGGGGACGCGGAAGTGTCGTCTCTCACAACCACTGACGGGGGTGGTGGCATCGCGAGTCGGCCCGTAGGCGACCCCTTTGATGAGGTGTTTGTCTCATTGGCGGTGATGGTATCGTTCCGCCCGCGGCTTTTCTCGAGGGGGATGCCGTCTGGCTGCGTCGGTTGATCATCGATAGACTCCTCTGCTTGGCGGGGCGGCCCAAGAAGACGAGGGGTTTGCGACCAGCCGAAAAAGGCGGGAAGCCATAATGGTCGGCGTAAGCAGAAGAGAAAGAAGGATGCGACGACGATTGAGATGCCTATGAGTGCCATGGCCGGCGACTCAGGGGGGTAGAGGAGCGTGGCTTGTGTCGTGTTCCAAGCCGTCAACGAACGTCTGTCATCGGCGCATTCGGAGTTCTAGGCGGTTTGGATTTAGGTTGGTTAGTCGGTAGGGGTGGGTCGCGGCTGCACTTGGATTGGTGCGGGACCTGAGGATGGACAAAAGACGATCAGAGAAAACAATTGTTTCGCAGAGTTTTAACCTCTGGGTGGCTTCAATCTCAAACAGGAAAACCGAACGTCTGGGTATGCAGCCAAAAACAGTATCGGGTTCAGATGAACTTTTGGGGGCGTTTCATCCCGTCTGTTTTGTTTCCCACCCCCAATTGCCCATCGGGAAGTCAACTTGGAGGCTTGTCCCCTCCGTCGCTGCTGCCCGTGACTCGCGAAACCACGCAGCATTTCCCGTCGAACCCCACCAGCGCGCCAGCTGCCAGCTGCCCGCATCGCGGGAGACAAGGATTCCCTGCAATGACGCCAACTGATCGGGCGAGCGCTGCGGGCACAGGGTCAGGTTTGGTGGGGTCTGCAGGTTAACGCATGAATGTAAACAATCAATCGAGATGACAAGGCGACCGCGACTGGGCGTGTTTAGTGGTGTCAAAAGTTGTTTAGGCCTGTTTACTTATGGATCCGCGGTGGTGGGCTTGCTGAGCCAAGGGGCAATCTGATATCGTACCTGCAGGACCCCAAAGCGACCTTGCATTTTTCTCTTCACTAATTTTTTTCCTCTTAAACTTTGACGGCGACGACACTGCGAAGAATTTCGAGATTGTCAATGGCGAAATGATGCACTCCGCCCTGGGCTCTCTTCCGGACACTAGCGGGTAATTCCCATATCCCAGTGTTATGCCGATTGCATGGGCTCGGCATGCTGGCCAGTCATAGCGGCCCAAACCGAAATCAGGGTTTGGCCAATCTTGCACAGAGGCGGGCTTAGAGAGCCTCTAGAGCTCGAATCTCTCCGCTGTGCTCCTCGGCCACGGTCCTTGACGGGAAGATGCCATCGCTCACCTTCACGCCTCCCGAAGCCACTACCGCACCACCACGCCTTGCAGCACGCCCGTCCGTATCCTCGAGGTCCAGCAGCAGCATAGGGCCTCCGCGACCGACCGTGAGACGCAAGCCCTCTACGGGAATTTTGACAACAAGCACCACATCCTCTGGGGGCCGAACAGCGCGGATCACCACAACTACACCCAAAGCTGCATCAACTTCCGCACAACCCCTTCACTCGACATCCGACCGCCATCCCCTCCGAATTCGAGACCAAAATGTTGCGGCGACGCGACGGCCGATAAAACCAGGATTGGGCTCAAGATTAGCGCCCATAATTACTACCAGAATGCCATTTGAGAAGCCGTCCACTGCCAGCACCCGTCCACCGACGATGCCTACCGTGGCAAGGGGAATAAACAAGCCGCCGCTGACCCCAAAAGTCGCGTCGCGCACCCCAACACCGCAACACCAAACCCCCACAATTGCAACCCCGATCGCCAGACGCGGAGGTGCGAGATCCGACCTCGTTCCGAATAGCCATGGTGCCGTGCAGCGAGAAAGGGAAGAGACGCTCTCCCCAGCGTCTGGGCTACTCAGCAATAACATCACTCCGCGGTCCGGATTGCGACAACTTCGCGTCGACAGCGCCAGCAATACCCCTACCGGCACTCCAACTCTAGAATGGCATGATTCGTGGGAAGCTCGGTCGGGACTAAGCATCGCAGGATCGACAATTGATGACGCACCGAGACGGCCGACGGTAACCTTCGGCCTACCAGCCGAGACTCAGGGCAATGCGCGGCAGGACGCAGACTCCAAGTTCTTCTACGCTTGCGATGCGCAGAAACTGACGCAGCAACCAGCACCTGTCAAGCCGGTGGCGGTGCCGCAGAAGCCCGCGACATTCTTCTACGCAAATGGAGAAACAGCCCCCCAGCGAGGAAACGCTCCGCACGTTCCGCTCGTTCCCGTGTTAGCAAGCCCCTCTGCGGCCCAAGATAACGCAACAAGCAAGTTTGTTTACGCAAATGGTATCCCGGACCTCCAAGCACCCCCGAAGCCTGGGGCCCCGCCGCCGGCCACAGCGAGCTCGGTGGTGTCCACGTCGTCAAGGATACCAATGAGCAGGCCAGGGATTGTCGCCTCGCAAGCGCCATATTCGCCATATTCTTCTCCGAGGCCTTCCTCGCCCATCAAGCTCTCGCCATATCCAGCGGCTAAGCAAGGAATGAATCCTAGTTCACCCCGATCTCCTACCGCCACGACAAGCACGTTGGGCAGCCAGCCCACCCAGCGAAATAGCCGGCCAGGACTAGGCCACGCTCGCACTGGTAGCCTCACCAGCAATCTGACTATTGCCGAGCCACCAGCAGTGGCACGAATCATGTCGGTACACGGCTCGCTGCCGATTTCAGAAAGCTCTTTGCCATCCAACGGCTTAGATCCAGCTCTCAACACCTTTCCCAGCAGCCCGGCAACTACTGGCTTTGCCTCGCTGCTCCAAGCAGCTGAAGACTTTGCTAAAGAGGACGAAGGCAGTCCGGAGTCCCTAAACAGCCCGACAAAATCACCGTCACAGGAGAAGCAACTGACAGATCTTGTCGCTAGCGCGCGGCGGGAACGCAAAGTCCAGGACCTGGAAATCACCAACGCTAGCTTAGAAGGTATCAATCGAACCCTGGAAAGGCAGTTACGAAAACAAACAGCAGAACTGCGGCGATACCGGCGCCTCTCTCGGTCTGGACGCCTCAGCCTGAGCTCTGTGGGCAGCCGGATACCGTCCGACTCTACGGTTGACGGTGGGGCTCTTGCCAGGGCTGGCATGGAGCTGGACGACCTGAGCGAGGAGGAGAGCGAAATGGACGCGCAGGACGAGGAGATGGAGGCCGAAGAAGACGATTTTTCAGGGTCTGAGTCGTCGGGCGATCTCAATCCCGGCACTTTGAGACTTCGCGACGCACGACATCGCCAAAAGGATGAAAGGAGGCTGCAGTTGGACCTTTCGAAGCACCAACAAATGCTTATCGACAGTCAAAAGATCAACCAAAGCCTCAAGCGTTGTCTAGGGTGGACCGAGGAACTCATCAAGGAAGGCAAACGCGCTTTGGAGTACAAAGTTCGGGTCAGCGAGGTCGAGCTTGGTGGGAGAGTCCTCGCGCCTGAAGATATCGAAGCCCGTGAAGCACGTGAGGCACGCGAAGCCGAGGAAATGGGCGGCGGTGAAGACGACGAGGATGCCACCATCAACATCACATCTTGGGGCAAAGATCCCCAGGATCGGGATAGTGGCATTGAACTGCCCGCAGATGGCGGGTAGTGCAGAGACCCAATAGAACGGTCTCAGGAGATTGACGTACAACTGAGACGGGATGTTCAGCAAATCAGCTTTGGGATGCGCTTTTACCTCACCACTCCTTGGATTCAACTTTTTTTTTGTTACGGCACTAATACGGGGCGGCATTGGTTGGGGAGCGGCTTGCATTTAGAATTTTAAGGGTCATTCAAACAGGACCATGGAAACCCACCTCGACAGCCTTCTTAGGCTTGGGGCACTTCTTATTTTCTTCTGTTCTATGGTGTCCATCTAGACCCATTGCCGAAAGGCAACTTGGAACTTGACACGTCAAGGGTCCATCCACTTTTTCTTTTGTTTAACCTCGTGTACCATTAGATACCCAAGCAGAGACGAAAAGCAGGGTGCGAAAGAGGAAGACACGAAAGCACTGGACCAGGGGCTATCGCATATATATGGATTCGGGGCCATGGCAACGAAGCACATTCAAGATCTTCAAGCTCCCGAGACTAAGGTCAAAAGGGTCAAACGAGAGGAGTGTTTGCAGAGATTTGATACCCAGCGCAGTTTCTTTTCTCGGTATAGGGTGGCAGACAGCAACCCCCTATTCAACGGGCTGGGAGGCGGAAAGTATGGACGGTGTATACTAGCGAGTATGGGCAAACGGAATAAAGCCCCAACAAATTCACATTGAAGCATAAGCCCATTTTGGTACCGTGACCCATGTTGAACTTTTTGATTGCAATCTGTTTGCTCTCCCCTAGGCTCGCTTACGCTTGCGATGAAATCATGCAGATGCCCAACTTTTGGCCTCTCGGCCCGCATAATACGTCCGACTTTGTTTGAAAGTGGTGGATGCTGAAAGGGGAATTCATTTGAGATCGGATCGGCCGACATTCACTCTGCCCTACGGCCGTACCCGATCTGAAATGGCCCCTAGCCAAGATGCTCAACAACTGCCACCGGATGAATGTTTGATCCTGGTGAATTTATTTACGCACCTGCCTACTTGGTCTTTCCGATACCCATTCAACTACATTGTGTTTGAAAACCACTATATGCATGTAAATGTTTGACTCTGGTGAAAGGCCAATAATTCAATCACCTACACAGGTACCTACTTAGTCTGTGGCTCGATTCATTTGACCCAACCATATTGAATTCGGAAACCACCATATGCACATGGGTATTTGACCTGGTGAAAGGCCGATGATTCACACGCCTACTCAGTCTGTGACTTGATATTCATCTGATCATGTTAAATTTGACAACGCAGTTTCCGTGGGTTATTCACGTTTGTCCTGGTGAAAGACCAATGATTTACCTGTTCACTCTGTGATCTGATGTTTTGTTGAGCTTGATAACGCAGTTCCTGTAATTCACTCTGGGGAGGCGGGATCCAGATACCTCGTTCTAGATCTATAAATGCTCTCTTCATCGCCTGGAACACTCGATTCGGTTCAGATCTTCAAACAATAGAGCACCTGCCACTTCTACCCTTGAGCAGCGTCGATACCGTCTTCCCATCCGTCCTCCACTTCTTGACATAATCCTCTACCAACAACTACCAACAAGATGAAGTTCTCTTTCGCTTCCACTCTTGCCGCTGCCACGGCCCTCGCGGCAGTGGCCAACTGCGCCCCCGCTACCTCTCGCAACGCTGTCACGGCGAAGGGCGTCCTGGCCAAGGAGCTCGGCAAGCGCAACAACGACTGCGACGAATCCACGTTCATCAACCAGACCACCGCAGGCTCGCCCACCGTGGCCGACTGCACGCAGCTGGCCAACAACATTGCTCCCCCCGGAACTTGGTCACTCAACCCCGGAACCGGCCAGCGCACGATTGCTACGTAGGTGTCCCCCTCGTTCCTTCCCTCTCTATTTTTACCACTCTCCCCTCCTCCCCTCCTTCCCTCCCCCCCTTCTCTCCTTCCTCTCCGCCCTTCGGCGCCTACACCCATACCCTCAGTCATACTAACACCCCTCCCTCACCAGCTTCGGAACCTGCGCCGTCGGCATGCAGAACATCGTCGACAAGAACTTCGTCAACGTCGGCAACGATGACGTCCGTGACATCATCTTCGAGTCCATTAAGCAATTCCAGTGGAATGGTCTCGTCGGCGCCAAGGGCGAGATGAAGTGCCAGACCAACGTGCCCGAGGGTCCCGACCCGGTGAGCTGGGGTATTTACCACACTTAGGTGTGAGCTGAGGACTGTGCCTCCTGGGGATATATTTGGGGGGTACACAGGGCAGGGCGCCCAGATTCTGTTGGTTGCGGAGGGAATTATTTGATGAGACTGGGGAGGGGGAAAGGTGGTGACTGCTTGCGTTGAGTGAGGCGTTATAGTCGTAGATACATACCACCTACCTTAGGTAATCTACACCTCGAGTACGGGGTACGTAACTCTCACATTGATATTACACTGAAGGGAGTCACTGGGTGAGTTCGGTTACTGAGCAACAAAAAGGGCCAAATATACTTCAACAACCCAAAAGCAGGCTGGCTACCACTACCAAGTTCTAGGGGCTGAGCGTACCAAGAACAAACAACACCAGGGAAATGCTTCGCAGAGAAACGAGGAGGGGGGTGATGCCGGGCTGATGTTCCACTCTCGTCAGCCTTTGACCATACACCCTGATCTATATCCATTACCGCCGTTTACCGACTTCTGATCTCACATTTGGTCTAACTTGCGCAAGTGAACAAAACCTCGACTAAGGCGATGAAGCCTTCGGTACGTTTGGCGCATCAGCCGCCGTCGCCGCTGCAGGATCCTGCGCGGCTTTATCATCATGATGCCTGTCCTTCTTATCCTTGCCCTTCTTCTTCGATTCCTTCTCCTTCTTGATGGCTGCCTCGGCCACCAGCTGCTCGAAAGCCATGTAGTCACCCTCCTCTTCGGCAGTCCGTTTCGCCTATAACCAAAAGTGTCAGCTTGTGTCTTCCTTTCCTGGGGAGAAAAAAAAAGGGGGGGGAGGTGGTTCTCTTACCTTTGAGCAAATATCTCCGATCAAGACCAACGCTTCGGCCCGCTCGATCCGCTTGCTTTGCGGTACCTTCTTGTCGTTGAGCACGGCGTCGCAGACATCGCGCAGCACGCTCTGTATCTCGAACTTGCTGCCCCGCCATGCGGCTGTGAGAATCTTGCCAGTCACGCGGCGCTCGTACTCGACCTTCTTCTCCTCGGTCCAGTCCTCGCCGCCTTGCTGCTCCGCGCGGGCCATCTCCTCCATGGACTGTTGAGCGTCAATGGCGCTGCTGATGGTGTTCCAAGTATCCTTGACAAGCGTGCCCTTATCCTTCATACGGCTGAAGAAACCGCCGACGCCAAAGAACCTTTGGCTGCGTAGGAGCGCCGTCGCCTTGCTGACGTACGTCGCTCCAATCGCGTGCAGGATGTCTAATCCGAATGACTCCATCTTCAGGTCCTCAACCTCTAGCCGCGTCTTCTCCTGGAAGGCGTGCGTTACATCGGCGCCCTTGTCCGTCTCGGTCCACACCGAGATGCGATCGAGGAGCTTCCGTGCCAACATGTCAACGCGCTCCTGTCGGATGCGCGCCC
>Ga0247758_1000523_pt1 | contig 33801 bp, 39 predicted proteins | sample UWRJL156409C4_FD_180950 | JGI IMG/M metagenome (GOLD analysis project Ga0247758, IMG submission 180950) | Plant litter microbial communities from Arlington Agricultural Research Station in Wisconsin, United States - UWRJ-L156-409C-4 | ecosystem: Environmental > Terrestrial > Plant litter >... | reverse complement strand
CTTCTACCGGACGCGTGGTCTTCGAAAGATTGCTGCGAACGTATGATGAGGGGCAGCTGCCGCGGCAAGGGTATGTCGTCATCTCCTAACGGCCGAGGGGCGCTTTTGTGGCTGTGCAAATAACAGCCCTGGTAGCTACGTGTGCGACGGCGTGGAATTGACAGGGGTAGAATCTGTGACGTATGATTGGTTCGATCGCCGGGCGGCCTCGCGGAGTCTCCTCAAGACATGACATGTGAAGACCGTTTTCCTCCCAAAGCTGTCAAACATCGCGAGCCTAGGGCACCGCTGATACTGCTGGCTAATCCAATCGTGCCAGTACTCTGGCCGTGTCACAAATAACGCCTGCAGTTGGAGACACTAGTTGAATTTTGTGCGAAGATTTATTTTGTTCTGCCTAGTTTCCAGGCCTCTCTAACAGGCCACGAGAATCCGAGCTGCGATACACGACAGTCTTTCTGATCCGGCATCAACCTCATGATAACAGCCACATTCGTACAATCCGCCCATCTGCTACCGTAATTCCCCGGCAGTTTATGAGCTGGACTCCATCTTAGTGTTCTTTGCGAATTTCTTGGTAACTTCATCGTCAAGGGGCCCCTTGGGGTTGGATTCCAAGTTCTGTTCAAGCTGTCAGTGCGGATCTAATTACCCAAGCGGCACAGTGGTATACCTCTAGTATCTTCTTGTTGGTCTCCTCCTTCTTGGTAGCATCATCCGTTCCCTGGCCAGAACCGGGGGCGTCATGCATTTGCTTGCCGGACAAACGCTCGGGCTCGGGGGACTCTCCAGGCATGATGGCGATGTGTATGAGGTGTCTGAGCAAGAATCTAGTGTAAGTCGGGGGTAGGATGAACTGCGACTCTCGGGTAATACCTTGGGTTTGGAGTTGGTTCTTGTTTGTTGAGTTCGGGTGGTCAGACGTTGGTTGGTAGGTGAGATATGGATTGGGCAATGTTTTTAAATGTGCGCAGGTACTTGAAGGTGCTCTGAATATGCGGCCTGGGACTCTCTGACATCACTAAGGCAATTCCGCCTGGGCTTCCGCATTTCGTCATCGTTCATCTGAGGTGCTCCGGCCATTACATCATGGTGCGCCAAGACCACCCATGTTGGTGTCAGCTGGCCCCGCACTGTGAAGCCCCGCCGTGCAGCTGCTGATCGCTACATGGAGGGGCCGAGGGGCCGCGAGGGGCTTGGGGTGAGGCTGAAACTCAGTGCACTTTAGTGAGGGGCCGACAGCGCGGCAGGGGCCGTGAGGTGAGCTTCCTCCGCACCATCTCAGAACCAGTGGACGACAATCAACAACTGGTGTTTTGGGGGTCGCATGAACGGCCAAATTACCGTCCCATTACCACTGTTTATTTTGGACGCGAGTTGATGCCGCGCTGCATCTTGGGAAGCGCTTTTCCTCGAGTTCGGGTCGCTCGATAACCTTCCCTCAATCTTCTGTTTGCACCGCTGACTGACGACCGACCGCGATCCTTGACACGACTTGAGCCCAAACGAATCGCTCGCGTGCGCCATGCCCGATCTTAATTCGGTCCCACCATCTCCCCACGTCCTTGCGACAGCCCCCCGACGCGCATCTTCGCAACAGATGCCACCTCCGCCAGTCCCAACGTCGCCGTCCCTCAACATCCTCCCTTCGAACCAGAGCGCCGTTAACAACGTCGGCGCTTCTTCATCCCTACCATCTCCGCATTTCCTGCCGGCAGGTGTGCTTGCTGGGCAAGCGATGGGTGACAACACGGGCGTAGGCCCTGGGCCAGGCCCGATTCGGCACCCCCGGCCGTTGACCGCGGCGGATCTACATCTTCAGTTGGAGAAGGAACAGGAGGCTGTGGTATGGTCTTGTCCGTTCCGAGCGTCGAGTCGACCAGCAGCTGACACCACATGGTACAGGTCAACCGCCTCACCCGAGAGCTGACGATGCTTCGCGCGGCCCAAAACGCATCGGTTGTCTCAAATGCCTCTTCGACGTCAGCGAGCGCCTCCGGCACTGAATCCGCATTGCTCGGGGACGGCCAGCACGCCGCGTCCGGGCCCGGGCTCGCGCACCATCGAGCGCCGGTACACCACCGCACGTCATCTAACACAAGTGCACGGAGTTTTACTGCTATCGCCGGCTCAGTGTCAACCTCCTCCATGGCAGGTATATCTTCTCCTGCTCCTGTTCGCCCCAGCCAAGCCGTTTTGGGTGGTATCGCTCTGAGTCGACAGGGCAGTAGCGCCTCTCGTCGTAGTCGGGCGGGGTCTCCGTCCCCGGCTCCGCACAACATCCCGGGCCATGGAAGGGAGAGCCAAACTTTGTCTCAACCGCCGAGCTACACCCACTCTCACCTTGGCGATCCGGGTATGGCTACCTATTTCGCTCACCGTGCGCCACAGGCCAGTAGCACCTCATTGCTTACTGCTGGGACACAGGGCTCAGCTATCAGCGAGCTCTCACCTGGAATTCTTCCCGCGACAACCCGCTACGAAGAGACAGCATTTTACCGCTCTGAGCTTGACTCGGTCAAAAAGGAGAACGAAGCGTTGAAGCGGCGTGTCCGCGACCTTGAACGAATGGTTCGCGAACGCCGTCCTAGCGATGCCAGCCGCGCGAGTGCGAGTGCAAGTCAAAGCGCAACCCGGCCCCGGAGCGATAGTGCCAGCACCACGGCCAGTGCCAGCGCCAGCGTTGCGGCGAGCACTACCGGTGCGGGCGGTGTGAGCATTGCGGCCCAGCGGGAAGGACGAGAAAGACCGAGAGTGGTGAGCATGTTGAGCACTGCGGGGAGCATAGGGGTTGGCGTCCCCGAGGATGAAGTCCGGGTTGGAGAGAGCGCAGCAAGTGCTGGTCTCGGGGAGCGAGGGACGCAGGAGGTGCAGGGAGCCTCGCACCGGTAGGCCTCACAGTTAGAAATCTGGGTGCGCCGTCTCTTCCGAGTAGGATACTAGTCTTGTTTATGGGAGCAATCCCAGTGTCGAGGGGTTTCCTTCAAAATATTGTCAATAAAGTGTTATGTCTGAAGCGGTTATGCGTTGGGAAGTAAAAGAGCCAGGAGTATTGCAGCTTTTTTCTTGTTTTCAATTTGTTTCCCCTACACTCTCATGTTTTCTGCGTGCCGACGCATCATTTCAGTCAATTGGCCTTACCATGGAATGGGTTGCCCCCAAGGAATTGCCACTATATGATGTTGTGGTAGTCGCCTCAGCCCAACTCGATGTTACGCGGTTGGTGGATCATTTTGTCTGGAACAACACCTTCCGATGGGGTTGAGGAGACTCGGCGGCAGGAAGACTCTTGAGTTGAAAGCAGCTCCCTACTATATATCACATACGTAACCGTACCTTGTCTTCACATGGCTACGATACAAGAACTCGGCGACACTCCCGAGATATCGGTACTTGGGTGGAAGCGCGCCAGTAATGACCAATCCTGGCTGTGGGGTTCGACACGAGGGAAATCAGAACAGACTTCTCCCGTCTTGGCTGGGTTCTCCTCACCATAGCTGGTGGCTGCGATTGACGGCGCTTGACGTTGATCGTAACCAACCTCTGCGTGAAACACACAATGACTACTCCGCATCGCTTCCGGTACTTGGTTCCCGGAGTTAGCGCAACGAGGCGCCACGGCACGTGGGAACGGAAACCAAGATTTTGCGGACGGTTTGGGGGTGGCGCGCCCAGATAGAGTCCCATTCATGTTACCTGACCCGGCAGTCTGGGGTTCATACTAGGAAATGCGGAGATGGCCCGGCTAAGTCTGCTAAACCGAAGCGTAATGGCAGCTGTTGATGGGAAACGCCGTTATTGGTGGGTTTTGCACGTCAGCTTGGCAGAGGGACGCTGAATGGCGCGTCGAGGTCCTTGATGGTTCACGATTGGTGCGCATGGTGTCGAGTCAAGAGACCCGGGTAATGCGAGGACAGCCAAATTATCGCCAACTGCCCCGGACTGTATTTCTCCATTATGCTGAATGGGGAATAGGTGACAACGGCTAGCGGTGTGGGTAGCTGCGCCGTGGTGTTTAAATGTCGAACGTCAATACCAACTTTCGATTTCGAGGTTCAACTGTCCTCGCCCCTTTCCACAGTTCGTGTAAGGAGATATCCTCGCCATCACACCATGAAGTCCTTCCTCGTCCTCACCACGGCGGCTGCCGTCCTGGCCCAGCAGCAGACGGCAAATTGCTCCCTCCCATCGACCTACAAGTGGACCTCGACCGGCGTTCTCGCCGAGCCCAAGCAGGGCTGGGCCTCCCTCAAGGACTTCACCACGGTCCCCTACCAGGACGGTCACCTCGTGTATGCCACGACCCACGACACGGGCTCGTCATGGGGCTCCATGAACTTCGGCGTCATCAAGAACTGGTCCGACCTCGCTAAAGCCCCCCAGAACAAGATGCCCTTCGCCGCCGTAGCCCCCTCCCTCTTCTACTTCACCCCCAAGAAGACCTGGGTCCTCGCGTACCAATGGGGCCCTACAGCCTTCTCGTACCGCACCTCCAACGACCCGACCAACGTCAACGCCTGGTCCGGCGTCCAGACCCTCTTCTCGGGCACCATCTCCGGCTCCAGCACGGGCTGCATTGACCAAGCCGTCATCGGTGACAAGCAAAACATGTACCTCTTCTTCGCCGGCGATAACGGCAAGATCTACCGCGCCAGTATGCCCATCGACAAGTTCCCCAGCAGCTTCGGCACCTCCTCCACCGTTATTATGAGCGACACCACCAACAACCTCTTCGAGGCCGTCCAGGTCTACCACGTCCGCGGCCAGGACCAGTACCTCATGATCGTCGAGGCTATCGGCTCCCAGGGGCGGTACTTCCGCTCGTTCACGGCCAAGACGCTCGGCGGCCAGTGGACCGCCCAGGCTGCGACGGAGCAGCGGTCGTTCGCCGGCAAGTCGAATGCCGGCGCGTCGTGGACAAACGATATCAGCCACGGAGAGATCATCCGTGTGTCTAACGACGAGACCATGACCATCGATGCGTGCAAGATGCAGCTGCTGTACCAGGGACGTTCGCCTAGCTCGGGAGGTGATTACGGGCGGTTGCCGTATCGCCCTGGGCTGTTGACGCTCCAGCGTTAAGGGGTTGGGTCTGAGTGAGGAAAATACTCGGATTAAGAATGTGGCAGCACGGGGATTGGAGGATTGGGATTGTAGATACTTTTTGATTGTCCGAGATCGACGTGTATATAGCTCTAAATTCTGCCTAGCATGGTCTGTAGGAATCTGGAAGCATTGAGATGTTCAAGCATACATACCTACCGTGCCATATCTGGGGACTGTTAGTTGGTGGATGCCCTAGTCAAATCTCCCGCGGCATTCTGCTTTTCAGGTCAACGCCTGGTGTCACATATGTAGCTGGTCGAGAAGTGCCCAAAGGGTTGCGTGCTAACTGCCCGGGTCCGAGGAGACGAGCTGGCTTGCCCCAGATGCGAACGTACTTCCTTTCTATATTGGGTTGAGGCAATCGGATTCCGGATTGATGGAAGCAATGATCTACGAGACAATCGTGTATGTGGCGCCGTAATCTGCCGGCGGATCCTAGCTGCTGGGACAAGAGCCGCGATGTTACCGGGCGTGGCATTGATCCTACGGGGTGAAAGGGTTGGCGGGCTGGGCGGGATCCGTAGGATGCGTCTGGAGCGGCAGTTCGCTTGGGCAAGCAGGCGTCCTTCGAAGGCGACGGGCGGTGGTGAAGCGGTGAAGACGTCCATGGACCGGATTTCTGTCTGAGATGGCCTTTTGCAGCGGCTCAGTTTGAAATGGGGCTGTTGACCTGCCATGGAACCTGTAAGGGATGGAGATTGAGGGCGAGGTGCCATGCAGGGCAAGTTTTCAGCTGGCGGCGTGGAGGGAGTCGTGTGTGCTGTGTTGCGACCAATCAACGACTCGAGCTTACACCACAACAAGTCGACCTAATGCGTGCCTTCACATCATTCAGCAACATGTTTGGCACATGGTAAAGGAGAACCGACAACTGCTATCAGAGTCCTTAGAGTGTCAGGGTTTTTGGCGGTGTTCTTTGTTTTGTCATAGGTCGCCGAAAATTGAACAAGAGGGATCGAGGCAGGTGCGGCCTATACCTCCTTCCGCGTTACCACATAGCGTGCCCCTCGTCTAAAAACCTTTCGAGCTGGTCGGTCGCCATTCCGCAAACAAATTTCTGTGGCAGCAAAGAATCTGGAGCAAGAGTTGGGCGCTTGTTTTCAAGAAGCAAATGTTGGGTCAACTTGCCTGAATTCCGCGGAACTCTCAGATGCGGTTTTCGGCCACTTGGGCAGTCTCTTTTCTTTTTCGCTCGGAGTATCTTACCTCCTCTGGTTTTACAGGCAATTCAAGTTCAACAATCCGATTGCAGTAGAGCTCGAAGATATGGAGAGTTTCGAAGCCGAAATCGAAAGCCACGAGGCTGCCTGGCGCCAGAAGACCCAAGCAGAGGCCGTCAACGTCTGGCAACCCCTGGTAGAAAAGGCGACCGACGAACTGGTTGCCGGACTTGGCAGGCTGATGGAAGACCACTCCAAAAAAATTGAAATCGTTCGTCAAGCACTACTAAAGACTACAGGCAATCGCAAATTTGTCAATGCGTTCATCTTAGACGAGATTGAGGCTGCAGCCGCCCGAGTCACTGCGAGTTGCGAAGAGTATCTCGGGCAGGGTGTGGACGTCCTCGAATGTAACGGGCAGGCACTTCCCGTCAGTGCCACCGATGTCGGATTTATCCCGGATTCTGGCAAGAAGCTAGCCAGTCTTCACAAAACACACGATGCTGGGGAGGACGGGAACGGCGGCCGGAAGCGCGAACGAAGTACATTCAAGTTCTCCCAGTTTGAGGCAGAGACAAATGGTGTCCTTGAAATCACTACTAGCGCCACGAATTCTTGGGTATCTGAGCCTCTCTCATCATGGTCTATTTTCATCTGAAGAAGATTTGAGCCTGATATGCTAACCTGGGCTCAAGTCACAGCACCGTCTCCCCAACGGCCATTTTCTGCCCAAGAATCCTGATTTCATGAAGACAAACAAGAACTCCAATACCCGAAGCAACTTCCCAGAAACTGTTGCGCGTGAGCAGAAACTCGAGTTTGCGCTCGAAGAGATTCGTCAAGGCGATGCGCTGGTGGCCGTTGCAGCCAAATGGGATATCCCACCGTCTACACTCAGAGGGCGCAACAAAGCCTTTCAGAGACTTGAGGCTCCCAAGGCCCTAAGGAGCTCTGGTCCGGAATTTGAGAAGGCTATAGCATCTGCAATTGATGATGTTCGTCGGGGAAGTACACAACGAGCCGCTGCCATAAAATGGAATTTAGCGCGGCAAACACTTGATGAGCGCATGAACGGCCGCAGAACACCCCGGGACCGGAAGACCAAAAATACCCCCAAGTCGAAAATAAGCAAGGAACCTAAGACCCCATTAAAGGTCATGGGAGATTTGTTCTCCCCCCAAACCCCACAGACTGCCAAGAGTCCCAGGCCAGCGAAGCCCAAACTCCAAACCACAGGCGGCAGCACGAGCTTCATCCAGGTAGCAATTTCCCCCCGACCATCCTTTATCCCACCGTGACACTAACATACAGACGCCATCACTAGACAGAAAAGGGGGAGATTACTTGGTGGCAAGTCGATAGCCAGGACTACGTCGTGACAAAGTACGGCAGATACTTCGTGGTCCGCTGCGAAAAGAAGGACGCAATGGGCGAACGATTAGCTGTCCACTACTTCCCCACCGATCCCTTCGATGCTGCGAGCGATACTAGCGCTGTGAAACATTTGCAGGAGGCTTCTAAGCATGCCATATACAAATGCCACGATGACGAGGCTGTCAGGACGTACTCGAATCACGAGATTGTCAAGAAGTACGGCTACGAAGGTACGGATGAATCCCGAATCGTCTCATTAGATGGCTGGGTCTTGCTGACATTTTGTGTCTTTCTTAGTCAAACCGCCGCATCCTGTTGACACAGATGAGGGCCAGGAGATGAACCAGAAATGGGTGGAGGAACAGAATGCGTCGATGGGGGAGTTGCAGTGGTTCTGTTGCTAGATGCTAACTAGAGTAAACTGAGTGGCGGGCTTCTTTTCTCTTCTTTTACTCTTTACCTTAGTTGTAAGGGTCCTTCTACTTAGAGTTTACTAATATTATTTAATTTAGGACTTAACTTAACTTCAGTTACTAAGATGAGGAAATATGGAGGATGTGGATGCTAAGATCCTCCAGGCTACGGATGAGTATCTTCGCGGCCTGGAGACTTTAATGAACAGGTATACCGGGAAGCTAGATGTCATCCGTAACGAACTTCTGCAAAAGCACGATGAGGAGGTTGTCAATAAGCTTATTTCAGGGACCGCTGGGATGACAGCCGCGATCACAGAGGACTTCTGCCAGCTCTATCGCGGCGATGACATTGACGACGACGATGTGGAGGATGTTGGCAGGGATTAGCAGCGCAGAAACTGGCAGCAGCGCACAAGCTGTTATGCACGGAGAGCGTGGTCTCGACGATAAGCCTGAAGTTGAGAAGGCAGAGCCCGAAGAATTATTGGACACAGACACAACCTACCAAACGAAAGCGGGACACCAGTGGCCGATTTCTACCAAGTTCGTCATCTAAACAGCTAACACACTTTCCATTTAGTTATCAGCTATTAAAAGGTATTAAATACCTCTGGGTTACTTTGTAATAATTTACTGTAAATAATAATAATAGTAATAATAAAAGTAGATTAAGCTAGCATTTTCATTATAGAAAGCTGGTAGTGAAATGGTATTTTTTTCATCTGATGTTATTTTTCCCTTTCACTATTTCCCGGAATGTGGTTTCCTTTTTAAACTCTTCACTTAATTCCTTCTTCCCTAAAACTTCCATCTTCTCGCAACTCCCGTATCGCACCATAACCACCGGTTAGGCATAATTACAGCTTATATTCCGTTTCCTATTTAGTTATATTATAATTTCGGGAAACGCCTAACAGGTCTTTGAAGACTGTCCTTCTGCGGGTATGTATTCTTTTATTTTTGATTTACCTGTTTAGCCTCTTCGTCTTCCGTACCGGGCGCTCCCTCTGCTCTTTCCTCTATTTCAGCTGCAGGGTCCCTGCTGTGGCAGCCGCCCACACACCTCTGTCGCCACTCTCTCACCTCCGGTCACCCACGCGAGGGTGGAAGAGCCTGGTTCTTCTTTTCGTCAACGCAGGCTACGGTTGCAGGCCATCTTGCATCTCCGGGAGCTTCTCACTGGCCTTGCTATTCGAGCTTCGGGAGCTGTTTCGGGACTTTCGCAATGTCTTTTCGCACAGGTCGGGGCAGGCTCCGCTCGTCACGCGGGTATTTTTCCATTGGCTGACCCTTGCTAACCTGTCCTGATAATCTAGACCCGACGAAATAGACCTCATGGAGGAGGCTAGAAAAAGCCAAAAAGATTGGCAACGGAAGGACGAAGGGGCCCGGAAGGCCAAGAAGAAGACTAAAGACCTGTACAAGGCCTTGCTCAAGGACAAGAGAGACAAGCTGTTTGGCGCAGCTCAAATTTCGCTGGCAGGCGAAATCGATGAGATCAAGACTGTACTCACAGATATCATGGACGCACCCGGCGGCCATGAACTAGCGAAAGAGCTGATCTCCACGGAGATATCAAACCTGAAAGCACGACTCGTTGCTTTTTGCGACGAGTACTGCGAGGACTTTTCGACCCGTCTCAGCTTCAATGAGGATAACCAGGACTCGGACCTAGACGGCGCCGAGGACAGCAACATCTCCCGCGACGACAACAAGAACAGCGAGGCCGACGATGACAATGCGGACAACAGCGAGGTGGACAATGGTCATGACAGCGGTCACAATGGCGGTGACGATAGCGAGCACGAGCAAGAGGTTTTCAGCCGTTCTCAAGTTCACAGGGCCAGCCGCCGCCGCCGCCGAAGCGCGAAGTATTCCGGCGGGGTTTTTACTCTCGACTTGCCCGCGCCGGGTGACGAAAGTGATAAGAATACAAACTACGTCACGGAGGAGGAAAGTGAGATTGAGGAAATCCATGACGATAAAAATCCAGACTCGTCAAGTGATGACAGTATCCCTGCCAGGCTGCCCAAAAGCACGACCAAGGCACAGGTAACCCTACTTCTTTTTGTCCATTCCAACTGGAAGCATTCCAGTTCTACGCTAACGCAACTGCAGACCGTGCCGCGCTCGTCGGGTCAGAAGCGCGCAAGCCACGCGGCCGCATCTGATCGGAAGACGAAACGACCTAGAACCTCCGACGGCGGGTCCAAAGAGCCCATTGAGGTAGGTTCCAGAACCCCTGCCCACAGTATCCCCCATTGCCAACACCACTCTAACATTAACGCCCAACGTCCAGACCGACAAAGGAACAATTTCCTGGAACGAGATTGAGAACCAAGATTTCGTCTTCTCAAGCCATGGAGCCCATTATATCATCCGATGCGAGAGCGCGCCAGGAGTCAACGTCCTGCGTTTCCTGAAGCATCCATTCACTGACTGGGATGTCCTTCGTCATCTGAGTGACCTCTCCGAGGAAGCCGTTGAATGCCACTCAGCGAATGCCGTCAGAAAATACACCAAGAACGAGGCCATCAAGAAACTCGGATACAAAGGTATGCAACGCAATTCCCTCTTCAAACCAGAACTAGTGTTAACACTAAAAAAACCGATAGTCATCCTCCCCTATCCTACTGACACCGACGAGGGTCAGAGGAAGAACCGCAAGTGGGTGACAGACAATAATAAAGTTGCCAAGAAGCTGGGAACGGAAGTGGAGGAGAATGGCGATGAGCAGAGTGGTGATGAGGAGAGGGAATCAGTCTCAAGGGAATAGATGGACGACGTCGTTGACCTGATAGGACGGGGCAGTGAAGAATCTTGGGTGCAGTCTTCACGGGGACGACGGCTTTAGAGGTGATCCACGGGAATGGCAGCTGATCGTGGTACCGAGGCCTTTAGTCTCACACAGCACCGCTGGCACAGGCACCAAGATGACATCGCCAACCAGGAAGCTCGCATGCGATCCACGGCTTTGAGATTCGCTCCGTTTCTGTATTTATGTCATGAATTCTGTACAATCAAAGCCGCAAAGGGCTGTATGTCGGACTATTTTATGGCTGCCAATGGCATTTTAAATGCAACCGGTAATTAGGAAGGGGAAATTTATTTTTAGCTGGCCAAAACACTCAGATAGATTAGCTAATGAACAACACAGAGATGTTTCTTAAATATATAGCGATTTCCATTCAGTCATCGTAAAGACTGGTGTCGTTTTCATGCGTGACCTTCGACGAATGCGGACTCGTTGCCCGAATTCCGTTCTCCAACCGCGACAACGTCATGTCATAGCCTTTGCAGTCACACCACGACTTGACCATCTTGACTGCGTTCTTGATCTCTCTCCCGTTGAGCTGCCATGCCGCCAATTCCTTGAGATCTTCGTCCGTTATGCTGATTATGGGGTGTCTTGACTCTACTGGGACGGCATTGTCATCGTCATTGTCGCCCTGAATAGCTGCCATGCCGCTTTCTTGTTTCTTCTCGGCATTGCTGCTCCCCGCCCCCGCGCTTGAGGATGCGATGCTCGAAACGACCCCGTTCGGTTCTGCCTTGGTCGCAGCCACAACAACACCTGTCTCGTCTCTGTCACTGACAGCATCCTGCCCTTCATCCCGTCCTGAAACCGCGCCTACCGCACTCAACTTTGGCAACCGATCAAGAAACTTGCGCCATACGGCTTCTCGAGCTTCCAAACCCAGCGGCTTAAAAAGCAAATGCAAGCTCACCCTGCTTCGGAATGCAGAGTCAATCGTCTGGTAGAGGTTCGTTGTCAAGAAGATGATCCCCCGGTAGTATTCAAGCTCGCGGAGGAAGATCGAGACGAGTTCGTTGCGGGCGATATCGTGCGGGTGGCGCTCGGCCATGAAGACATCGGCTTCATCAAGGAGGATCACAGCGTTCCATTCGGTGGCCATCTGGAAGATGCGTTTGACGTTCATTCCGAGCATGAGGGCGTTGACGCCGAGATCTTCAGCTTGTAGGTAGAGAAGGGGGCGGTGGGTGCGGTCGGCCACTGCTTGCTCGTTAGTAACTAGACATGGAACATCTTGGAGTGATCCTTACCAGCCTCGGCAGTGAGGGTCTTGCCTGTCCCAGGAGGTCCGCTGAGCAAAACGATCAACCCCTCTCCTTTCCCTTTGATTACGTCGCCCGGCATTGGCGTGGTGTTGTTGTGATTCTCGACGAATGCCAAAACCAGATCCTTTTGCTGCTCATCATACACGAGATGCTCAAAGGCTTGGTCGTTCCACACCATCGGTTTGATATCCTCGATAAAAAAGGAGACTACCAGGGTTATCAGTCAACAATCACCAGCGTCATGATGGACCGGACCAGACTTACGCCAGAGCTTATTCTTCAAGGCATACCCATCAATCAAAGGCGAGATGAAAACGAGGTCGGCTTCGTTGGCAAGCATGGCCTCCTTGTTCTTGCGCTGCTCCTCCTCGTCAAGGCGCTTTGAGATCTCGGTTTTCTCCAGAATCTTCCTGTCTCTTCCGCGAGGCTGACGACCGGTCCCGCGGACCATGTTTCGTCTCACATCCGGGCCCCGGCCCTCACGCACTCCACGAGCAAGATGATGCTTATTGAAGCCAACCACATCGATAAGAATTCTACCGTCAACCTAGTTTTTGTTAGCTCCGTAATGAACACATAGCCAGACGAAAACTTACGTTGTGTTTCTCCACCCGCTTGTCCTCATGAAAGATGCCGATGCCCGTGTAAGTGCAGTACGTCAGGCCCTGATACTCCAAAACCTTCCTCCCCCGTTCCATCAACCGCGCCTTTGTCTCCTCAGCATCCGCCAAAAAGCTCAGGGGGTAATGCGGCAGATCCGTAATCAGCTTGTTTCCGTCATACTGGGGAATATCAAGTTCGACATCCTCCCAGACAAAGGCCTCGCCGTTGAAGCGTAAGACCTTACATCGAATAAACAACAGACCCTGCGTGGGGTTGATCATTCGAATCGAAGCATCCACCACCTTGAGAATCAACTCGGCGTTGTTCCCCCAGCTGATAATCTCACAGTCCTTAGGAAACAGCGTCCACGACAGCCTGAACGAAATCAACCCGCTGGCTAGCAAACCCCTCCGCTTCGCCCTAAGATCCCCAAACAGATCATCCAACACCTTAATAAACAGAAACATATGCGCCCTCAGCTGCTCACTCTCGACAAGCGACTTATACTTAGCCACAATGTCATCATACCGAAAGAACAAGTTCCGGAACGGCTCCCTAAAAGTCGCCGTGTCATGCGGCTCAATATGCTCATTCTCCTGCTTCAGAATCTCCGCCAGCGCCGCCACCAGCTGCGGATTCTGCACATCGATGCGCGCAGTCTTGAGGCTGAACCGGCCGCTTATCGCTGGCTTCTCCGGGTCCTTGACCTTGTACAGCTTGATGCCGACGCGGTCCTGGGCCTTGGCGGCGGTCTTGCTCATCTGCTTGGGCGGGTAGTCGACCCAGTCGATGCATGAGTCCGATGAGTTGCGGCGCTCATAGAGGGTCTTGACGGCGGGGGTTGCGCCGAAGGTGGCATCCTTGCCGTCGTCGAGACCGTCTCGACGGTCCTTGGGGTCGTCCAGGGCGTCGAAGGAGGAGTTGGAGGAGAAATCTGTTAGGGTCTGGTCCCCGCGCACAAAGGCCGAGCGGATCTTGCATCGCAGCTTCCAGAATGTCTCGGAGAAGTCCTCGCGTGATGGTTTCCGGATGTGAAAGCCCATTCTGTCTGGGGGCCGGGTGAGCGGTATCTTCGGGCCGGGATGGGATGTCTCAGAGTGGGAAATGGAAAGAGCGGTCGTACGATGCGGTTGCGGCACTCTCTCTGATACCGGGGAGGAGAGTGAGGGATGGATGGCGAGTGTCGTCCAGGCAGTCAATCAGGCATTTGTTGTGGCCCCACTTTGTCCCAGCCTGTCCGTGGGCCGATGGGTGCCTTACCTGCGGTCTGGTTCGTTGTGGTTGCTGCCCGCCGGTTGAAAATTCGGAGAGCCTCACTCGTGGCACTGCAGGTAGCCAGTCGCGCCCCCCCACGAGCCCCACAACTGGAGGATGAGCACACGAGTTCAAGCCAAGTTCGTGACCAAAGATTCTTCGACTTTGGTGGCCAATCCCTTTCGCGCAGCGCCCCTCGCATCAAAGGTACGGCTTTGCCTGCAAGTCTCTGCATCTCTTTGAGGCTGAGCCGGTCAGGAGATCTAGCGACATGCAGGTTCAGTTGCCCTTTGGCTGCGGCTCTTTTGCGCATTCGGTGATCTTTTGTCCATGATTGGGTATTGGAGATCTCTTTGGACAGTTTGCGTCCAGACTGCAAGGCTCGAGGAAGTAAAGGAAGTATTTTGAACACAAACGCAGGTGAAAAAGGAATCTCTAGGAGTCCCAGATGGGAGAAAACCGTCTCATTATGTCTGCATCAATAAACAGATTTATCTACACTCTCTTTTCCTGAGAGGATGTTACCACCAGATACTCTGCTCCAAGCAGAGAGGAGATATACCAACAGATCTTATCAATGTGGCGTATCCACAGATGTCTGAGATATCCTACGGCGTGCGCCTCATCTCGTTGATTCTCTTGTTGCTGTCATCGACGAGCCTCCTATTTTGATCTCTCCCAAAGTTTGTGTCAGTGGCGTATGGCATGATGACTAGAAGAGGGAAGAGATTCTGTTAGTCGAGCTCTCGAAGCTATGCAGGTGATAGAGAGGTGAGCAGGTACCTTCATATCCAAGGGCCTTCTGAATATCCCTTTGTTTCGACTTTCCCAGACGTTTACCGTAAGCATCGCCATGACACTTCGGAGACAAATTCGACGGTTCTTTGAGATGCGTCGCTACGTGGTCTCGGGTGACGGATGGATTTCCAAGGAAGTGGTGGATGCTTTGCCCCTGCGAACTTTCGCATCGTAGGATAAAGTACCGATCACCAGAATCCAGCTTGTTACCAATCCTGTGGATCACGAAGTCTCTGTTTTTAACCTCGCTCCAGGCAATTTTACCCTTATCGGTCTAGTAATGGGACAGGCGTAAGGTTCAGTCACAAACCAATGCTTGATAGCCCTGAAGCTCATCCTGACCTGAAATAATGCAACAGAATCCAAGTCCTTCTTGCGAGGAGTTTCCTCAAAGGCGTCACTGTCTTGGAAGCCGAGGGTATCGCTCTCTGACTGGGGTTGAGTTAGCATCTTGTACCCCGGATCTGGTTCAGAGTGTCTCTTTATTCAAGGTAGGTACCTGTGTGTCTTCATCTCCGCTGCCATGAGGCTCGTCGCCCATGGTGTAGTCTGAGTCGTCCAAATCGTCAGAGAAAGGCTGAAAAATGACCGGGTTGTACTCGCTGTCGTCCGCATCAACATCCATCTCATCTCCGCTGTTAACTGGCATGGAATGCGTGTCTTGACTGCCGCTTTCGTTGTCAAGGTCTCCGACAACACGAGAAGGACTGTGGAGAATTGTCTCAGCGTCGCTGCTGGAGTCCTCAACACCATGTTGTGCAGTCTCAGCATGGCTGTTGCCTTGTGGAATGAAAGTATCCAGGTAGTTGACGGAAGCATCGTGAACAATCTTCGATGTCATCCCCGCAGGGCCTGAGAATAGATATTGGATGGCACTTTCGTGAACTCCATTGTTTCTTGCTTCGTCTTGCAATCCTGCGATATCCGTAGTGTGCGCGATCATCACGTCGTGTAGTTGTTTGTGGAATAAAACTTCTACATTCTTAATTCGTTGTCGTAGGGACTTGGCTTCCTGAGCTTGGCGAGCTCTTTTCTCACTCAGCCCCAGCTTGTTTGCTGGATTGGCCATAGCTAGGGTCCCCGACTGGGGCGCACCGCCCAGTGGCAGATAGATAGGGCCAGGGGTACTCTGAAAAGAAAAGGGTAAACTGAAGATCGTTACATACCCAAGCAAAAATACACCTAAAAAGTAAGGTCAGCATATTAAAATTTTTATCGTATTGACTCTTAGGAAATCGCATATGGGTGGCGATCACACCTGCTGACGACGTGAATGTAATAGAGAAGGTGGGGGAGGAAATAAAGAGGACGAGGGGAAGAGGGGCTGACTGCAAAAGAGAAATGGCAAAGGTAACCTGGTTTTGGAGCATCGAAACACAGAACGTGTCTGAGTGGCTCCTGCCCTGGATGTAGTTGGGATGATAAATCACCTTGAAATTTTCATCTGGTCTTTGACAGTGTAATATTGCAAATGGCTGGTAAGCCTATCAGCTTTTCTGCTTTCTGCCTAGTCATGCTATGAAATAAAACCCAGAGGCCAGTCCCGACAGGCTTGTCAAGCTTTGCTGGCCCAGCCCATTTCTGTTAACCAGAATTGGCTTTCGGCCCTAAAAGCCTTTTCCACCGCAAGGCGTAACGGTATGACTCTGAACAACATGTCCGTATGACGCACAAACTCTAAGGCCCTCAAGACCCTCGCGACGGAGCCGGTACTTCCAGCAGGGCGCACAATGCCCCCGAGACTCTTTGCATCTGGACAGTGCCGTGTAGAGCCGAACCTCTTTGTGACAACCCTCCCAAGCCACATGTGTCAGGGCAGGTGGGAACTTGAAAAATAAAGTTGTTGTCAACTTGTAATTGCAAGCTCTGTCAACATGAGTCCTCTTCGGCTTGGGAACCGAATGGCGATGTGCATCGCTCACGAGAGGGGAGCCACTTGTGCAAATGAAAGTTTCTTTGAAGGTGACTTGACTTCCAGCCCGCGGATCCATTGTTTTAGCACGATCTCGACGTACATGCTCATTAGACTATTGTCAACTCTGGTATATAGGCGCCATACCTCCCCTGGCCTCCCAACGACCAGCATCTCCCCTGGGTGATGCTTGGGCGTCATTCCCTCGTGGCGCAATTGGCTAGCGCGTCAGACTGTTACGGCTTGAGCTGCAATCTGGAGGCTGTAAGTTCGACCCTTACCGAGGGAGTTATTCTTTTTGCCAGTCACTTTCAAAGTTCGGCTCTGACTGAAATGTGATGTCCTTTTTGCATCTCTGATCCCTCGAGGGTCAGATACGCACTGTCAAAGGAAGGAAGAATGGATGGTGGGTAGGACAGCCCCTCGGTAAGGGCCAAACTTACAGCCTCCAGATTGCAGCTCAAGTAACAGTCTGATGCGCTAGCCAATTGCGCCACGAGGGAATGCGACTCAGCTTTGGTCTTTGATGCCTATTGTTGGCAGGGGCGGGGAGCCTGGTAGATGTGATTTGCGCGGAGAGCTATGGAGACATGGTCTCGGGGGTAAACAAACAAAGAGTCAGGATTTCTCCGACGTACTTTTACTACAAAACTACGGCATAAACAGACAGTGGCTAAGGTGCAAATAGGCATCTCTCAATAGAATACCTACATAAGTGCTGACGACCTAAGAGCCGCGACTAAGGAGGTGGGCGGAGAGACACCGCGATCGCGAAGAGATTTCTACTACAAATGTCATCCAAGCTCGGAACCGAGACAGAACTTTTGCTTGGAAGCTAAGACCGCCCCGATGCAGTCCGCAACAGTCGTATCCGAGCTCGATCGCTCACCACCCACTAAGCAAGTGTCTTACGGCATCAGGAATGGCTTTCCTTGTTGCCGTGCTATCGCTCGAAGCCTAGCCTTCCGTAGCGTAGGGAGTGACGCATATAGAGTGCAATGTAAAACAACAAACGGTTTACATACCACAGATGGGTTTGGAATGGCCACTGAATACCCTTGGTTTGCTTTCGGTTCTAATAGATATTTCTCTCCCATGAAGGGCGCTGCTTGTGTCTCTCCTTCGTTCATAGAAAAAAGCCGTGCCAACATGAACTCAAAAGACGTAGTCGCTGGCGAGATTGGCCTTCTCTGGGTCAATGGCCAAAACGTACGATAGAGCCTCAAACTGGCGTTGCTCTCCGGGTAGCAAACATGCGGCGAGCACTGTATCGATTCCCATGCCTCGGCTGTTGGTCTGAATCCAGGCAACTGAATCTCTTGCTTCGAGCGCCTCCTGCTCCGGGGCCTGAAAGCAGCGTACAGAGGCGTGGAAATTTGGCTCGAATCAGGTAGAGATGCTAGAGAACTCAGGATGATTGCAATTGGCATTGGGCGTTGGAGGCTCCTCGAACTGCAGATGGCCCGTCCCTTGCAGCAGGCACTAGTCAATATTCGATTGCCAGCTGTGCAGGTAGTTGTGCTCTACTGAGCCAACAAACATTCTTTGTCAACTAGAACCGAGAGCTCTTGCGCCTCATTAATTGAAAAGACAGCCACAGAGCGCGAGTGACCGCCGATATTTATGCGAGGGCCATTATTGGTACGAGACGGTGCCGGGTTCAAGCGAACGGCACTTGCCATCCTTCTTGGCAACTGACTGATCCGATTTCCATGGTCTGATTGAAACACTTGTAGGCCCAAAGGCCCGATAACTATCATCTGCCGATCTGAGGGCTGGGATAAGCTGAGTGCGCGGCGGCGTGGGTAAGGTAACCGCATCTCACAACGATGTCGGTGAACCGTTTGGCAACCGCTGGGGACCGCGTCAGACAAGCAGGGATTGCATCCACGGAAGATCGCCCTCCATAGCCCTGCCGGCTTATCAGCCAGCCCCCCGAGCCCCCTACGAGGCAGAAAAAGCATCGTGTCGTCAATTGCGGTTGCGAGTAAGAAATCGACGAGGATCAGCGATTAGCGGCTATTCTCTTCCTGGTCTCGTCGGTATGGGCTGACTCCCATTTCGGCATCCAAGTCCGGTCCAGATCTGGGGGGAAATAAATCCTGATGTATTGCTTTTTTATAGCCGGCATTGCCGCTCGGCGCCGGACGGCAATGGCGTAGGCTGAGCCCCTTTTCTAAACATTGCGGTGGGGGTTCCGGCGGCTTGCGGCACATGCCGTCGGCGATGCTCGGCAATGGAAATGCGGAAAGAGGTGGATACCCGCTTCCGCGACGCGAGATCCTGCGATCACCGGGAGGAGGTGTTACGAACGGAGTAAAGACAGGAGAACGAGGGAATATGAACTTATGCATACCAATGACAACCTGGTTGTTCCATGAAAGGTGTGGGTACATGGGTGCATCTTGATACCGTTTGGGGAAAGCAAGGCCGTGAGGGTGAGAGCTCGGACGAGTGGCCAAGTTTGGCCTCGACTCGCGGCAGCGCTTGTGCACCGCAAGACACAACGGTCCGGATTGAAGATGAAGTGCATATCTCAGACACTCAAAAGATCTAGACGTCTCGCACTATTGAAATAGCTGCGGCCCACGAGGGACCAGATGGCTGGATCAGTCGCTGAGAAAAAGATGGACAGGGTCTGAGACAAACGCCGCTCCAAGACAACGTGCCATCCCGACCGCTGTCACGATGTGGGTAAGTTTTGGTTTTAGCGTCGTTGGACGGCATCCGTCACTGGCCCGGCAGAGGAGCCGGGACGCGCCTGCAGCTCCTTCAGAATTTCCTGGTGCTCAGCAGCCCGCCGCGCCCAAATGCTGTGCTTGTGAGACCGGCGGTGTGGTGTGGATGGCACTGTGAAACGAACCTCGCCGATGCAAGGGATTGTCGACAGGACAGGTACCGATGGCTCTGCGAAGCTCAAAGTTCACAACTCAACGCCGACCAGCAATCGTTGGCCGGACCATGACACATACGCCCCGGCCTGATAGCCCCTTTCGGCTTGGCCACCGGTGTCTTCGAGGTGCAAGATGGATGGTGGGACAAGCCTACTAACCGGCCGCAGAGAGGCGTGCAATAATCGTGCTTTGATGCGTCGTGCACATAGGCGCTAACGCGGCCGAGTAGCGCCAACTCTCGCGACCGAAGAGCCTTGAGGCAAAGAAAAAACCTGGCCCTCTTCGGTCCGTTTCCGTTGAAAGGTGTGGTGCATCCCGACCCGGGCACGTTTGACGTCTTTCGCCGCGAGGCGGGAAATCCTTAGCGTGGCGATACGACCTTGCCGTGGTGCCCGCAATCCGAGGGAATGTCAGCACAATCGACCGCGCTCGCGGTGAAACGAAGCTCGCGCCAGAGCGGATCCGAACGCCCCGGGCGGTTGCTGAGGCCTGGAAAAGAAAATGCGGGCTTGAAAACTTAGGCCCATTTTGGACATTGACTTCATTCATCAACAGCCCCGCCCTAAAAATGGCGGCGTTGTCGTGCTTCCAGGCTACGACCCAACAAAGGCAAGCTGCAGCCGTCAGTTGCGATGATGGCACTCTGTGGCGGGAACGCCAGGGGCTTGGGTGCGCGGGCTGGGGAGGTGTGGGCCCGCAGACGCAGACGCAGACTTGTCAGGGGATCGCTGGCGTTCCAGGGAGGGAGGTCGGACGGCAAAATGCGGGTCGCAGCTTCCCCTCATGAAAACCTGCCCCAAACCTGACGGAAATGGAATCGCGGGGAGGACTCGCTGGATCCACGCTCGAGCGACCCATCTTCAGCGCCCTCCACCCTCGCCAACAACCAGCAACTATTGGCCCTGGGCGTATCTCTAGCTTGGGTTCAAATTGGGGGAGACTTGATCGGGTGCAGGCTAGGGAATGGGGAGAGATGGAGAAATGGATACAAGATGGAGAACGTCCCCCTGTTTCCCTATGACCCCAGCAATGCTGCCCCATGCGATGCAACGCCGGACCTGCGGCCACTCTCATGTCTTGCTTCCTCCCCCCTCGTGTTTTCGTTTCTCTTCGATCTCTTGCACTGTAATGGTCTTCTCTGCTCTGACGTTACACCGAAGTGGTTCATCTGGAAGCTGGAGCAACGACACCCTCAACATCCCCGAGCCGATAAAACGACGACATGGACCCGTTTCCCCGTACTGCCGCCGACATGGACGAGATGGCGTAAGGATCCCCGCCCCCTCCTCGAATGGGATGGTTATTGACATGGTTGTTCCTAGAAATACGTTGCGGCGACTGAACACGGGAGGATCGACACATGAGAAGCGCAGACTCGCGCCACAGCATGCTGAGGAATGGAAGGAGCGGCAGCGATACCCAGACGCGCCCCCGGTGCCCTCTTCATCGTGGAAGCCCGAGGACGCGGAGCTGTTCCGAGTACCCTCCTACGAAACGGGAAACAGCCATACCCTAATCCGTCCACCATCACATGGCCGAGCGAGTGCGCGGAAGGATTCTTCGTCATCTGGGCGCAGGCTGGACCGGGTCCCGACCTCCGGCAGCAGCACCGGGCTATCACTATACCCAATGCCGAGCAAGCCGCCCACGAAGGCGCTGCCGCCGATCCCCCCTCACGCAAAGCCACCACCCTCGCCCATGTCAAAGCCGCAGCTGTTACCTCTGTTCAAGTCTCTCCGCCGCACACCATCACATGCTTCGGCAGAGGGCTCCGACGCCGGATCGTCTCGCTATTCGCAATGCTCGAGGACGTTCTCGGAGTCCGACCACCAAAGAACAAGCAGTACTGCCCCCATGTTGTCCCCAAGTCTCCCCCCCACGCCAATGTCGCTCTATCATGTCGTCCCGCAGGATCGACAGCCAAAACCTCCGCCAGAGGCGCAGTCCACGGCTTCTCCTGTCGACCTGGCGCCCTGGAAAGTCCTTGCCACCAAGCATGAGAAGGGGGTGAAGGACCCCGCCATCTACTACTTCGACGTTTCGACCACCGCGACGACGCTAGCTAGCAAGCACGGCAACAAGCTGATCAAGGTGTGGTCTGTTGGCAGCGGAGTTGTGCAAAGTACCATCAAGATCTCATGCTACACGACGGCACAGGCACGGTCCAGGGAGTACTTCGTGCGCAGTCACGCGATCTTGTCGGAGCCAACTACGCTGATGGCCATCGCAGCCGGATTCGGCGACTCGCTCGAAATTTGGGATTGGGCAAAGAAGAAGCGTCTCCAGACTATCGACAAGGCCGATCGATGGGCTGCAGTACGATCTAACATCTACGAGTCTGCATGGAGCCCGCTTGTGACGTACCGCGGCGATGATGACGCTATTGACCTTTGGGCCGCCACCCACGAGAAGAAACCCTTCCGCCGCTCACACACCATCGACCTGCGGAGCGCTGGCCTCCCTGTCCTCCCCAAATATCCTGAACTCGCCTTCTCATCAACCAGTCCACTCCTCGTGACGGCTTCGGGCCCTCGCCCCCCGCGCCTCGGCCACCCACCGCCTGAGCACGAGACTCTCCTTGTCGCCTGGGAGATACAAGGCTATGGTGGCCCAGTGACGAATGACTCGGCTTCAACCATCGTGACCACTGAACCCTACCGCGTGGTCGCCCCCTGGTATGCTAACATGTGCCCCCGAACTATCACAAGACCCTTGCTGACATCTCACCCAGGCAACACACAGAGCTGGAAACGGCGTTACCCAGCGGCCTGGCCACATACGGCAGCGTAGCCGTTTCCATCTGGATACCCGCCAGCTACCGAGTCATTCCCGTCCCCGCGTCGCGCGGCGGCCAGGGCTTCAACCTTCAGCCTGTCAAGGTTGTCAGCCGATACGTGCTGATCTGGGACTTTTCGGCCAACTCGACGCGCACATTCCGCATCCCCAACGCCGTGTCGTGCGTTTCGCCTGACTGTCGGTACGTAGCGTACTGTGATGCGCGGGGCACCGACGGTGGCGCACGCGGAAACCTCGTCATTCTCGATGCTACGACGGGCAAGCAGCTTTGGTACGTAGCATACTCTTTGCTATCCTCCTTTAAACTTTGACTCAGCTAACTCCCAACAGGTGCTGGCCAGATCCCAACGCTGGCATCATGGACAGCGGCCCGCGCCGCGGGTTCGAGCAACTCGAACGTCTTGGCAAAATTACCGAGCTCAGCTTCGCAGCCGACAGCGGATTCCTATACGTCGGTGACATGGAAGGCAACATAGGCGTCTACGAGGTTCGCGACGTCCAAGAAAGATTGGAAGTACGACCCACGTGAAAAAGGTGTCTTTTCCCTTCATTATTTATACATTTTTTATTACTTACATACAGAGATGCTCGATATGATATATTGCCGGTTGCAATGAGGCCCTGTTAGGCAGGTTACAAAAAGCGAGTTGGTTTAATGGCTGCATGAACTCATGTACGACGGTGGCATGAAAGGGGTTGGGGCAGGGAGCGGAGAGGACGATTGCCGTTCTTTTTGCGCCAACAAACTCTTGTGTTTTTTTTCTTCTTATATATTCCTTTTATAAGTTCCGAGTACATATTATACCCAATATCTTGCCAACCAATGTATGGTTTTTAGTAACAACCTTGAGCTTCAGTGCCGCTCTCATCTGAATGGCTTGTGGAGATTCATTTGAGCCTCTGCAACCTGGCCGTCTTGACCCTCGGATGATGATTGAAGATCTACCCTTTCATACTCCAGCCCATCCACCGGTGGGTGTCTTGGCGCAGAAGCCCAATGGCAACACAATCAGAAAGAGTGATTGTCAGGAATATGTGCGTCCCCTGAGAGCGGAACCCAAGGAATGTAACTACTCGGAAACTCCCGGCAACGCTCGGGTAGGGGAGGCTCTGTTATGGGCAGCTTAACTAACGTTATACCCGGCGTAGGAAGTAGTTAAAACAATGTCCTTTTCGCTTTGCCCAGGCTATCACACTAATCGGTCACTCTTCTCGGCTTCATAAGTTGGCATGTTGAGACGTGTGGATACATTAGAATAACGACTACTGAACAACTATGAGGTCTTCTTTTTGATCAATACACACACAGACCGCCGTTCCATCGTAGGTTTTTTGCCTGAACCCTGCGGTGTAGAGTGCCTCGGACTTGAAGCCTTTGGCCAACTAACATCCTATCAACACTGGCCCCCGCATTCCCGACTGGGACTTGCTATCCGGCCATCGAATCCCGTATCGATGGCCTCCTGCGAGATGCGCTGATGGTCAAGCTCCAGAAAACACTCGCAGGCGCCCCAGCATCCTTCACTTTCCCCCTTGGCAAATTTCTTCCCGTCTTTATCACACCCGACGGAGTTAAAGCACTTCATTAGGAAATTCATGTCAGAACAACGTATCTTCCACTTCCAGTAGTCCCATTCAATTCCTACAGGGCCATCCTGGGGAGTGTATGCGACAATGTTGACCGCCATGTTTGCCGCAACGTCGGACCGGCGAGGTGATGGCACAAGACTCTGGGGCGGCGTTGAGATTCTCCTCGGACTGTTGCCGTTTCTGGCGAGAGTGTTTGCGACAGGGCTTTGATTCTGCACGCATTTGCAACCTCTGGAGCACCCAATTTGACTTGTGGTCAACTTCCCAGCATCGTCGCATGCCGTCTGCCACCTGGTCGTGCAGATTGCTGTCTCCGGAGTACCAGGGTAACTCGATGACTTATGTGAATCATGGCAGTCAACATGCCAGCCATAGGAGGGTCTGGAGAGGTTTTTATCGTTGGTGGCTAGGAGTGCGGTAATGTCGTGGGTGCCACTTTCGGGGGACGATGGAAGAGCGCCGAGAGCGACGGGCTGGAGGTTGTTGACGTTGTTGGCAGCCGTGCTTGCGGGATTTGGCCGGCACTCGCATTCTCTACTGCAGGTGTCCATCTGGGAGCGAAGTTTGCCCTTTTTGGTGCAATATGTTGACCATATGTAATAGCAATTCTTCAACCCGTGGTTGCGTGAGGGGCGTTGTGCTTCGGTCTCTTCTTTACACACGAGGGTCCAGTTGGGGCTATCGGCGGAGATACTGTCGACGTCGTTGGTTGCCACCACTACTACAATGTCGTTGGCAGCCGTATCGTGGGCAGTATCTTCCAGAGACGCCGGAACAACAGCGTCGAGAGCAAGGGGCCGGGGTTTCCATCCTCTGCTGGCACATTCAGAGACCGGCGGAGGGGCTCTGTCGCTATGTCGCGCCTCGCAGTAGCAGTCGTCGAAGCAAATGTAATGACATGACGTGAAAGTGCCGTCAGAACAGCTTGAGATATTGCAGCAAAAGTCCTACCTTTTGCAACGCAGAGTATCATAGACGGTAGGGCCATATGGGTCAGAATCGCTAATGGTGCCATAGTCGATGGCGGTGGACAGAGGGGCGCCGAAGGCAGTGTGCAGCAGCAGGGGCCATGATGCTAGTACAAGAGAGGCCTGAACCTGCAAATACAACGGTTAGCCACCTGTGAGATGAGAAGGTCCAGGCATGTTGTGGCCTTTGGGAGCTGTGGACAGACCTTCATCGTCGTGTCGTGCTGGGCAACTGGCTGGGGCCAGGAGAATCGACGATAGGATCTCGGCCGACTCGGCTAGATTGTTTGGCGTTGACGCTCCGCTGCCGCTGAGTTGTGTGAAGGGGGGTGCAAGGCTGTCTAGAAATAAAAGTCGCAAAAGAGGTGCCGCCTGGGCTGAAGACTGCGGAACTGGAGGAGGATGGACCAAGAATGCTGGATGAGAGATGTCGGTTTGCAGCGGACTTGGAATTGGGGCGGGGCGGCCTTGGTTTTGATTCATGAAAACTACATTGCTCGGCCGGAGAAATAACACGGAAAACAAAGTGGTGACGCAATTTCCAGTGCCGGGAAGGAGAAGAAGAAGGCGGCGCTGTCGAGGAAGCGGAAATGGCGATTCCGGCCAGCCTTCGCTTTCCTCTGCGCAATTTCTGTCTACATCATCAGCGTTTCCCCCCGGGAATTTGAGGGTTCCTCTGTAGTGAGCTGACTCGACAACACTGACCAACTGGGCAAGCAGTGATCGATGGGTAGGTATCGATCTTTGTCCTGGTGCTCAAATCAAGGTATGGCGGATGAGGTAGTTGCTACGGCGGCTCTTTCCCGAATAAAGGGTCCTTCCTAAAATACGGGGCCATGTGAGCATGCCAGCTGAACAGATGCGGCTGATTCTTTCCGTAATGCTCGTTCCATGGTCAGTCAAGCAGCACCCCTCCGGCCTACCGCCACCTATCTCCGACAACAACATGTGAGGCAGGTATATTCTTTTCCCCCAGAGCTCGCCCAGCGACAGCAAGACTGCCGGCCCGACGGACCAGCCTGGCCGAGCTGAAGGCCCCCAAACCTGGAGAGACGCAGAGCACAGAGTATGGAAGAATGCCATAAATCGTCGCTGCTGCGTGTAACGCCATAGAGGGAAGTTTTCACGGAACTGAACCAACACAGGGTGTAGGTACGAAGGCTCCCAGTCGTGCCAAAAGAGCGGGCCCCTCCCCTCAGACACTGCGAAAGGTGCCTTCTTAGGTACTGTCAAGACCCCTATTAATTATAGCAGGCCACCCCTCATTCCAAAATGACATACCCACGTTCTGACAAGGCTTTTCTACCTGCATTCTAAAAAAGGTCTCTTAAGATGCAGCCAAGGTCTGTGATACGGTAAGCCCGGGCCTTGCTACTACAACACAGAGCTGTGTGAGCAACCGGGCTTCGTATTTTCGCATGGAAAGAGGGACCTTTCTTTTCGCTCTAGACTCCGTACATGAACACACCCACAGTCGTTTTGCATCCCCCGAGATGCTTCCATCGTATAAATACACAGGGTCGAAGGCGTTGCTACAGACAGATTTGCCATCCGGCCTTCAGCACCCAGATCTGTCCCTCACCGGCCAGTCTTATGAACGTCGGAAACAACTCGCCATGACCCCCAACCCAGTAACCAACAATGCCGTTGTCGTCCAAGCACCGAACCGCTGAGATGCCCATCGGGTCTTATGCCAGGTCAAGTCCGTACAGTCCATTGATATCCACGGATGTCTGACTCCCGGAGCCACCCTCGTATCCCAGCTGTTTTTGCTGCGCTGTTTTTGCATTGTAGATTGTTATACCTGCAAGGAATTTCCGGTCTCCCAGCGCGGCGAAGGTGAATGATAGACGAGAAAGCGCATCCGGAACATACACCAACGCAGTGCGCAGGCGGAAATGAGCATCCCAGAGCACCCCCCCGCCCCATGCGGTTGAAGGTCCCAGTTAAGACCTTCCAGTTTCTCCCTCACGCCATCTTCGAGCCAGCAGGTCGTGCCGCACGCACAAAGCTCGGAAGGGGTTTCAGCCATGGCAGTATCGTGAGGGCTGCCGTCAAGAGGTGACTGATCTCACCATCAGGGCCCGTCGGGTCGGGGTTTGGGACGGGCCAGTGATATGACTCGGGGTTCCGCCTCCGCTTTCTGTGTCCCGGATATGGGTCATCGGGAGGGAGATCTCCACCCAGGCCGCCGTAGTCGTGGCCCCAGTAAGGCAAATGTTTGCTGAACAATGTCAGGGAGTTACAAACCCCCCAGCACCTTCGGTGGGGAACTGGATCGGGCGCATAAACTTGCTCCAACAACGTCCAGCAGGCTTCGTGGACAAGGCAGTTGGGAGTGGTAGGACCGTCGAGGCTCTCGGCATCCGAGCCGTAGGGCCGGCCGACATCAAAGCCAATAAACTGGATTGAATCCGCATTATGATCTATATCGGATTGATGCACCATTGGGTCTAATGACGCACCAAAACACCCCAGCGTAGAATAATGATCGGTGGTAATGCCAACGCCTGTCAGGGCGATCCTCAGATCATTTGCGTCCTCGTAGACTTCTGGCTCGGAGGTCGGTCAGCAGGAGAATCTCGAAACGGCTCGCCAGATGGAGTCGACGGTGGGAGTAGAACGTACTTCCTCGGAAGAAAGAGAGCCAGTCGGTACGAGAGGGTAATACCAGTCGCGCTCATGATGCTCCTCTTTGATCACATGCCCGCAAATAACACACCCGTGGGCGCTTTCGTTTTCCATTGGCGATCTGATGCTGATTTTAGTTTGGCCCGTTTACTGCGAGCGGCATCAATGATCCAGCAACCAAACTTGCTCCTTCCTCTGGGACGAGGAGAGGGCAGGTTTCTGATTGGAGGTCCTTGGTGGGGATCAGGGCATTCAGGATTTTGCAGAATCCACGAGCACTGTAATTGAGTGACCACGTTACACCGCGTATCTAGCAAGTTCCTTTACTTTGCCATGGAAGGGCAATCAACGATTTACCCTGTGCTTTGATCGATGACTTTTATCATCACATTCGATCTTTGTCTCTTACCCCCAAGCCCGTGGAACCCATGCGCGCCAACGTACCCTCTGCACTGAACGGGACCTTTGTCTGGAAGAGATTTTCCCTGGCATCTACACTGATAGCTGCCCACATGCCGAGCCCGAGACCATCCCCTTTCGGTAAGTTTGTTGATCTAACTCTGGACCCTGACAGCGCCGTATCGAACGAAGCAGCGACATTGACGGCCTCGATTCCGGCGGAAAGAAGCAAGCTGCGTCGTCCCGATTAGCCTAGCCAATCTCTAGGCTGCAAGCAGCGTGCTCGTCCGCTCAGCTACCAACGATGCCAGCGGACAGCCAGCATGAAGGACAACGCGATGATCCTGCGTACCGAAGACTGTGACCGCGACGTTTTCTCGCGACTCGAACCGCGACACACAAGGCTTTCGGCACTATTGTGGCCCCCTGCCTCCAGGATTCGGCGTTTCCGCGCGAGCAGCACCTGGTCCGGTTGGGAGAGACTACCTAACCTTACCTAGTGACACGTGCTACCCTTATTGCGAGGCCAGTCCTCCTCAGAAACTCGGGTAGTAATGTGGATTCTGATACTTTGCTTGGACAGGATTGTTTCCGAAACCCAAAAGACCAGTCTTGTGCATGTGGTGGATGCCCCTTTGAGGCTCAAATACAACCCCAACAGGGTCTCCTGCAGGACACTAGCATTCGAAGGGGTGCCTCTATTTACCGCTGGCTTCGATGACGTTCGAACAAGGATGGCTCCTCTGCTATCTCGATAATATAAATCTTGGCCGTTGCCCCGCAGATACCTGATCCCTATCTTCCAGGGCGAGATTCGACAATGCTGCCCTGACGTCCCGGGGCAGAGAATATCCCGGCCAGATCAACCGTGACCAGTATCGCTGATATGCATGGAAGGCTATTTGGAAGCGCCTCAATCAGGTCGCCAAATATAAAGAACACACGGCAAAGGCCTCGACCCGGAACTCGCCCCCTCGGGACCACATCGGCTACTGACGCTCATTCCCTGCCGAGCCATCGTCAAGCTGTGCTTGTATCTCATATCCGGCAATCAGCCGATTGGCCAGCCCTCGCCTGCCAGGGTCGGTTGGATGCCAATAATGCTACGACGAGTCTAACGCGTGGACGAGTCAAAAGGCTGCGAAGAGTGTTAGTACATCGGCATACATGGTAGGAGCTGGTCGAATCCAATTTACCGTTAATACTCGGAAGAAGTTGCTAATGTGGGGCGCTTGGCGCTCTTTTCGGTACTTCCCCTATGTGTATAAGCCGACTTGGCTTCGCGGCTATAAGGGGGCCGGATGGGTCGAAACGGGGGGATTTGGCAGTCGTTCTCGTCGACCCAGCGTCTCTCAGGTATATTCTCCAGAATAAACACTGAATGATGGCTTGGAATTCAGGAGTTCTCGTCGCGCTTTTCGCGCTGTTCGCGCAAGATGCATCGGCGGTTCCCCAGGGCGGAATGAGTGCAGCTCAACGAGGGTCCGACTTCCTCCGGTTCGGCTGTTCTCAGCTTGTCATTGAGCGCGCAGATCCTATAGTCAACCCCGGAGTTGTGTTCTCGCCGCATCTGCATCAGATTGTTGGCGGCAACTCGTTCAACGTGACGGTATGGCTCCCCTTTCAACAACGAGGCCCAACAACTGACAATGTCACCGTATCAGATGGACCCCGCCACGATCGACCCGGCTGCGACATCCCAGTGCACTTCGTGCAAGATGGTCGAGGACTTCAGCAACTACTGGACCGCCTCGATCTACTTCCAGTCTCCCGAAAACGGCACATTCCGTCGCGTCCCACAGATGGCCAACGGCCGCCTCAATGGCACCCTCCTCGAGCAGGACGGCGGTCTCACCATCTACTACATGCGGCCCTTCAGTGGTAGCAACAAGAAAACTACCGCATTCCCCAAGGGCTTCCGCATGATTGCTGGTGATCCCACCCTTCGTACGAAGACTTCCGGTCCCCTCGTCAACTGCCACCGCTGCCTGTCCAAATCCCAGCGCACCTCGGGCGGCAACGGCGCCCCCTGCGACCGCTCCGACACGGCCGAGTTCCCGGCCAAGGCGTGTCCTGGCGGTATCCGCGTCACGCACATCTTCCCATCCTGCTGGGACGGCAAGAACGTCGACTCGCCCGATCATCATAGCCACGTCGCCTATTCCGGCAACTCCAACCTCGCGGGAGACAAGTGTCCTACCACCCACCCCGTGCGTATCCCACAAGTCATGTACGAGATCATGTACGACACCTCGGAGTTTGCCAACCCGGAGTACTACAAGAACGGGAAGCAGCCGCTCGTGTATAGTACCGGAGACAAGACAGGTCTCGGTGCGCATGGTGACTACCTGTTTGGCTGGAAGGGAGATGCTCTTCAGAGAGCCATGGACGCGCTCGGCACGAATTGCTGGAGTGAGACATGTCCTGCGCTTCAGTTGCAGGCGGGCGAGGCAGCTATTGCGTGTACCAAGGGGCAGCAGGCCAAGGAGGATGTGTCGGCTAAGCTTTGTGAGTTTTCCCCCCGGCTCCCGCTAAATTGCGGGTTAAATTGAGTTGTGAGGATTGTGGCTGACATATTTTGATCATAGGGGTCACGGAACTCCCGGGCAGCCCGGCAATTTCCTAGGGAGGTTGCAGCTTCATCAGTTCGTATGGTGTATGGGGGATACACGGTATCGTGAGATGGGAAGTTGGAAAGACGTTGGAGCTTGATGAAGGTGTGGCTATGGCCTGTTGACAGGAGTAGCTTCTGCCAATCTGCTACTTACCTACCTTATTATTACACGTTTGGCCAAGACAAATAAAAGACTTAAGACTTGATCTCTATTTTCGTGAAATGGGGGTTGAGGTGAGAGATGATGAAGCTTGAAGTGATAGTTGGGGCGTCAGTTGAAAAGGTTGCTTACCTTATTCTGAGGTGCTTAGTACGGGCTGTAGTGAAAATAAAGAGAGTAGAAAGTCCTGGGAGAGAGAGACTGGTGATATTTAGAAACCATTGTCTAGGGCAGAGTTTGTCTGAATAGTTCATACCTATATGTCAGCCAGTAATTACATCAAAACCCTGCTGGCACTGACAAGGAACCACCGCTAACGTATAGGTTTGGGGTCAGTTGGCGACGGTCATGAACATATGGATAGTGTGCAGCCCACCGAGGTCATTTCTTGCAAACATTTTCGAATAGAATTGTATTCGACACTGCCAAAAGCTTGCTGAGACTGCTTCATACCTGTCTACTAGTTATTTGGATACGTTTAGCCTCAGGACTAGGCCAACGATGACTAACACAGAACCCCTATTCTCCCTTGACTATACTTCATGGAAACCTCAGATGGCCACGACATGAGACTTTAAGGACAATATGTAGCAGTAGGTATTGCACGGATAGGAATTCTGTAGACACTACACCTCGGGAAGTCAAGACTTGATTCTGTGTACCTAATAGCTAGAACTAATGAAAAGGGGTAGACAGAAACGCCATGATGACTTCGCCCATATGCTCCCCTGAGCCTGAATATGAGTTACCCCCTCACCACAGCATACTAAATGCTCTCAATGCCCCTCGATTGACCGGCCGCTGTAGGTATGCACTCAGTCCGAGTCAGCAAAGACGCCATAGCGCTCCTCGCAAGCAGGGCAGATCCTGTTGTTATTCTTTTTGCTCGCTGCGTACTTCGACCGCTTGATGAGGCACTCGTGGTATGGGTAGACGGCCCGGGCAAAGGAGCACGGGATGAACTTTGACCGGCTCTTCACTACGTGATGGCACCGGTACTCAATGTATACGTGTCCGCACATTGTGTCGGTTGTTGGGTTCGTAGGTTTTGAGAGGGTACTGGGGACTTTGGGGGTGTCTGGATGGGGTAGTTAGTATTTGTGATGATGTACCTATGTATGTATGTATGTATGTATGTATGTATGGGAAGGTGAGAGAGCCTGTAGAGGACAATACTTACTGAGGTCCCGATGATAAGGGGCTTGGGCTGCAAGTCGTGGCGATGGTCAAGAAGTAAGAGGTAGAATCGGCTTCTGGGGTTTTTGGGGATGTGTCTCTCGAAGTAGTTGGTAGATCAGCTTGATGGCTTGTTGAGTGTGTAGAGAATGGAAAGAGGAAGGGTCTTGGGGTCGAGAGGTTCGGTATTTAAACGCGGCCCAGCGTGAAGTTGGCCGGGGAATTCACTCGTGTACATATCGGATTCACATCCAAATACTATAGAACAATGAATTATGGCCAGTCGCGTCGTGTTCCATCGTCCCGAAATGGGAAGACTCGTTTGGGTGAATGCCTCCTCTCAAAACCCACCTCATGCTTTACTTCTATGCCCGCAATGTCTTCAGTTCCAGTCACAGAGAATATTTCACTTGACCGATGTGAATGGGTTTTGAAGCATCATTTTTCCGTGGATTGTGCGGAATCATGACACCGGCTGATGCTGCTCCGCTCTGCTGCCGGTTGGATGAAGCCAGGCAGTGACTTGTTGATGCTGGCCATAGGCGATTCACCTAAGGTAGAGCAGGGGTTACTTTTCAAGATGTCAATTTCGGGATGAATCGGGGGTACGAACTGTGAGAATGGTGGATATCGGGTCAAGTGAATTGAATCAGATCGGGATGCGTACCCTGCAGCGATCTTCCCGAGCACGCGGAACCCTCATCCATGATTGTAACATGAGAAGCGCTTTGCAGATCTCCGGTCTGTGAATGTCAAGGTACTTTCCATCCCTGTATACGCGTGTTGGTCGTCGTCGGTTTATTATCTCGGAAAATTGTGGATCTCGGAGGCCTGATACGGACGTAATCTCCGTCAAGTGGGGCCGAAGGAACGAAATTCGCAAATCCGAATCCACAGAAGTCCAGCGACTCGCTCCAAAGACCGACTAATGCAGGTACGCGCAACCCTTGAAAGCTCTCGACATCCTGTCAGCCTTAACTATCCACCCCTATACCCCGTTTCTCGTGCATTCCGGGCCATCCAAACAGCACAACGCAACCACAACTCACCAGACACTCACCAGACACTCAGCTCGATATGGATAAGAAAACAGTGCTGCGGCGCGCAAGTGAGTTGCGATTGGCATCCCTTCCAGCCGCTGCATCACGATAAGACAAGATATTAACAATATCAGGCCCCAACGAACGCCGCACCATCAGTCGTGAGGATCTCGGCTTCTACCACGCCGTCATCGTTGGCGCCATCTACGAGTTCGAAAATGACTTTGCCATCGAGTCTCCCCGCTCGTACTTCGCACCCCTGAAGCAATGTGTCGAGGAGCACCCTTTCATGAGCGTGTTGATCGCCGACAGACACACTGAGAAGCCCTTCTACCACCGCGCACCCACCATCAACCTCGAGGATCACGTCACCGTCCTTGATCGAACCCACAACGATGGAGACCACTGGAGCGCCGTCGAGAGCCTGATGCAAACCGACATCGACCGCCCCTTTTCTCACACCATCCCCCCATGGCGCATCTCCGTCCTCCCCCTCTCAACCACCTCCTGCTTCATCGCATACTCCTATTCCCACGGCATCTCCGACGGTCCGTCCGGGATATCCTTCCACACGACCTTCCTCTTCGCCATCCAAACCGCCACAAAACCTCCAACATCCCCAACCATCATGCCCCCAGATCACCCCCTTCCCCTCCCCTTCGACACACCCCAACGCCTCCCCATCTCCTGGTCCTTTCTCCTCGGGCCCCTCATCGCCGTCCTCCTCCCCTCCTTGCTCGCCAACCTCCTCAACATCCGAGCCAACGCCTCCGCCATCACCGAAACCACCTGGACCGGCACCCCTTGCGCCTTCAACCCCCCACATACCA